>JAALOO010000336.1_pt5 | contig 12938 bp, 8 predicted proteins | sample 7257641 | NCBI WGS metagenome assembly JAALOO01 (sample SAMN14085613, study PRJNA598686) | mite metagenome | biome: ENVO:01001000; feature: ENVO:01001002; material: ENVO:01001226; isolation source: single female mite from University of Michigan culture on fish food culture... ... | reverse complement strand
TAAAGGAAGTGGCCAGTAGCGAGCGTACCGTTGGCAGACCGGGGCAGGGGATAGTGGAGCGGCCTGTCGCCGTCTGGCCCCCTTTACCGTCCACATCCCGGGGAAGCAGCCGGACAGTGATCTACCCAGTGAGTCTTGCTATGCTAACACCCGAGTAACACACCCCGCGCCACTTGTCCTACTTTGACGAGTGGTGCAATTTTTGCGGGCATCAGCTGCCTTGCCTTTTTCAAATGTGTTGGTAAACAAAGGACCATGGTGATCACTGGTGTACCGGCTGGTCAGCTGTTGATAGCGAAGGGATTTCCAGTCAAGTGATGCTGACCAGCAACAGCAGTAGCATCTTCAGCTACTTCGTCAGTGCTTATCTGAAATGATTATCCACAGCATCAGTAGAGTGCAGAACAGCAATAGCATCGGCGGCAATCACTTTGTCAACAGACAAAACTTACCCCAGCACTCTGCTATCTTCTTCGCTCGCCTTGCCCTTGAAAAGAAAGTGACACCAGTGCCCATTCATCAGAGCACTTCATCTTGAGAGCGGCACGACTGGTCGATCCTGCGGCGTCGATCGGCGATCCAAAAAACCGGTTAACCGTAAAACAGGTGTGAGAGAAAGTGCGAAGATCTGCTTCTCTGTATCCAAAGCAGCCGTTGATGCTGACGCCACAGATGTCGCTACCGTCGATGAGTCTGTGTTTTCGTCGTTACGCTGCGCTTCTGTTTTGGTTGTCCGTTGAGAGTTGAGCTCAGCTCACCTTTGTTGTTATTGTTCTCTACCTGTTACTACTGTGAACGCATTTGCTGCTGCTGCTCCTACCTGAACTCTCTCAAGCCTCCTCTCCTCCCCCCCCCCCCCTCTCACCAGGAAATGGTCACAACGCTTCTTTCCTACTTTGTCCCCTTTAGTGTTCAATTGCTTTCACTGTGATCTCCACTTCTTCCTCTGTATTTTTGATATATCGAGTCAGTCCACACTGACCACTGGAAACGATGGACGACGATCTGCAGATACTGACGCTGCCCTACAATAATGACCTCTACACCATCTACAACAAGACCAATAACGTCAAGGTCTTCGTCCTGCTTCTTTTTCACATAGCGATCATTGTATGTACTGCCGTTTTTCTTTCTAGTCTTACATTTGCTCAATTAATTTCTCAAATATTTGCCTTTCAGATCGTAAACTGGATCCTCAGCTTTGTCTTTCCCATCAAGCAGAACAGTTTCTCCCTCCGTCAGAGCGATAAGCCATCTCTGCTCAGTTCGTACAACCTGACCGTGTACTGTCATCTGGTCGTCTGGCTGATAACGCTGGCGATTCGGTGCTACTTCAAGGACGTCTACTACAAGCGGTTGCGCATCCTCGGCTACAACAACCACCACGATCGCATCAAGAAGTTTGTGCTCTTTCCCAGCTTTGTGCTGCACCACGCCAATGCCTTCCTCCTGCTGGCCACGGTCCTTCTCAACGGTCTCAACATCAGCGACCTGCACGTGAAGAGCTTCCACATTAGGCCGATTCACTGCGCCGAGTTGATCATCTCGATCGCCTACTTTTTGGTTTTGATCAACAATGTGATTCACTTTTATCATGAGTTGAAGTTTAGGCGCTTTAGAAATCCTCCCGACGTCTTTTGCGTCGACGACCCATCGGGTCGCCTCACTTCGGACGGTCTCAATCAGGTGGCCATCAGGTAAGCTGATCAAGGGATTTTCTTTTGAGAATACTTGTTTAATCATGAGCTTTCTCCTTTCACCCAATAGATCATCATCCTTCCTCGAAGACCTGCTGGAGAACCAAGCCGATCTGATCTACAATCTGAAGCTTCAGAATGCCCACCTTAGGGAGTTGCTCTTCAAGGCCTCCCAGTCGAACATCAACCAGGCAAACATGCAGCCAGTTAGCTGATTGCCCAACTCAACAACCCATTTATTATCTCTGTCAGTACTGTTGATATAAAATTAACCGCGCGTGCTAGTATTGGAGGAACCACAGCACCGCACCTTTGCACCCCAGATTAACCATACGCATGACATCACCAATTTTGTATTTATTAGTATTGTTAATTTAAATTATTTACCTTTTATATATACTTTTACACATCTGATAATAATTATCTCTGAAAGTGAATAAAGAAAGTGTTGTAAATTATAAGACGCATCAACGTTGCGTAACTTACTGCTTTCTCAACGTAGGTGTCCTACCTTTGTGTGTGACCCTTTGCAGTGAAAAAGTATTCACGTGGTCTTGAAGCTGCTGCAGCAGCATCCAAACACAAATTGTGATATTTTGTTTCTGTGTTTTGGTGGAGTTCGAAACTGTACTGATCAACAACTGCCAACATGAACTTAAAGATGATTCAACCCAAGTCTACTGTGGCCAGTAAGCAGAAGCCTCAGGTGAGCAACGGAGAGCAAAAATCCACGTCGATTGGAAGGAACAGAAAGAGGCACTCCGACGGCAAATTAAAAGATCCACCACTACAACAACAGCAATCAACAACCACAGCCGCATCAGCCGCTACCACAAAGGCAACAACTGCAACAACAAAGGCGATAGTAGCAAAAAAGCCAAAAACTGCAAAAAAGCCAAACATCAAAAAGAATCCAGTCGATCCAAAAGGCGGCGTTTCATCCAACTGGCAGCGGTTACAGAGTCAACTTGCAGCTAAAAAGGCCGAGCAGAAGAAAAGGAAAACCAGCAGTGCCCAACAAGAGAAGCAGATGATCAAAAAGAAAAATAAGAAGGTTTTCCCTCTCAATAACGCTCCAGCTGTCAGCCAGGGAGTGGTCAATGGTGGAAGCTCTGCTCTGGGCGCTAATGGCGAAGTTTGGTTCGACGATGTCGATCCGTGCCTGGTCCAGTCATCGATGATCTCCTCCAGTAATTCGAAAAGCGTCCACGTTGGAACTGCCTATAAGCTCTGCAAGGAGACCTCATTTGACGGGCTTACCCGTGCCGTGGCGATGGACTGCGAGATGGTGGGCACGGGGTACCAGGGCGGAAACTCCATCCTCGCCCGAGTGTCCATCGTCAACCTCTACGGCCACTGCATCTACGACAAGTTCGTCAAGCCAACCGAGGAGGTGACCGACTACCGAACGGACGTGTCGGGAATCAGACCGGAGAACCTGGCGAATGCCGATGACTTCAAAACGGTGCAAAATGAGGTCTTCTCAATCATCCACAACCGCGTCCTCGTCGGCCACGCCGTGCACCACGACCTGAAGGTGCTCTTCCTCTCCCACCCAAAGACGGCCACCCGCGACACCTGCCACTACTTTAAGAAGTTCTTCAACAACCGCAATCCCTCGCTGAAGAAGCTCGCTGAAACGTACCTGGGCGTGCAGATTCAGAACGGCGAGCACGACTCGATCACCGACGCGCAGGCCACCATGCGCCTCTACACACTCTTCAAGAAGAAGTGGGAGGCAGAGATTGGAAAGGCGGCCAAACAGAAGCGCCACAAGCACACCAAACAGACGGACATTGTTCCCCTCATCAACACCTCTGGAGATGTCTAACAGATTCGCCTGCTTGCTACACAATGCCGTGTACTTTTTCTGCTCATTGCAGAGCACCGCATCGGCATTACTTGTTCTTGTTTTTTTCGTCTAGCTTGTAATTATTCACTTATTAGAAACTGTTTTAATTATCATTAAAGTGTACACGTTTTTTGCTCTGAAGAAGAAGCAGTCAGGCGTAGTTTTCCCCTCTTTTTTCGGTAGGAAAAGGGCACACCGCCAAAGAGCCTTACATCTGCGAAAGCACTTTTTTGGTGCTTCCCTGACGCCCAGTCCATTTCGACCGACCGTCGGCGTCAGAGTCGCGTCGTGTGCTGACCCGCTCGAAATAGCCCGCCGTGGTGGTAGACAATCGGCGCTGCAGTCAACCTACACGTCATTACGAGAGCCAGTGTTGAGAGCCAGAATTCGCCCAAATTGCTTCGGCCTCCACATTTTGGCCCCTCCGCCCACCTCCTCCGCCTCAGTGTCACCTCGGTGGACTGTGACTAGCTGGTACCGCCGTGCCGTCGCCCAACGACCACCCGGTCCTTCTCTCTAGACAGTAGACTGAAGAGCGTCCCCGGCGGCATCACTTCAAGTGTCAATAAAGCAAGAGAGAGAGAGAGACGCCGACAGACCTTCAACAGTCGATTCCACCAGTGCTTCCTTTCACTTCCCACCAAGATAAGCGCTAAAGAGAGTAGACAACTCGCCACACATCTCGCTCAACATGAATATCTTCCGTTTAACAGGTGATATCGCCCATCTGACTGCGATCATCATTCTGCTTCTTAAAATCTGGAAAACACGATCCTGCTCCGGTATGCTCTGTTGTCGTATGGTTTGTTGTTTGCTTTTCTAATTTTAAACTGTTTCTTCTTCTTTAGGTGTTTCCGGCAAGTCGCAAATCCTCTTTTCCCTCGTGTACATTACACGCTACCTAGACCTCTTTACCAACTTTGTTTCACTCTACAACACCTTCATGAAGGTTTGTTTTGAGCACCGGTCGCTTTACTCCACATCTCTAACAGCGTGTTCTCTCCACTACCTTGAATCTATCTGTAGATCATCTTTATGGCCTCGTCTCTGGGCACGGTGTACCTCATCTACCACAAGTTTAAGGTTACCTACGATCGCCAGGCTGACACCTTCCGCATGGAGTTCCTCATCATCCCGGCTGCTATTCTCTCCCTTCTGATTCGCCATGAGTTCACCGTCATGGAGGTTGGTCATTTTTAAACTTATTGTTTACTTGTACTAACTTGGCCCCTTTAGGTTTTGTGGACCTTTTCAATTTACCTCGAAGCAGTGGCCATCCTGCCGCAGCTTTTTATGGTTTCCAAGACCGGCGAGGCTGAGACAATCACCGCTCACTACCTGTTCGCCCTTGGCTCCTACCGCGGCCTGTACCTGCTGAACTGGATCTGGCGCTACTACTCTGAAAGCTTCATCGACTGGATCGCCATCATTGCCGGTGTCGTGCAAACCGTACTTTACTGTGACTTTTTCTACCTTTACGTAACTCGAGGTTAGGCACTTTACTTTATCATCAAACCTTCATCAACTAATGATTACCGGTTTTCCTCTTCACACAGTGCTCCACGGCCGCAGATTGAGGCTCCCCGCCTAAGGATGATGATGATGATGATGTGCAGTGTGTCATGTGCAAAAGGTGCTGGCTACTATCACCTCAAAAATGTGGCGATACTACCCATTCTTCTCACGATGCTAATTGATATAAATTATTTTACTATATAAATACCGCATATAAAACCGAACAGCTACCAAATAAGGATGAATGATGAATAAAAGTTTTTATTTTACTGTGACAGCCTGTGTGCCTTACCACCCTGAGAACAGTGATGTTCTCGGTGAGTTCCGTGCAGAGGTGTGGCAGTGCTGTGTTGTGTGGACACACCCACCCACCCCAACTTATGTATGTATTACACCCCCTTCTTTCACACTGTATTTTCTCTCTACACAAGCACACACTTCCAAGAATACTTGCTGTACAAAACTTGATGATACTTTATACACCTGGTTATGATTTTAATTATAAAATTAAAAGAGTGAAAAATCGATTTGTGTTGGGGTAATTTGGAGGAGGGCACCATCGACGCTGTTGCTTCTCATCATCGGTACTGATGAAAATATAGTTGTCGTAATTATTATGTATAAGAGAGGAGAAAAGAGTGAGGTGAATGGCAAGGGGGTATGGAAGACATCGGTGGAGGGAGTGGTGTGAAGGACCACTCTACCTGAATCGAATGCTCGAGTGAGGAGTAGAAGTAGAAGTAGAACTGGTTCAGGTGCAAATGATTTGAGCAGTGGTGGTGGCGGTGATGATGGCAGGACTGCCCGCCCTCTTTAGGCACTGACCGACTTTTTGTACAGATGCTCGAGCACCTCTTTGGCGTACTTGAGACGTTGGTGCAGCTCGTTGTTGATGCCATACTCCTCCAGCAGGCTAAACTTGTAAGACTTGAACTCACCCTGCTCATTGACGAAGGTGACGGCAGCCATGTGCGGGCACAGGATCAGCTTCACGTGGTCCTTGAAGAAGTTGATCTGAAAAAGGCAGATAAAGGATTAATAAGAGGTTATCTAAAAAGAATGAACCAGGCAATCAGTACCTGAACGGTGCCGTTAGTGAGGTGAAAGACAATGGCGCTGCCGGTGCGAATCCAGCAGTTGATGTGCGGCACGCGGGCCATCTCCTCCTTCTCGTCGAGCAGCGCCTTCTGCTTCTCGCCCATCTTCATCAGATGACTGTTCATGTAATTGCGGAAGTAGCGGAAGAGGGTGGTCTTTTTCAGCAGATGGTCCGGCGATGAGTTGTACTTGTAGTACTGCTCGTCCGAGTTGCGCTCCACGTAGTGAAAGTTAATCTCATCCGGCATGAGGATGAGCTTGGTGTTGTCGTTGAAGAGCACGCCGATGCTGTTATCACAAAGTTGGTAGCCAATGCCGTACTTGTCCGTGTAGTCGACCCACTTGCTGATCCAGAAGAAGGGCATTGCCGCCGGGTGCTCCGCCTCGTCCTCGCTCATGGGCATCTTCAGCTTGAGGCGATTCGAGGACAGTAGCTTGTTCACCTGTTCGCGCAGCTCAGAGAGGTAAAAGTCAGAGGGGCCCTTCTCCAGGCCGTGGTTGGGCATCTCGTGGATGGTCTCCTTCTTCAGGTGATTGGCCATCTCGGAGAAGGGGCGGCGAGGCGAGTCGCCGCACAGAATGGAAAGACGGTTGCTCTCGTTGGCTCGCGGTGCAATGCTCAGACAGGAGGTAGGCAGTGCCGAGGGTATGTAGTTTCCAGCGAGGTAGGGATCATTGAGAATGGCGCGCATCGTCGGTCGCTTCGTCGGATCGGCTCTGAGCATTTTGGAGATGAAGCCCGCCAGCTGCGGGTTGATGTGCATTGGAATGGTGTAGTCGTTCTTCTTGATGCGACGGTAGGTGCTCTTCAGCTCGTCCGTCTCGAAGGGCGGCTTTCCGACGCTGAGCGTGTAGACGATGCAGCCCAGAGACCAGACGTCCACCTCGTAGCCGTGACCGGCCTCAAGCAGCACCTCAGGGGCGATGTAGTTGGGCGTGCCGCACAGTGTCTTCTTCCTCTCGCCGGGGCACAGCTTGGAGGCCAGTCCAAAGTCGCCCACCTTGATGTGCATGTCATCATTGAGGAAGAGATTGCCCAGCTTCAGATCGCGATGCACTATTTTGTTGTCGTGCAGGTAGACGCAGGCGAGGGCGATCTGGCGAACGTAGTAGCGCAACTCCGGCTCGGTGATGGTCTTTCGGCGCTTGTGCATCTCCATCATCGACCGCTTGCCGCATATCTCGAGAATGATGTAGATAAAGTTTTCGTCTTCGAAAAAGTTGTAAAACTTTACAATGTGCTTGTGATCGACGCTTCGGTGAATTGAGATCTCAAGACTCATCTGAAAGGGAAAGGGAATTTAAAGTTAGAGAGGAAAACGGCTGCTTTTCTCATGTTTGACAGTACCTTTGTCTTGTGTTTATCTTTGACCAGCTGGGCCTTGGAGATGACCTTGCAGGCATAGGAGCGATTGTCGGATGTGTCGATGAACTCGTAGCATTTCGCGAAGCCTCCCTGAAAACCAGTCAGTCAAACCTTGGATTCGAAATGGTGCTTAACTTGCGTGCACACTTACCCGTCCGAGGAACTTCCCCTTTCGATAGGTCTTCTTTCCAGTCCGATTGATAATGATGTCGGGCAGCTCAAACTTATCCTTAGCTTTGTCCATCTCTTCTGCTTCTTCTTCGAGGAGCCTAGTGGCGGAGGAGAGGACAGTTTTGGAATCGGAAGCACGACAAAGAGGCGACTACAACGACGACGACGACGACGACGGATGAATGGGATGCACTTGGGATGTTTAGGAGAGTGAGAGAGAGAACGGGCAGATCGTTCTCTGGCAGCTACCGACGCTCGAGGGGGTTGTTGCGAGACTAAAGTTCAGTAGCGTGCAGGCAAACTTAACGGCCACAAAAAAGTGGACAAAGTGCAGAGCAGCAGCGGCAAAGGCAGCAGAGGCAGCAGAGGCAGCAGTGGTAGTGGCGGCCAAGTCGCCTGACACAACAGGTTAACGTCTGCTGAACTGTCTGCCGCTGCCGCTGCCGCACATTTCAAATCCGTGATTCGGCTGCTGCACGCATGCTCAGCATTGGCTCTCTTCAACCGCCGAAAGCAATCTCTCTGGCTTCTCTGGTAAACTCGGCCCCCCTAAAACAGTTTACAGTCTCTCGGTCCCCGCAGTTTCAGGCAAACATCTGCAGACGACTCGCCTGTTGCCCTCGTTTCAGGTCGGGAATTACCGAAAATCCGGGCAAACCGTGCTGCAAACTGCAAAACGGATCGGTCTGGCGACTGCCCGGAAAGTACGTTCAACTGCTGGTAAGGCCTTTTCCCCCTTTTCAAGAATTTCCCTTATCAGCCACCTGATGTTGATGATCTGATAAGTGGATCAGGGAATGGACATGAACAATTCATTCATCTCCACCAGACGCCATTCCGGTTAAAATTTTAACAAGGGCATTCTCTGGCTATTTTTTTCAACGGCCATTCGAAAGTGCTGCTGCTTTAGCTGCCGTACTGTTCACATGTTAGCCTGCAGATTTTGCAGAGTCGGCAGTATTTTCCTCATCAGTATCACGCCCGGATCGTTCATCGCACTCGTTGGATGATGCGTGGGCAGAGCACTGCTGCCGCTGAGTTGCATCGGTCATGAAACTGTAGAAGCTCAATTACCAGCCACCAGCTAATCATCAAGTGGGAATGCGGAAAGGGAGAAGGAGAAAGGGATGGCGCCGAGGAGAGTGAATGGAAGAGGAGGAAGAGGAGAGTGCCCAAGACAGAAAATGCCACTGCTAAATTGAATTGAATGGCGCCACCCTCTGAGAAGCTGGTGGTCCAGCAGAACCAGCACAACCAACGCCAGCATCAGCATCATCAGCATCAGCATCTGCAGTGCAAGGTCAGAGGCGCGCATGATCCCACGAGAGAGTAGGTCGAGGAAGTGGTGGCCAACCGCTACCGAAGCAGCTGCTGCAGCTGCTCTCCCAAACAGGCGGCAGCAGCAGTTCAGTTCAGTTCAGTTCAGCTTTTGCTCTGTGCCATTGACCGAGCGAGCAGCCTCTAGCAGTTCTCTCTCACATCACTGGCGCCAGTGTCTTCCTGTCCGGCGTGGGTGCCTGTCCCTAACCGGATTGACTGTGAAGTGGTAGTCGTGGTCACCGGCCATTAAACAGCCAACAGATGCTGGTTGTTCACCTCCTTTCTTCCCGGCCAACAACAAACAACAACAACGACCAATGTGGAAGCTGATTGAAGAGTTGAAGAGCCTTTGCAGATTTCTGGCCAGTGTCCACTCTTTTTCCCTTCCCTTTTTCCTTCCTCTTGTACTATTCCTTCCTTTCTCCTCCTTCATTTGCATACTTTTCTCCTCATCGACGCTAATTGCTGGTGCTGCTGCTACCATGGCACCCTAATGAGCGCCTGGCACTGGCCAACACACACAGCTCAGCCACCAACAAGCACCACCAGCAGCAGAAGAAAGCAAAGTCAACGTCACTGGCACACTTTTCGCTGTGTTTATGATTGAACTGTCGCCGCCGCCTCAGTCGGCGCACTATTTACTGTAGTCTGCTGACTCTGCTGACTTTGCTGCTGTTTATCACTCGATGTGTCCTGCTGCTCCAGCTGGCACATCGTCGGCAATGTGGTCGTTGCATAAGAGTCCACCACCACCAGCAAGTCTTATCACTGCAACAACCGAGTCACCACTGTTTATCAGCCTGCATCTGAATCACACATACCATCACCACCATCACCACCTGATAAGCCAACTCAGCCGAGCTCAACATTTTGTGTTGATGTGATGGCGATGGTAATGGTGGCGGCACGTCGGCAGAGGTGATAGCAAAGCCAAACACAGAAAAACAGGCCAATCACACATCATTCCAGCCAACCAGAATGCAACCAAAGGTGCACTGCTAATTCTTCATCTCCTACTTATTCCCTCCAATTGCTGTGCTTCAAATCTCACATTGTGTGCTACCTCTAAATGTTCTTTTTCGAATTCTTTTGACGTAAACAACATGGTTCTACAGGCATGGATTTAAAACAGCCCGAAGCGATGACCAAAGAGCAGTCACAAAATACTAGAGCAGCTGAACAGCAGTCAATGTCACAGACCTCTAGTTCATCGGTTTACTCATCAGCAGACAGCACGCCGACAAGCAATGACCAGAGCAATGAAGGCGATGAGCTGATCACTACAGTGACCACTTCTTCGGAAGAGGCTGAAACCGAGGAGGAGACGCCCACTCTTCGACAAACGTCCGAAGAAGATGAGGAAACTGCCACAGCAGAGAAACCCTCTGAAACGACAGATGAACCTTCTTCACCAGCACCGGCACCTCTTCCAGCGGCAGTGACCGCCGCCAAGGCCTACTACGAGGACCTGGTAAAGGACTGCAAGGTGCGAATGGCCAACAAGTTTGACGCCCTCGAGGCGGAGACAGGCCTGCGCCTGACCGAGGACGGCGGACTGTGCATGGTCGAACAGGCAGCACCGGTGCCACCACTGAGGGAGGCACCAAAGAGCACCAATCCATTCCTTAACTCTTCCTCAACCTCAACTTCGCACTCATCCTCGAACGGTTCTGTCGTGCAACAACAGCAGCAAACTAATGACCAAAACTCGACCACCCTTCGAGGCCTCGACTACGTTCGCATGGAGAAGGAGCTGCGGCGGCTGAAGGAGGAGCTGGCGCTGAAGAACGACATCGTCGAGAAGATGTGTCGCATTCGGACGCAGGTGGAGGCAGAGCTGGAGGACCTGACGGCGAGTCTCTTTGAGGAGGCAAACAAAATGGTCTACCAGGCAAATGTGCTGCGCGACCGCACCGAGAAGGACCTCGTCGAGGCGACACTTAAGATTGACATGCTCACCGCAGAGGTGGACGCCCTCAAACTTCTGGTAATCACATCGACGCCCTCTCGCCCGAATCCGCATCTGCACCCGCAGATTGGCGGCTCGCCGAAGCGGTCTTCTGCTCGTGGTAAATCGTCCCAAACAGGTGACCATCAAAACAACAACAACGGCAACGGCAAACAACAGCAGCAGGCGAAACAGGTGGTGAAAAAGTCGCCGAGCAACTACGAGCTAGGCAGCAGCAGCGGCAGCAGCAGCAGAGGAGAGCTTCCCGGTTCTAAAAGCCACAACCAGGAGAAGGACGACCTGCTGCAGATTTTCGAGGACGGCTCGGAAATTGGCGAGTTTGACCCGCTGTACTACGAGGAGTTCATCGAGTGGCGGAAGGCGCCCACGCTGGAGCCGATGAAGTCGGACTTTATGAAGCGCATCTACGACGAGGAGATCTACCCGGTGTTCAACTTCAAGAACAAGGACCTGACGGCGGCGGTGCTGCGCTGCATCGAAAATAACTGCCTCATCGTGGAGAGCGTCGGCGGTGGAAGTTCCACCACAAACGCCGACACCTCCCACTTTCCAAAGCGGTGCGCCCTGCTGGAGGTGCCGCGCACCTGCAGCCACCGAATGAAGCTGCAGACGGAGGACAAGCGGTGGTACGCCATCTCTGCCCTCTGTCGCAATCGCATCGCCGCCGTCTGCGACCTCTTCTGCTACCTGGGCTACATCAAGAGTGGCCTGGTGAAGAGTGACACGCGGGCGATGTACTGGCAGATTATGCGCCGCCGCCATTCCATTGTCACCTCGAAGCTGGGCTTCCAGTGGACCAGTGGCGTCCACCAGTGAAGTGTAAACCAAACGTGGGTGCCACCAGCGAACCAAACCAAACAAAACCCCGAAATGCAATACTCCCTCTCTCCATCCCTCTCTCGCAATTGATCATCATGATCTGGAACTCTGCACTTATTTCTCAATAAGCAATAATTCAAAAAGAAGAAGAAAACAAAGTCAGAGTCGTGGGGTGTGTCAGTGTCATGCTGTTTGAAGACGATGATTTGTTTGTTTCTCTTTTTAGCTGTGAATATATGTACAAAGACAACAAAAACATTGCAATATCTGTGTTATTTACATATTACATTACGTGTGTCTACACAGTCTGCTCATGTCATTAGAGTTGATTTAATAATTATAAAAAGTGGTGTTTTCCTAAAGTTGGGCCGCAGTGGAGAAATCCATACCAGTACGGCCAAAAAGATGAGGCGAGGGCAGGGTGAGGTTTGGGAGGCGATGGCCATGGATTTGATCCGCCACCACCATCCAGTCAGCATGGTCAGTAATTCCGATAGGTGTCGGAGACGATCTTCCAGACGTTGTTCTCCGCGGTGAGCATGAAGGACTCGTTGAAGCACCTGGTCTGCTTGTTGAAGCACATCCGCCCGTTGCAGGTCACCAGAATGCTGGTCTTCTCGCCGGAGATGCTCTCGGAGATGGGCTGCGCGTCGATGCACATCAGCGTCGTGGCGATGGTGGGAAGGTTGCCGTAGAACTCCAGCACGTTGCTCTTCGTCTTCACCTCATTGCCGTTCCACACCAGTGTGGCGTGGTCGTGAAAGAGCTGTCCCATGGTGTGCCGGCTCTTGTCCAGCTTCTCGTAGAATACCTGGGCAAACTTTTTCCCACTTTCACAGGCTTGTCTGATTTTCATTGCTGATGGCACCGTTGCGGACACGCTCGAGGCCATATTGACCATTGGCGCTGTCGTGGGCGGCAGTTTGGCTGTTTTGGTGGGACTTGATGAGGAGGAAAAAGGGGGAACCGGCAAGAAACCAGGTTCAAAAGGGAAAACAAAAATCAAAATACTTTTAAAATGACGTTCAGATCTGCGAAAAAAAATTGAGGCCGCCGGCAGCAAAAGAAAAGAAAAGAAAAGCGTGTGCAAAAAACGTTACGAAAACAATTGGTGCTGCTCGTAGAGAGCGT
>JAALOO010001864.1_pt1 | contig 12941 bp, 11 predicted proteins | sample 7257641 | NCBI WGS metagenome assembly JAALOO01 (sample SAMN14085613, study PRJNA598686) | mite metagenome | biome: ENVO:01001000; feature: ENVO:01001002; material: ENVO:01001226; isolation source: single female mite from University of Michigan culture on fish food culture... ... | reverse complement strand
AGAGAGAGAGAGAGAGAGAGAGAGAGAGAGAGAGAGAGAGAGAGAGAGAGAGGAGCAAACAGAACCGGGCGCTGAATACTGCTAAAACGAGTGCGAGCAAAGAAGTGAAGAAGACTGCCACTGGTAATGATGATGACAGAAAGATATAATGATGCAGATAATAACAATAATTCGACAAAACCACTTCAGTTAGTGCGCCGACACAGCGTGCACTTGTTCTCTATCTTTCTACACTCGGTGATGACAATGGCAACAATACAATTAAGAAAATGGCGAAAGTCATTTGCAGAGAAGAAGTAGAAGAAGAAGAAGAAGAATCGGAAAACAATGACAATAGAGAGCAAAAGAGAGCTAGAAAAGGAAAAAGAGAGGGAAACTCAGCTCAGCTCAGAGTTGATAGAAGCTCATTTGCTCCTATTTGAATAGATGCATAGTGCAGTGTAGTGCAATGTGCACGCAGAATGATGATGGCTCCAAACGATGAGCTGACTGCACTCTTTTTCAGTGCAGCAGTGTTTGACTATACTTGAGCTCGCCCATTAGGTGAAGAAGGAGAGGACAAAGAAGGCCTGCAAGACGGCCAAACACAAAACAGATTGCCCATTCACCAGTGCGTACTGTCATTTTGTTCCACAGCAGCAGCCTCGGACGATGTCCCCACGGTGCTCACATCGGTGAACATTGACTGCTGCTAAAGTTGTTTCTTAAAGAGAGTGGACTATATAAACATTTCAATGGAAAGGCTTCTTCTTCTTCTTCTTCTTCTCTCTCAAAGTGCTGAATGATGTTTGTTTGCTCATTAGGCCGAAAGAGGACGATGCAACTGTTTGTGTCTGTCTGTCTGTCTGTGCTGAGTGGCATCCTATAACAATGAAACAATGAGCGAACGGCAGTCACTGCTGCATCATTAGGTGCATGTCAGTGTACTACTACAGCTCTTGGACGTCGATTACAATCTTCTTGCGGTCGTCAAACGCATCACTGGCCCCAAAGCCTACAAAAAAGAGAGAGAAAGAGAAAGAGAAATGCAGAGTTCACAGACGGCCAGCCACTGAACGTGTTGTGCGCCATTGAATCGATGAAAGCAATTACCACTACTTAAGTCATTATTATGATTGTTATTAGCAAACAGAATGCCATTTGACAACGCTAACGACCACCGGGCAAACAAACAGACACAACAGACACAGCAGACAAACACATTCACATATTCACAATCGCACAATCGCGCACACTTGCTTGCTTGCTTGCTTGTGCAGACGTATAACAATGTAAATGACACAGCTGATGAAAAGTCGTCTTTTATTCGCTGGCTGCAACTTATTTATTATATCATTAGAATGCTCCTCGATTATGAATACTAATAGCTGCTGCTGGTGCTGTACAATGGTGCGCTCAAATGACATGATGATCACCAGCACATCAGCGACATCGAGGTTGCTTTTGTCCAAAGTTGCTGCTGCTGCAGTTGTTGTTGTTGAGTTGGTAAAGCGCCAAAGTGCAAAGCCAGCAGTCATACATAAACTACCGATTTGTATTATGATGACTTGCAGTGACCATAGGACACGAGCAATGGGCACAATTACCAGCAGCAGCAGCATTGCAATTATTCTATTATTGTTACAAGCACCACTATTGTGAAAAGAAAATACTTTGATGGTGTTGGTAGCGACGGCACTGCCAGCACTACCTTCCACCGCCGCCGCAACCACTCATCATCAACAACTTTAGCCATCTTCGTCGTCAACCATCACCATCACCAGTGACGCTATTTTTATTCATTGCAAGCGTTGGGTTGTAGCTGGCTGACACTTCGGTAGTACAAACGGAAAAAATGGCTACAATTGCGCTGCTGCTACTAACCACTTGTTTGTTCGCTCATTTGTTTGGCTAACAAAGCACTTACCACTCGCTTTGGCCGCAGATAATAGATAATAAATGTTAGATTATGGCAAACCAAACAGAAAGTGGCAGCTAGCAGGTAGTTGAAAGGTAGTGCTGGTAGTGCTGATGGTCGTAGTAGTGCAAGACCTCAGCGCACAAATACAAACGCTCAAGCACCGAGGTGTTATTACTCAATTTAATTGCAATTGCCATTGACCGGCGTTTGGAAGAGTAACTACTACAGCTACAACAACAACAGCACAACACAGCATTCACCATCTTCAGGGCTGCCCTTTCCCGCGCCATTCTCTCCATCCATCCATCCGCTCTAAAGAGGAACTCTAATGAAACGACGCTGACCATCATCTGAGCCATTCTTCTTCTCCGAACTTGCCGCCTCGTGCATGTAAATGCTAAATCTGGAAGTGTAATTGTTATTTAATGTCAGTGAAAAGCATCGATTTAATAAGCAAATTGTTTTCATTAAAGAGCCATTAGTGCGAAGAGTGGTGGTAGTGCCGCTGCGGCCGTCGCTGCCGCTTCTGCTGAGCCACTTTGACCGGCAATACTTTGCCCGTCTTTTTCCCGCACTATTGGTTCACGAATTCTCAATTATTAGCACACTCACTGCTCTGCTAGAGGACTATACTTACACTTGAAACAGATTACAATGATCACATTAGATTGAGGCAATAGCAGCGGCAGCAGCAGCAGCACAAACAATGAACATTGTAGCACTGTGTGTGTATGTGTACAAGCGCGGCAGACACAAAGCTTGCTAAAGTACAATTTAATTTTCATATATTTAACATCGTCGCACTAATGCGATGTGCTTTTTCACAGCAGACGGCATCGTCGTCGTGGCAGACCACTACTGCAACACTTTGTCGCTCAATCATGAGACCAAACAAGCGAGCATCACTGCTGCTGATGATGGTGGTGGTCAATGGCACTGAAACAAAGTCAGAGCACAATTCGAACAACCTACACGTAGTGGGCCTAGTAGTTTCACTGACAGATTGCCGCGGTTAATGGTGATGCCTGTCTGCAATGGATGCTCAGTCAGTCAGTCAGACTGAGCAAAGTGGTGCAATGGGTTCAGTAGCATCAGTGTTTGAAAGTGGTCAATGGAGGCAAGAAGGGCACATCTTCTGCTGCCATAGCAACTTTTGACGCAACTCACAATTTTTCCTGCATCAACTCTTGTCGACGTGTAGAGATGAGAGAATGAAGTGCACATCCAAGTTCTAAAAAGCGTAGCTAACATCTTGTTCCTGTTACGCAATTACCAGCAGCACAAAACCAAACTTAATTAATTCGGCTACTAGTTTTGCGGCGATTGTGTTTGGCTTGCCAACGAGTGCCACTTTTGGTCAAACACATACACTTTAAAAGTCTATTCTTTGGCAGTAAATGTATATATTCACTTTGTGCAAGTGTAACCGTCTGCCAGAGAGGAGAGTGTAAAAGAGCGTAATTTATGAAGTCATTATCTTCGATTAGCTCTGCTCTGCCTGGGCTGCCTGGCTTTCAGTTTTAATCAACTAACGAGCATTCAGACACTTTGCTCACCAGGCATTGAAAAGTGGCGGTAGTGTGTGGAGTCACGGACAGACACTTCCTTTGCTCCTAGAAGTATGATTTCCGTGAGCAAAGTGAATTTGTAGTAGCTCCAAATGTTGGCGAATGATTTAAAGACTCACAGTCCTAGAATTACTAATGTTCAAATATTTATTTTTTTGTTGATTAAATAGAGGAAATAGAAGTTCAGGAAAATAAATTTTCAGTATTATGAATGTCACAGGACGGGGCATCATCATTATCGTCATCATCATCGGGGCGGCTAAGGAGCACAAAGGAGGTGCTGCTGGTCAATTGACAAGTCAGTCTGTGGCAGGGCTGGACAGTGCCTGGGCTGCCTGGTCAAAGTAGTGTGTGCTACCTATCAGTGGAACGTGTCAAGACTGACAATTGACCAGCAATTGCACCTTCAGTACACACACACTCATCATATCTGCATAGAAAGGGCAAACGAGAGAAAGAGCGGCATTCCCTGTGATTAGGAGCAGAGGAGGCACACATCGAGCTCACACACACAATTCATTGAGCTGATCGGCGTGATCGTCCAATATAATTGCTACTGTGCCACCGTAGCAGGTTGTCTTCGGAATCATCGAAAAGTTCCAATCAAATGATCAAATGGAGGACAAATCGAGTCACACTGGAAAGAACTGCTGCTGCTACCGCCGCCGCCGCCATGGCCGCGTTTTGTTTGGCGTCGCCACCGACAGTCCACCCCGCAACCGAGAACGTGAGTGTATCAAAGGCACACACACACAAATGGATCGTTGCCACTCCAAATGTAATGGTACAGGTACGACAGTCAAACAGTCAAACACACACACAGTAGCTGACCAATCAAACTAATAATAATGCTACGTTTTGCTGTGTTTGCTGTAAGGTTCGAGTATGTAACCACTAATTTTCCTGTTCTACTGCTGCTGCTGCTGTGGTTATATAGCCACCAGCCTCCATCCACCAAACAGTGGCCTTTTCCGCCGACTTGGTAGTCGTTTGTTTGCCTAGCTATGACTACTATAATGACAACTCGCCTGCCATATGACAGCCACAAATGGCACACAAATGGACTATCACACAAAAAGATTGCCAAAAGGTATGTGCACTAGGCAAAGTTACCTCGCTCTCTCTCTCAAGGTGTGCTCGTCGAGATGAGGCAAGTGGCGGCTGCTCAGTTTTATTTTTAAGCACACATCCATCTATCTATCTGACATCAGTGTGATGATGTGTCCACTGACACTGGTGACCACCAGCTCTGCCGATACCTCAGCCGCCTGCCTATAAGATGAAACATCATGATTGAATGGAAACTGTGAAAAGGTACGCACTCACTCACACATTTACTCAGACTCAAATAACCTTCAACAACCTTTGTGTCGACAGGCAGATTGTGTGTGTGGTTGTTGACAATGAAAGAACAACGGCGCAGAAGAAGTTCTTCTACAGAAGAAGACTTATCTGCACGACAATTGTCCACAACAACGCTTGCAAACAGCATTAATTGCCGCAGTGAGACTTCACTCAGACTATGAATGAATTGAGATTTGCCGGGAAGAGAGAGAGGGCAATCAACAACAAACAGCAAATTGCATTACCCAGTGTTCAATTGAAGAAAGGAAAGAAAAAGAATGAGATAGAGAGAGAGAGACCGATGGAAGGCAATGGCAACGGTGCGTGTAAGCGACAATTAATCTTGAATCGAATCTAATTGTGATCGCAGCAAGCGGTAAAATGATTGATCCGTTTGCCAGCAACCTGCTCGACAGAGGAAGGCGAAAAGGAAAGAGAAGGAAAAAGAAAAAGCCAAAGAAGTCCGATGGAAGGGCATTATTGATGGACACGGGAGTAGTGTTTGTATGTGCCTAGCTGCCGCTGCCCGTGGCGAGCGCGTTCAGTGTCCGAAGCAGCAGCAGCAGCAATCTGCCTCCTGCTTTAATTGACTCCAAACGTTTGCTTTGTCTTGAGCCGTGTCCGCTTGTCCGGCTGACCGACTGACTGCCAGCTCACTCTATTTGCAAAGTGATTGGCCAGTGAGTGGTTCGCCAGGAATCAAAGAATGCATAAATCATTGACAAGTGAGCCGAGAAGATGATGAAGAAGAGCGAGCGAGCGAGTGAGTGAGTGAGTGAGTGGAGGAGGGCGAGAGATGCATCGAATTCTTGGCACGGCTGCCCTCACCGCACAATGTTCTGATTCATTCAAAAGATTGTATCTAAACGATTATCATTATGCACCTAATGCTATGCGAGGCGGCTTGGTCGCTTTGTTTGCCCGTCATCAGACCGTCGTCTTCCTCTGCCAAACCGCCAAAGTCGAGTCCAGTACGGAGCGTCGGCGCGTTATTTATATTATTGGCTGTAGTATTCTTCCTCCTCCTCCTCTTATTAATCCATCTTGCGGCCGCAAGTCAGCACCCTACATCTAACCGAAAAGGTGTTGGCCATGTCTTCTTCTTCTCTCTCTTTTTCTCCATCAATCGTTCACACACTCACTGGGCAGAGAGGTTCGGGCGCGCAGCGCATTCTCTCCTGAAGCACCTCAAAGGAGCGCGCCAATGAGCTCTCGGTCATTGTGAATGGACTAAGACTGGCGTTGCAGTGCTGAACTACACCGTTGCACCAGTCGGACAGAGTTGGCCAATTTATAACTTATTAAATCAGACTTATCTCGCTTATTAATCAATGTAATTGCCTACGAACAAAGCGATCGTCTGTTTGATATAACAAGCTGTCTGACTGACTGACTCTGCATAGAGAGCGGGCCTCTTTCTTTTTCTCTCTCACTCCAAAAAGGAGTTCTCCCTCTTACTCTTGCTCCCTTCGAAGACAACACAGTGATGAACACAGTGGTGTGCACGACCAATGCTGGCAAGTCGGCACAAGTGGAGCGTCGGATGAAATGAGTCAATACCGATCTGAGTGGGCAATCTGCTTCTTCTTCTTTAGCAGCAGCAGCAATCGCCGACCTATGCCTATTAGCAGACAGAGCCCAAGTGAGCAAAGCTGAGGCACTGGGCACTGTGCGAGCACAATGTAAATGTTTATGGAAGATAAAGCGACCATCAGTCAGTGCAGTGCAATGGACACCTCTATTTACAGTCTCACTGACTCACGGTGTGATCGACACACACGGTTTAGCACATTCTTCCAGCGCCGAGCGGCTTCTTGTTCTCTCATTATTACCAAATCACGAATGCTCAGTCAGCAGCAGCAGTAGTGTCGGCAGGTACATTCACCAAATTCATCCACTCGCTGAGAGCTAAAACCATTTTAAAGCAGAACAGGCACTCTAGATTGAAGAAGGACTTGTTTGCCTGCAAATAAATCTAATGGCAAATATTTTGCATTCTTCATTTCATCAGTGCCGCTGACGTTGCTGTTGTTGTAGCGGTCAAGGATGTCTCTCAACAGCACACAAAAAGAAAGCAAAGCATTGCGCCCGAGTGATGTTTTGAAATGATGCACACTGCTGGTAATTGATTGAGTAACTCTGAAATGACCTTTTCTTATGTACTTTAATGTTTCATATTTAGAGCAATATGGCATCAAAGAAGGAAGCATCAGCTTTTTTGCCAGCAAAAATTACCTGATCATGAGATCACACAATTAGAAATCGCACAAGGGCAATTGCGTTGCAATTGAGAAGCGATTATTGAATTTAATTGTTGCTTACTGTGGCCGCCGATGCTGCCCATAATCACTGGTCATTTCACTTACGGAATTCAGTCGGCGATTATACGCTTGGTCATTAAACCTGAAGCGGAGAGTGCGAATGGGAAGTAAGGTAAGCAAGCCGATGAAGATGAATTTAATTTCACCTGAACGCCATTTGCTGTTCGGCTGTTGCAAACAAACACAAAACTGCTGCTGCTGCTGTAGCCCGAGGATGCCCGAGACTATTAATCTTACTTAGCAGCGCACTGTATCCTTGTTGGTGCAATAGGATTCACTGCCACTGCCACAGCGGCATAGACAAACAAAACCGTCACTAATCATACGGCGACAAGGTAAATAAACAATCAATAGTAAAAGGGGAAGGAAAAGGAGGAAGGAAAGAGTCAATGTGCGAGGATGAAACTCGGGCTAATAACTCGGGATGAGGAATCGGCGACAGTGTTGCACTGGACGTCTGTGCCATGAATGACAGTAGTCAGGCGGCTACTCGACAGAGGGCAATCTCTAGACTTGATGATGATGATCCTCATTATCCCCATCCCCATCCTCTCTCTCCCATTAGCAACACTGTCACTCATCTCATCTGTTCTAATGGCCATCCATGAAAACGCAAATTAGTGCAACTAGTGTACCTTCCAACGGCAGACAGAAAGAGAGAGAAAGAGATTGAGTCAAATAAACAATTTGTTTTAGATGTGATGCCACCGAGGCAAACAAAGCCGAAACACTTGTCGACTACTTTGTTGGAAGCACATCAGCAAAGCAACAACAACAGTGATGGTTGTCGAGTGATAACCACCGGTTGTCGACAGTGCCAGTGATGGACAAGTTGTTGTTGGCCAATTGTTCGCCACTGAATTGTGAGCAGTGTGTATGTGTGTGTGTTTGTATCTTCAGTGCTGAAATAAATGCAGGCAAATGACTGGCAATGTCGGTGTAGCCACCGGACGACGGCGACAGAAGACCGCTCTAGTCAAACGATGGCCAGCAACAGCAGCAGCAGCAAAAGCAGCAGAAGCTTCAAAGCTTCAAAGCGCGCCAGCTTCGGTGTCGAATGTTTCGCACCGAGAGCCCTTCATTAGTGGGCATCAGTGGCACCTGAGAGAGAAAGAGAGTGAGGTGAAAAGCACTGTGGATCAGTGCTCAGATAGATAGAATGGGAATGAGAATGAGAAAGAAAGAAAGAAGCAGCAGCACGTCTGTGTTTTGTGGCCGGCGAACAAATAGGGGAACAAAGCGAGGTCAAGTAATGACGAGATTCTTATCGGAGGCGTGAAAATGGTCGGTGTATTGGCGGCTTAATGAATAGACACAGAAAGACACTGCACTGCTCTGGACATGCTCTCCACACCGACACGTTCTCCAGTGGAGGCAGAGGAACCACACTGTCTCTTCTCTATCCTCTTCTCCGTCTCCTTCTTCTCCTGCGCCTCAAACAAAACGCCGAACTCGCGCGAGCTCGCGCGGACGCATCTGTTCTGGCCCTGTGCTCTGAAATCTGCAGTCTTTCTGTGCTCCTTCTCTCGGCTCACACTTTCCTGAAGTGGCACTGACCGGCTTCCCTTTAATGACCGCTTATTGGAAAGTGATGAGAGAGAGGCAAATCAATTTGTTGTTTTTGCGTTTGTAGCACACTGCCGTGTCAGCACAGTGACACCTTGAAGTGAAAGATGTGCAGTGCAAGTCGTGCCATGTCCACAACTGTGAATGGCTAATTAAAAGACTACTCGGATGTGTTCGGCTGAGAGAGAGAAAGAGAGAAGGAAAAACTTTATAACGAAAACAAGAAAATGACCGTCTACAGGAATAGAAAGGTAGATTCAGTGTGCGGCTTTTTGTTTGCTAAAGATTAATTAACACTGCACACAAACGGCATTTCATCACTTCTTGCTGAGAGAGGGATAGAGAATGCTTGCATGCAATGCAGATGCGCTCAGAATTGAATGCAAGCTGGGGCAGACAAAGGAAGGTGCTGAACTGAACACGAGCTGCAAATGGTGCATTGTGCTAATGATGGAGCAATCAATTAATTACATGCACTGAAGAAGCACTAACAAAAAGGGCAGCTCTACTCGCTTGGTAGTGAAACTGGTGGCAACGAAACTTGCGCCAGAAGTTCGTGCACAGAAGAATTCTAATTAAATTAGCGTTGTTCGATTGGTGCACGATGCTCACTGTTGAGTCTCACACTACTATTACCTGCCTGCCACCAGGCGCAGTTTGGGTTTCCAGTTCCAGTGTGGTTCACTAATTAGACAGTGAATCAATGGAACTCCTGATCCTACTGCTCAGCAAGCGTGACCTATCGAAGTGAGATAGCATCGATGATGTGCACTGTGATTTTTCTCTCTTTTCTATCATTGATGACACAAAAATGTTCACCAGTTTGGAAAATTATGAGCCTCTATAAAAAAAGTCAAAAGTTAGTAAATGCCTAAACAACTTTGGAGCAGAACGAATTAAATTGAGGTTAGTGCCAGTGACTGTGACCACTGACTTTGATTCTAAAGGTTGATTCAACTGCTGCTTCTGGTCAATCAGAACAACATAAAGAATAGTAAAAAAAAGCGCTGTCTCGATTGACTTGCAGGCAAAGAAGAAAGGGAAAGGAGAACAGAGCAAAGAGACCAATCGAGAGTCTGAAGTGCTCTGGTCATTTTCCTTAACTCGCTCTCTTGCTTTCTCAATAGACTGCTGCCAAAAACTGCAAATAACACAAATGTTTGCATGGCCAGGAAAGCAATCGATCTGCCAAGTCGGAAAACTTCGATGCAATTCGCACCACATGAGCACCACACAGCGAGGTCCAGTTTTCTATCTCGGTGTGTTTATTTATTCTGCTACACTGTGCCACATTCTCCTTCAGTCAGACAGCGTGAGCTACTATTATTGCAGGTAGAGTCGCTGGGGAGAAGAGGGAAGAGCAGCAAGGAGCGGGCCAAAAGAGAGAGAGAACGATAGAGCGCGAACACCGACTCCCCACTGCTAAAGAATGCCATTTTGACACTTTGATCGCCATTTCTTAGACTGCGTGGCGATTGTTTGTCCCAGGTGTGTACCTGCCCGCCCGACTGCCTGCCTGCCACTCTGTCTGCCTGTGTCACTTCTTGTTGTTGTTGTTACATTACCGCTAGCTGGAGACTACTCAATTAGCAATGTTTAACACGGCTGTTCTTCACTGCTGCTGCTGCCATTTAGAAAGCAATTTTTCATATTGCAATTTCGTGTGTGTGTTTGATTTACCTTTCTCGCACTCTCCTTCGCCTTCTCCTTCTTCCCTTTATGTGTTGCCGCCAGGCTAATTTCAAGTGAAAAGTGCTCTTCATTTCAGAATGCTCTTTTCTGTCTTGAACACTGACACTGACAACAGCGGCCCCGAACAATGTCGACCCACTGACTCCTCTTACACTGTCGACTGTTGACTCGCCCTCGGCCCGGGATCACCTGAAGAAGTCACACACAATACACACGCACAGAGTCAAGTACAAAATAAACAAGGCCAAAACATACAGGGGTTCTCCCGTCACTTCCCTTCCCTTTCCCTCCCTCTAGCAATCTTCTTTTGAGCTGCTGCTAAATGGACTCCTGACTCCTCAGACGGCATTCAATAGTTACAAGTGCAGAGTAAAAAATTGCTGCAGAATGGCTGCTGTTATATGAAGCAAACAGTCCCTATTACAATGGGGTAAAGAATTTAAAAGCGAGCAATTTTTCAATGCTTGTAAGCCGCCGACATCAACTGAGTTGAGCTGAAAAAGAAACAGTTGTATAGTGATTGAAAAATGAAGGGTGAGTACACATTCAAAAGAAAAAAAATCAGTCAGTTAGTCAGTTAGTCAGGTGGATCAGAGTGTTAGTGCCTATGTTTTTTTCTGCCCACTGGTCAGAGGAGAACAAACGAGTGAGCGGATCGGCAGCATCGGCAACTGTCCAGCCTCTGTGTGTGCTCATCAGTCTGTGGACAGTTTGCCAGCACACAGTTTACATGTTCATTAAAATGGAATCAAATCAGCGTTCATTCTCGATTAGCATATAAATAGGATTCGATAGTAGTAGGTTGTCGGCGGCGTCAGCAGCGGCAAACGGCGAGCATAAAAACGATGCTCGTCAGTCAGTCAGTCAACCAGTCGGGAAGGAAGAGAAAGAGAGAGGGCGAATTATCTCTCAGCGACTTGCTCCTGCTCATCACTAGCTGCTCACACCGGCGAATCAATCAACTCGTCCACCTTTGAACGACGTTTTAATTAATTTCCAATCGACGCCGCCGCCGCCGCCGCCGTGTGTCGGTGTCGTTGCCGAAGAAGAACGGGACGTAAAGGAAAACGACGACGACGGCAAAGATGACGCCGACGACAACGTTGACGATGAGTGCGATGAGTCTTTCCCTTGAGTCTCCCTGAAAGCTGAAGGCACACACACTTTCCGCCCGCCCAGCTCCAATTCGAATTAATAGAGTTATACACATGAAGCGGAATTAATTCCTCTCTTTTCACCTTGTGAAAGATAGAGAGAATGGAACTTTTCAATTACGTGTCAAGCGACAGTGAACGAGAAGATGAGACACCAGACATTAGCAGCAGCACTGGTAGTGTACTTCAAGCGAAGCAAAAGTCTGAGGTGCCTCTTTTAAGCGAAACCCTTCGATTATTTCGGTGTCAATCACGGTGCATTGTCGTCCCTCTCTCTCTCTCATGTACACACACACGTACACTTTACTACCGCAAAATCGGCAACTATAAATACGGCAGCAATCTAATCAACGACATTGTCTACGCTACGGTAACTTCTTCTTCTTCACCGTCACTTCTTTCTACTTGTCATTTAAAAGGCACACACAGTTCACAATACAGCACAAACAGCAGATAAAATAGCAGATAGTGCACAACAACAATGCACACACACTCGGCATGAGGGGCCCAATTCAATATTTTTGTTTCATAGACTGCCGCACATAAACAATCCCAGATTGCACAGAAAGGCGGCAAAGAAGAGATAGAAAAAGATAGGAAAATTCCCATAGAAGAAGACAAATCTCGCCGGCAATTAGCTGTCGATAGTGGACGGGGTTGCTATTACCCAATGTTCAGAGCTTCTGTGTCTGACTGTGTGTGTGCCTATGTCATTGCCCATTACAATGCACCTTGGGATGAATCTTCTAAAATTAGCATCGCTGTCGTAACCACAAAAGGGCGAATAGTTACACCGCTGCAGCAAACAACAGTGGGAAGGAAAATCGCCGACAAAGCGGTTGCTGATCGAGATCGATTCCCAGTGCTGGAGTCGGTTGTAACAGTCATTAGCATGGTGTCAAATTGAATTCATTCTGCCACACAGTCCTGGTTCACACACACACACACAACGTGCCCCATTAGGCACTGTCATTCGCAGGCAGTGAACACAACAACCTAAATGGTGTGCTGTTGTTGCTGCTGAACTCGGCGCCGACCTGTGGCCGTTGCATTACAGTTGCTGCTGCTTCAGCTTCAGCTCTCCTCCGAGAGAATGCTAAAGCGATGCTGACAATTAGCCCCAATCGTGCCGGCAAGTCAAATAGGCAGATGAGTGAGCACAACAACAAATGAGTAAATGAATGAATGAATGAATGAATTTACCTTTCTTGTTTCTTCGCCTTCTTTTGCCTCCCAACAGTGTGAGAGAGAAAGACGTGGTGGACATGGACTGAAATGAAAGTGGCAGCAGCAGGCCCAGCATTGCCACCAACTGTCTCATTCATATTTGATGGACACGCACAAGTCTCTCTCTCTCTCTCTCTCTCTCTCTCTCTCTCTCTCTCTCTCTCTCTCT
>JAALOO010001862.1_pt1 | contig 12955 bp, 7 predicted proteins | sample 7257641 | NCBI WGS metagenome assembly JAALOO01 (sample SAMN14085613, study PRJNA598686) | mite metagenome | biome: ENVO:01001000; feature: ENVO:01001002; material: ENVO:01001226; isolation source: single female mite from University of Michigan culture on fish food culture... ... | reverse complement strand
TCTCTCTCTCTCTCTCTCTCTCTCTCTCTCTTTCTCTCTCTCTCTCTCTCTCTTGCAATTGATGCCAATTTAAATTCAGTCAAATTGAAGCTCAACGAAGCGAGTCGATTTGGCTGCCGCATTTCTTCCTCTCTTTCTCTCTACCAAATGAGTCGCATCACTAAATCGTTTGTCATCGTCAGTTTTCCTCCTCCTTTTTCTCCTTCTCTTTTTTGCTTTTTGGTTGTGGTGGTTTAAAGATTCAACCAAACGACCAGACCAGACCAGGAACTAGAGTTTAAAATATTTATCAACGATTTTTTCTATTGAGAGAAAAAAAGAGGGAAAAAATTGAGGAAAAAGCAGTCGTACGGAACCGACAACGGCGGCGGCGGCGGCGGCGGCGGCGGCGGCGGCGGCAAACACCAACAAAAATGACTTTAGATAGACTGAAGCTAAAAAAATCTTTGGCTTGATTTTATTTCAGTTTAGTGCAGTTTAGTGCAGTGTCGACACTAGTTTAGTCTCTCTCTGTATTTTATTTCATTTTATTTTATTTTATTTTATTAAATGTGATCGGCAGCGATGCAGAACTAAACTATTGGTGGTGGCGGTGACTGCTGCTGCTGCTGTTGCTGCTCCTTTCCCTCCATTGTTAAGTTGCCAGAAGTTCAAAAATTTGATTAATCTCAAAAGTTTTGTTGCCGCCGCTGCTGCTGCCGCCGCCGTTGCTGCTGCTGCTGCTGAAATGTACTGCAGTGCTGCACTGCGCTTGATTGTCGGTTAAAGATTTTTCTTTTTTTCAGTTGTTAAATACAGTTTGTACTTTTTGGTATTTTTATTGTGTGAGTTATGAGTTGTATTTTTGGGGTTTTGAAAGTTTTTCATTGTATAAATGGTTATTTTAAATTTTTTTTGTTAAGTTTTGATAAAGAAAAAATGCTAATTTTTTAATTTGTTCATCTTCTTCTATAACCGGTCACTCTAGCACAAATCACTCTTTTTACATTTTATCATCAATTTAATCATAAAATTTTTTACTTTTTTATTTTTTATTATCACCAGGTGACATCAGCGCGGAGACCTTCGTCAAACTGTCCAACCTCGTCGAGCTTGACCTGAGCAACAACTCACTAACGGCGGTGCCCTCAAAGTCCTTCTTCGAGGCGCCCTCACTTCGGCGCCTCTCCCTGGCCGGAAATCGACTTCGAGAAGTCCGATCCGCCGCTTTCCTCAGCCTCGGTCGCCTGGTAGTGCTCGACCTAAGTTCCAACGCCCTGGTCCACCTTGAGGCGGACGCCTTTCGAGGGCTGAGATCGCTGCAAACGCTAAAATTGGAAGGAAATCAACTGGCCTCCATTGCCGCCGCCGACTCCTTTGTGCAGTTTCTCCCGCCGAAGATGGCCAGCCTGGGACTGCATGACAATCGCTGGCGGTGTGACTGTCACCTGAAGGCGGTCAGGGAGTGGATAGCGGCGAATAACGTTCCGCTTCCGGTGAAGCCGGTCTGCTCGGCGCCCGCCCGGTTGCAGAGTAAGTGACTGATTTTTTGACTTTGATTTGATTTTGATTTTGCTGTGTGTGGATTGAGTTTTGTTAGTTTTAAAATTTATTTTTTTAAGTTGGCTTTTGAGCTTCTTTTTCTTAAAGTTTTTTCACAAACGGTTACCCTAGATTTTTAGTTTACGTTTTTTAATTTTTTTACCGCCCATTTTTGCAAGAAGACAAAAGGTTACCAACATTATATTTTTTACTTTATTGTGTTTTAAAAATTATGATTGGCGGCAAACATTTCAAACAAATTTTTTTTCGGCGGCATTGATGCTTAAAAGGTCAGACTTTTTTATAATTCAAGTTTTTCTACCTTTTAATTACTTCATCATTTTAGCTAGCATTTTAGTTTTTATGTTTTCTATTTTCACTATATACTTTCTACTTTAAATCAAAAATTTCACTGTCTTTTAAAAATGGTACGAAATTGTCAAAATTACTTTATTTTTTTCTTTCTATTTGTTCTTAACTATTTTTTACTTATATTTACTCGGCTCAAAAAACTGTTGCAAGCCAAAAAAAACTAGGAAACATCCAGAAGAGATAGATAGCTAGGAAGCAAACTAGGAAGCAGCAGCAGCAACAGAAAAAAACTTTCATTTAGAATCCTTTTCCTCTAGCTTCTTCTTCTTTTGCCTCTTCTTTGCCCTAGTAGTAGTCTGCTAAGATTCGGTAATAGAATTTGCCTTTTTTATTCTTCTTCCTCTTCTTTTGCTAGTCGTTTGCCGACGCCAAGCAAACGTCGGCAGTTTAATTTGAAATTTAAATTACTCATTCTGCCAACTGGCTTGCTTGCTTGCTTGCTCTGCCGTCGGCTTTAAATTTTTTCATATTATTATTCGGCTTCTTTTCTATTTTCCTTACCACCACCACCACTGCCACCACCACCACGTCTTGGTCTTTAAATTTAAATTTATCTAAAATTGCTTTTCCTTGCTGCTACTGCTCCCAAATCTTCTTCTTCCTTCTCTTCCTCCTCGTTTTTTCTGTTTAAAAAACCAAAAAGTGAGAAAGAAATACGGAACAATCAACTGTGTAACTGTTGCTGCTGCTAGAACTTTAGTAAACGCTAGTTTAGAATTTTCTTCCCTTTTTATTGCTGCTGATTGAGAGGGAAGGAAGGGAAAGGAAAGGAGTAGACAATAGACAACAAAAGAGAGAAAGATGCACGCTGCTTATTTTGCTTGCTTGTTTTTTTGCTAGTTGTTTGTGTGTGTGTGTGTGTTTGTGTGTTTATTTGATTGTCTGCAATTGACTATTGACAATTGTTTTTACTGCTTTGTTGCTGCTGTTGTTGTTGCTGTTTTTTTTATTTTTAATATAGTGTTGTTTTCATTTTGATGGTGTTAGTTTAGATATTTTTTATTTTGGGAAAACATGTTAGTTGGACGCACAAAAGGTTTTTTATTGTATTAGTTTTAATGGGTTAATTTTAATGTTTGTTGTTTTGTAAATTTTGGCATAAAAAGAAATGGTTTTTAAACAACAAATTTTTATTTTTTAATAATTTGCATTTTTAATCTTTCACTAGTCAGTCGTTAATTAATTGCTCATTTATTAGATTTTTTAAAAGATTTTGAGTTTTCTCCTTAACCGGCAAACTGGTAAATTAGTCCCTATTTCTTCTTTTTTATTAGCCAAAGTAGCTTCAACTCTCTTATTTTTGTACTTTATATTCATTTTCTTTTTTTCCTTTTTTTCTTTTTTCCCATGTTTTCTGCCTTGTTAATTTGCAACTTTCTGAGACAACAGCAGTAGCAGTAGTACTTTCTCACAGTCAGTCAGTCAGACAGACAAACAAATAAATAAACAGCGTTAGACAGAAAATGAGTGGGCCACTTCATTTGCACGGAAAAACAAGCGAGCAAACGAGAGCTCACTGCTCATAAACAAGAAGTCTGAGAAGACTTTTTCCTTTTTTTCTGGTAATTACCTAGCCAATTAGGTGATCTTCTTACTGATGCTATCTTCTCTTTTTTTGCTGTTTTGTTTTGGCAAAGACGTTGACAGTCGTTTGCTGTTGTTGCTGTTGTTTTTCCTGCCGCAGATTTGCAGTGCAAATTTTTTGCATCGTTGAGAGAGGTTCATTTAGGTCTTTTTTAGTCATCACTGCTGTTTTTCTGTTTTAGTTTTTTGTTGTCAAGTCGGTTGATGTCTTAAAATGTTTTGCTGTTGACTACTTTGCAGTTTTAAGTTTTGTTAATGCTGGTTTTTGTTTTTGTTTTTTGTTGTGTCTAATTTGGTGTCCCTAATTGGACAGTAAACTGGCATTTTTTAGGCTTTTTGTTTTAAGATTTTGTGAGGTTTAGAATTTTGTTCAGATTCTTGAAAGATTTCAAATGGTAAAAAAGTTTCCTTTTATTTTAGTTATTACCTCCCGTGGGAGATTTTTTGTCTGCTGCACTAAAGTGCTGCAAAGCTTTGACCTCCTTTTTTTGCGACAACAACCGTTGATGTTGTTTTACAAAAAAAGTTAAAAGACAAATTAATTTTTGTGTTTCAACACACTGCAGCAACAATAAGCAGTGACATCAGTCACATTAGAAGTCGATAAAAAATTGCTCATCAATAAACGAATTTTGTATTGTTTTTATTTCAATTAAGAATTTTAACTTAAAGCTGAAAGTTTAGAGAATTTAATTTATTTTATTTTTATCATATGCTTTTCGGCCCTCTGTAAACTGGTAACCAATTCATTAAACAGTTTTTTATTTCAAGTTTTTAAAAAATCAGCATCGATTTACTTTTATGTGATTTATTAATGCTATTAGTGTTAACACAATTTTTTTACGTTCCGTTTGTATCAATTGTGCATCAAAAGGTCGCCAAACAATCTAATTTAATTTTTTAGTTAGACTTTAAAATACTTCAAACAGCTTTTTCCCCTAAAATCAATTTACAACAGAATTTACATTTTTCTATAAAACAGCTCGAGTTCCTAATCGGTTACCAAAATCTATTTTTTAATTATCATTTTCCTCCTTTTTTTCCCAGGCCAAAAGTGGGACTCAATCAGCGCCCACGAGTTTAGCTGCCCGCCGCAGATTCACAGCGTCACCAATCACTACTACAAGCACATTGGCAACAATGTCACCATCAGCTGCCCGGTCACCGGCTACCCTCAGCCGGTCATCTTTTGGCTCTTTGAGGGAGGTGGAAAAAGTTCAAACTCCCCCGGAATCGAACTTTTTGAATCGAGAATCAGCTCAGGAGGAGGAGGAAATGGAGGTGATCACCATATAAAAAGTACCTCCACTACATTGGTGGCGACGAATCGGTCGAGGAGCGGTGGAGGTTTAAACGGTGTAGAGGCGGGGGCGTTCAGCGATGACGTAATGACTTCAGCTGTTTTAGAAGAAAGCTCTTCAAATCCTCCTGCTTCTTCTCCTTCAACGACCACCACCACCACCACCTTATCAACGCCGTCCTCCTTATCAACTCACAGTCCTTCTTCTTCTTCAGAAATTCACCCTCACCAAAATTCGAACAAACTTCATCACCCTCAACACCTTCCACATCATCCGAGCGCCTATGAGCAGCTGCTGCCAAACTTTCGCTACTCAGTCGCCCAGGAGATGGAAAACAGCCACCAGCTTATCAGCACGCTTACCGTACACTCGCTGAAGCCGAGTGACAGCCAGCGGATTACCTGCTACGCGCGGAACATCGGCGGCACGGTGATGAAGAACTTCACGCTCGATGTCACCATCGATGACCCCTTCACCAGCAGCCGCTCCATGGACTTTATCGTCACGGAGATGTTCGTCATTGCGCTGTCTATTTCGATCCTCTTTCTGGTGGTGATCATCTTTGTCGGTTGTTTTATTGTGAAGCTGCGAAAACGGCCTAGCAATGGAAGTGCTGTACATGCTGGTGAAAATAGCGGAAATTGTACGGCAAACGGAAACGGAGGTGATGGAGGAGGAGTCTACGGAGGAGTTCATAATCACCACCACCACAGTGTGGCTGCTGCTGGTGCTACTACGATTCAGCCTTTTAACGATGGTGGCTTTATCAAGCAGCAGCCGGCTATTTTTACCGGTTGGGGTGCCACCGCCACCACCGCTACCGCCACAACAAATGATCTTCAAAACAAGGAAATCATCTTAGATGGTAAGTGTTTTTTCTGGGTAATTTTTACTGAAATCATAGTATTTTTTCACTTTTTATTCAGGACAAACACTTCAGTACACTACTCCTAACGGAAACACCAACACGGGAGGAATTTTGATGGTGGACATGAGCTCTCAAAACAGCTCCCAATTTAATTCTTCTAATGTAAATCACCCTCATCACCAGCACCACGACCACAACAACTCCACCGACCTCAGCTCCCAGTCGACGACGGCCACCTCGATGACGGTGAACAGTGTCAATGGAGGAGGCAATGGAGGAGTTAATCAACCAAACGGCGTCAGTCCAAACGGAAGCAGCGACACTACCTCCGCCGGCTCATTACCTCCTTACTATTCAGCCACAAATAATCAATATCATCTCGAAGAAGGTGTTAATGGCTATGCAACAACACTCCAGCGAAATGCCAGCTTTCGACAGGCTTTGGTGGATCAGCAAATTTCTCAACAACAACCTCTCAGTATGACCCCTGATCTTCTCGTAAACTCCACAACACCTTCTGCTGGGTACTATTTAGCAGAGATGTCCAATGGGATGAACTCTCGCGTAAATATGATCAACTGTGATGGGTATCCTCAAACTCTTCCTCATCCTCAACTTCCTCCTCAATATCATCACTTTCATCCTCATCCTCAAGACCCGGCTTTTCCTCTGCTAAATTCAGGTCCTTTGACCATGACTGAAATTTCTGCTCCACCGAATCAAGCTGAACTGATTTACGGCACTCGAATCGCCCCAACTCGACCTAGCTTTCCAACAATGATGATGACCTCTTCCGCCTCTTGTCATGGGAATCTTGGAGGGTCTTATAATCCAACAAATGGCAAAGTGTCAAAGGTCAAATTTGCCGACCAGCTTGAGCAGCAGCAGCAGCATCAACAACAAACGGGAGGTCAAAGGTCATCAGCAGCGACCGATTCCTACGTCTACGCGACAATTCGAAAACAACAACCTCTTCCTCCTCCGACCTTTCCTCGACCTTCCATCAACAACTCTTCAAACTCAAATTCAACTTCAAACAGCTCCTCAGCAAACTCTTCTTTTAATAACTCTAGTTCTACTGAACAACAGCAACCTCCAAGCCTAAAACCCTTATCAGCTTATCATCGAGGCGTCGGCAGCTACCCGGAAGGTTTCAGCTCGCTGCTGCTGCTGGAAAGTTCCGTCGATTCAGGAGATCAAATTTCCAGTGGTGCTCAAAAGACAAAGTGCCTGAATCGATCAGCTGATAGTTTGGATGAGGCGGAGGAGGATGACTACTATCGAACTTTGAATGGAGTTCGAAATGGAGGTACTAACACTTTGCCGGAAGTTGTCACTTCCACTTCTTCTACGACATCTTCAACTGAACTTCAACACCCACCACAACATCATCAGCAACAACAACTGAATTCTACGTGATACTCTAAAGATGAAAGGTAAGTGAACATTTTTTGTTCTATTTATTTTTATTAGAATTTTTAAATTTCTGTTGATTAGTTTGTGGATTAGCTTATAGATAAAAATGGTTAAACAATTAAAAAACTTTTAATTATTTAATTTTTTCTGAAAACTTTAGGGCACGACACCCTCTGCTCTGCAATGTGAAAATCTAGTCAACTTTTTTCTTTCGCTTTTTCAACTTTCAACTTCAGCGATTTCATTCATTCACTCACTCGCTTTTTCTCAAAAAAAATTTTCTGTCAATCATCAGCATGACTATTTTTTCAGTTTTCATTTTTGTTTTTTTTTTCGTTTTGTTTGCCGCTGTTGTACAGCGCGCACAAAACAGACAGTCAGACAAAAAAAACCAACAAACAAACTGTACATTTTTGTTGTTGTTGTACAACTGAAACGACAACGACGATCTCTGCATGTCCATTTTCACTTCCTTGTTCTTTTGATCATCATTTTCTGTTGTTGTCAATTGACAACTCTCACTTCTCACTCTCACACATTCCCTCCACACATTTCAATTCTCAACTCAAATATGATATTTATTGACAGCGGAATCTTCTGATGCTGATATTATTTTTTAAGTTCTTGAAAAAACCTCTTCTTCTTGTTGACCTTTTCTTTAACACCAACAAACAAAAAAACACATGACAACTTATTTTAAAAATGACTGTAAACCACTGTTACTCAATTGTCACTTGTTATCCACCTGCTATCATCACACACTTCATTCATTTGTTCTTCAAATGTTTCTCAATTTTTAATAAAAAAAAGTTGACAAAAATAAAAAATACAAAAAAGTTGTTGTTTAATTGTTTACTTCTATAGCCTCACGGAATCTCAGATTAAAAGGTACAAATTACAAATTTTAACTATCACAAATTAATTTTTTATTTAAATTTTTTGTTTCAGTAGCATGTTTAGTTTGATTATAACTAGATTTTGATTAAAAATTTAAATTTTTTATAGTTGGATTATTCTTAACAGGTTTTCAAATGTTTTCAAATCAATAATTTACTATCAAAACAAACTTTTTCTTGTTCACTATCGTTTTCACGGGATAAAGCTAATCTCCGCCTTATCCAGCTCTTCCTGAATCACTTTGGTGACAGTGCTGGCGAGCAGGTTTGCAATTGAAACGCGGAAAACATTCGAAACCGTGTTCACCACCAGCTCCAGCAGGTAGTCCCAAACTCCGAGGCCGTTCATGTCCATCCAAACGTGGTCAATCGACTCGACGCGGAATCGCTCCAGCTTGGGCACTGACCCTCTTTTCAGGTGCTGGCGAATGCGCATGTAGGCGCTGATCTTGCGGATGCCCAGCGAGGCGGAACCGGAAGGGCCTCGACCTGTTAGTTGAAAGTAAAAAGATTAAAAAAGGTTATCAATTTAAAAAAATAATTTTGATTTAGTTTTGTGTTAGTTTTTGTAAAATTTATTGTATACTCTGGAAGATTTAATGAGTTAAAATGGTATTCAAAATTTACTTTTACTTTTGTTAATATTTTTTACAAAATTTCCAGTATTTAGGCAAGATCTAGTTCACTATTGCACTTGTGTCTTATGTTTTTATCATCATTCTCATTATTTTTGTTTTATTACATTGTTTTTTTTGGAAAATCAGTGCACTCATTTTTTGTTTTTTTTCAATGCTTTAAAAGTGATATGCCAGGCTCTAAATTACCGCTCATGTCAATCATGATGAGCCTGCCCGTTTTTTCTTTTTACTTTTTGTTTTTGCTAGAGAACTCTTCTTAGAAGGAATATTCTATGACAATAATAATTTTCTTTTCTCCTCCTCTTCTTTTCTTATTCTTCTTAAGTTGTCACAGAGCTCATTTTTTAGTCCCTAGTTTTTAAGTGTACACTGTACAGCAGAAGAAGCAACAGCAGCTCGGTTTCATCTTCTTTTTTATGATGTACAACAAAAAACGAGCGTATGAAAGCTATGATTAAATTCAAAATTAATATTTACAATAACAACTGCTAACTGTACAGTGTACACGACAGTTTTAAGATAAAAAGGAGAAGAAAGAAAGTAGAAACAGTGAAACTTGAACCTCTCTTTTTTTCTCATTTTTCTTTGCTAGTTGAAAATAATAACCGTACACAATTTCTGTTTTCCTTTTCTTAAAATGAAATTTTAGCTAAGTTATTAGAAACAACAGGAAAAAAGGTTTCCACAATATTTTTATCATTTTACACTTTAATTTTTATAGCTGTTTTTGTTCTTGTTGTAGGCGCCAAAAACTGTCGTACAACAACAGCCACTTCCCAAAATAATTACTTGTTTCGATTTGTGATTCTAACTTTTTTTCCACCATTTTCTAATAAAAAGGTTTTTCACTTCCGTTTACCCTGTAATTTCAATCTTTAAATTTTTTTCTGTTGATTGATTTTGTAGGCAAAGAAAAACAGTCAGCCAGCCAGCCAGATTTCTATTGTTTGCCTTGTGTTGTACTTTATATTTAAAACACTGATTTATAGCTGTTTTTGTTGTACAGTAAAATGTACGGCACCAGTTGTGAAAAACTCAGCTCTGAATTGGTGTTGTGATTGTGTAGTAGTGATGAATTCTACAGACTGATATTTTACTGTTGGTGCCACTTTGGGGTGATCAATCATTGATAGAGATTGTAAAAATCTTGCCCAATCGATGTCTTTGTTGTGTTTTTAAAGAGTTTGATCTTTTTTAATGGCGACTGCTCTACTGCTGATTTTAGCTCTGAATCGATTCAGTGTTTGGCAGTTGAACTTTAGATTTTTTTTCAAAGTTTTGAGCTTAATTGACTGTGATTTAAGAGCACCTAAGTAAAAATGTTTTTCAGCATTGAATGTTACAGACCTCATAAATAGTCCATGTACTCAAAAGGTAAATTCTATCTTATTTTTTATTTATATTTATAAACATTTTTGTTCAAACTATTTCAAAAGTTTTTTAATTTGAGTATTTTTAGTCTATGACACAGGCATGTTAAAAATAAAAAGGTGATTCTAAACACAAAAATTTAAATACATTACAGGCAGATAAAACTGAATAAAATTTTCTTTTTTTATTTTCTAAATCTTTTTTTAGACTAAACACACAACACTTTTTACTTTTGAAAAAAACTGCTCGTGCAGTGTCATAATGGAAAATTAAATTAAGAAAAAAACTTTTTGCTTTGCTACAGTGTGTGTGCGCCTGTTTGTGCCAGACAAAATCACAGCCAAGAATAATCTTGTCAGTAGACTGAAAAAAAGAAAAAGAAAATTTAGATTATCAGTTCAAGTGCTAGCAAAAAATGTTTTTTATTTTAAAGAATATTCTAGTATTTTCTTTCCTGTTTAAAAATGGTTTAAAATTAAATTATCCACCAATTTCTTTCTTTCCAGACCACTCTGTACACTTTTACTATTACTACTTTTTATTCTGTGCTCAAAGTTCCACCAGAAAAACCAGCTGAAGCTGACCAGCGGCCTTTTTAGTGCCAAAATAAAAAAAGACCAAGAATATTCCTTACTTCTTTCACCCTCTCTCTTATATCACCCCGCTGAACATAACATGTTGTTGTTGTAGTAGTAGCCATTGCCCCCTGTCACCCTGAGCGACAGGATACAAGGGAAAAAAATAAAGGAAAAAAATTAGGGGACGATAAAGCCAGAAAAGATACAGCTTCCCCCAAAAAGGCGGGATCATTCAATGATGCTAGACAGACAGAGAGAAAAGCAAATTAAGTGATACTGAATCCAGGCAGCACCTAATAGAGACTGAATCCACAGCAGATCCACCGCCGAATAGTAACTGCTGTGCTGTTCTGTTCTAGGCACACACACAAATTGATTGATCGATGCGAGGGAGAGAGAGAGAGAGAGAATATTCTACTACTATTTTTGGATTCTGGTTTCTGGATTCTAATTCGACCGTTGCAGTTGATGTAAGAATAACAACAACAAACTTGGGGCTCCTCTGGTGCAGCCTCGCTTTGTCTATCTTTAATGTTATTATTTCTCCTCTCTCCTCTTTTCTTGCTGACCAGCCGACTTAATTCCTTTTACTTTAGTTTCTTTTAGTTTTTGGTCACAAATTTTCCTTCTCTATTTTCTCTTTAGAATTCAGCTCAGCCAGCCAACCAGCCAATTCATTTCCTCGTTTTCTTATTTTTAGCACTACTTTGAGGCAACAAATTGTGTGTGTCATTTAGAGGCGCAATATTATGATTATGATAGAATGGCCATGGCCGAAGCGATTATTAGGGGGAATCATCCTAATGATGAGTCCAAGAAGCAGTTTTTTATGGCCTATTTTAGAACTTTTTTGGCTGGTTGGCTAGCTGGTTGTTGTCTTCTTTTTCATAATAAAAAAGAAAAAGATGATAAAACAAATGAGTCACCAATAGTTGGCTATTATTTTAAACTATTGCTGTTGTCTATTGACAGCTATTGTTTGCTGATGATCAAAGCAATAATAACGTTTTTTTCTCTAAAGTAGCGGCCCATAGGCCGCTAGCGACGTGGCTTTGAGAAGTTCGAAGTCAGTCGCCTGTTTGTATATAAGCAGCTACTCTTTGCCATTAAAAGTCAGTCTGGACTACGTATGCTTGTGTTCACTCTCACTCAGCGCTTCTCTAACTGTTTTTGTTTGTTTATTAGCTTTTTTTGTGTTGACAAAATGACTTTTAAAATTGTTAAATTATTTAAGTTAAATTTAGACGGAAATGGAAAACGGAATTAAAAGGTTAATCTATTTCAAAAAATTAATTTTTTTTAATTTTTACAAATGTCCTGCATTTGGCTTAAAAGGTTATTTTGTTTGCATAATTTTTATTTTTGTTAGTATGATCACAACAAAAAGATTGTTTTTTATTTTCATTATCTAAACTTTTTAACTATCAAAAACAGTAAGCAAAATTTACTTCTACTCACCCAGCACCCTCAACGCCCAATCATAACCACCGGTCAGATTCTGAAAGCCCACATCCGCCTCGATGACCGCCTCATCCTCCTCATAGGTCACCCAAATGTCACCGGTCCGGGCGAAGGTGGTCAGCCCGTGCAGGCGCCCCCCACTGACGGCAATGCTTCCGTTGACGGGCAGAAGGGATAGAATTCGGGTGGCAAATTCCCTTCTAAAAGGGGGCAATTTTAGGGGCTCAATTTTGGCGGCCATTCTCTTTGTGACTCCCTTGACTAGGTCATCAAAGAGAGTCTGGGCTGAAGTAGAACCTTCGGGAACGGCAGAATTATCAGTAGAATTTTTTCCACCTCCATTTCCGGTTATAAAGTCGAGCTTCACCTTCTTCAGGCGCTCGTTGATCTTCTCCCGTATCTTCTCGCTCGTCTTCTCCAGCACCGTCGACTTGACGGCGCTGAAGATGATGCCGCTGGCGGTGCTGACCACCAGGTCGGCGGCCGTCTCCGAGCCGAGCACTTCGAGGTTCTCAAAGCGGAGGTCCATGTCGCCGGGGTTCACGTCCAGGGTGATGCTGCCGATTTGGAGGATCTCCTTGCCTAAAGTTTCATCAAAGGACTTCTCCAGGTTTCCAAAGGCGTCAATGAAGATGTCGCTAATGTTCATGCGAAAGGGGCCGGCGCCCTTGACGGAAACGAAGGCGACCTAGAGTTTTAGAAGAGGAGAAAGAAAAAAGTTTGTTAAAGTTTGATTTTGTTTTTAATTTATTGCGTTTTTAGTGAGTTTGTTTAACTGTAATTTTTAGCTTGTTTTTGACGATTGAAATTTCAAACGGTAAATTAAATTAAATGGAAATTAAAAATTGTTTTGCATTTTTTAATTTTTAATTTTAATTTTTAATTTTTAATTTTAATTTTAGTTTCAGTAATTAAGTGCTCGTTTTTTGAGTGTAAAAATTGATAGCAT
>JAALOO010001860.1_pt1 | contig 12964 bp, 17 predicted proteins | sample 7257641 | NCBI WGS metagenome assembly JAALOO01 (sample SAMN14085613, study PRJNA598686) | mite metagenome | biome: ENVO:01001000; feature: ENVO:01001002; material: ENVO:01001226; isolation source: single female mite from University of Michigan culture on fish food culture... ... | reverse complement strand
TTTACAAGCATGACGTAGTCCAGACTGACTTTTAATGGTAGAGGGAGCAGCTTAACAGGTGAAACGGGACAGAAAATAGATTTTAAAATGGCTCGATTTTTTTGGATTGTTCTTAGGTGAGGAGAACATTTGCAGTGACCGGCTCGCTTACTTTTCCAATAATTTTTATCCCTTTAACTACTTTAACTCTGCAGAAGAAAGACGTTTCGCTGAGATGTATGTTATTGTGGGAGTCTAAATTTACTTGAACGAGAAAGGATTTGGGAATGGTGGGCAGATGTTGGCGAGATGTCTTCACCCAAGGGAGAGAAATGCCGGGAATTTGAAAGTTTTTGGCTTCTTTGCGTTCTCTTGATTCTCTGTCCTTTTCTTCCTCATCATCATCGTCCCCGCCAGAGTGCGTCCAGTCCTCACAGAGGATAAGGTGGCAGGTGACAAATAAAAGAAGTGCAGTGTAGAGCAGATAAAGTTTCATATTCACAAAAGTCAGTTTTTGCTTAAAATTAAAAAAAATGTTTAATAAAAAATCAATTGAGAGTTTTTATATGTTTGGTACTACTTGTTAAATTATTTATTTGCATATTACTTGAGAAAAACATTTCCAAATACATTTGCACCAATGCCATTTCTGGATGTTTTGAAATATCTCCATTGCAATAAAGCAAAATTAAATTGGTGTCTTTCTAATTATAAATTAATTTAAATTGTTTACAATTTGCCAAAACGGCGACTATAGTCAATGGACGGCTGCGGGGGCATTTTTCTGTTGAGCACCGCCACGACGTTCGCTGAGCAAACGGTGTAATCGTAGACGCTGTGCAGTCCGTAGTAGAAGGCGAGTGTTCCGTTTTCGGCCAGCTCCTTCTCCACTACAACTCCCGGGTAGTAGTAGTGTTTTTCTCTGGAGTGGTATACACAGTAGGCTAGGTAAGAAGGAGGTGGTGGTGGTGGGTGGCGGTTTTTATGGGCTGAGGGTGAGGCTGATGATTGAACCAGGACCGGTCTGGCTGGCAGTAGGCCGCCAGTCTTTGGCCATTTCTCTCCTCGGCGAAGGTAGACAAAATCGGCATTCAGTTTCAGCTGGCGAGGATTGAGCAGCACCTCGAAGAACGGCCACTCGCCACTGGTGGGAATGTTCATTAACCCGTTTTTAGACCTAACAGTTTTAATTTGCTCGTTCAGTGAACTGAGAGGGAACTTGCCGGGAATGATGCACTGCTGTTTGTTGTAGTCAAGCTGGGGGGGGGGGTGTGGTTTGAAAGCAGTAAAAGAAAGTTGATTTTAAAGTGGCTTGATTTTTGGGGATTAGGTGTTTGGGGGAAGTGGACATTAGCAGTGACCTGCTCGCTTACCTTGCCAATAATTTTCACCCCTTTAACTACTTCGACTCTGCAGAAGTAGGGCGTTCCTAGGAAATGGTCTTCGTTCAAGCCTATATTTATTTGAACGAGAAGGGACTTGGGAATGGTGGGCAAATGTTGGCGAGATGTCTTCACCCAAGGGAGGGAAATGCCAACTTGGAAGTTTTGGTGTTTTCTTGAATTCCCGTCCTCTTCTTCCTCATCATTGTCCCCACCAGAGTGCGTCCAGTCTTCACACAAAATAAAGTGATAGTTGACAAATAAAAGAAGTGTAGTGTAGGGCAAAGATAACTTCATATTTATAAAGATCAGTTTTTTGCACAAAGTTTAGAAATTTTAATTTAATTAAAAATTAATAGAGAGTTTTTATATGTTTGGTTTTACTTTTCAACTTAATTATTTGCATTTTACGGGGGAAAAAATTGCCAAATATTTTTCATCAATGCCATTTTTTGGTGTTTAGAAATACTTTAATAGCAATAGAGCAAAATTAAATTAGTTGTATTTATTTCTAATTATTAAATTAATTTAAAAACTGTTTTTTACAACTTGTTGAAACGGCGACTGTTATAATCAATGGGCGGCTGCGGCGGGGGCAGTCGGGTGTTGAGCACCGCCACCACAAACACTCTACAATCTGTGTTTTTGTGAACGCTGTACAGTCCGTAGTAGAAAGCGTGTGTTCCGTTTTGTTCTAGCTCCTTCTCCACTACAGTTCCCGGGTAGTAGTAGTGGGTTTTTCTGGAGTGGTATTCACAGAAGGCTAGGTAGGAAGGAGGTGGTGGTGGTGGGTGGCAATTTCTATGGGCTGAAGGTGAGGGTGGTGGTGGGGCTGATTGAACCCGGATCGGTCTGGCTGGCATTTGCCTGCCAACTATGTCCGACTCCTCTCCTCGGCTTAGGAAGACCTGATTGGCATTCAGCTTCAGCCGGCGCGGATTGAGCAGCACCTCGAAGATGGGCCACTCGCCACTGGTGGGAATGCCTAGTAGCCCGTCTTTACCGGTTACATTTTGTATCTGCTCGTTCAGTGAACTGAGAGGGAACTTGCCGGGAATGATGCACTGCTGTGTGGCGTAGTCAAGCTGTGGGAGTGGTTAACAAAGTGACAGCAAATGAATTTTAAAATAACTGGATTTTTTTTGGGGGGGGGGGGGAACGGTTTTAGGAGAAGAAGAAGACATTAGCAGCGACCTGCTTGCTTACCCTGCCAATAATTTTCAGCCCTTTAACTACTTCAACTCTGCAGAAGTAGGACGTTTCAAAGAGGTGGTCATTGCGAAAGTCTATATTTACTCGAACAGGCAGCGACTTGGGAATGGTGGGCAGACCTTGGCGAGATGTCTTCACCCAGGGAAGGGAAATGCCGGGAATTTGAAAGTTCTGGGCTTCTTTGCGTTCTCTTGATTCCTCGCCAGAGTGCGTCCAGTCCTCACAGAGGATAAGGTGATAGGAGACAAATAAATGAAATGTAGTGTAGAGCAGATAAAATTTCATAGTGTTGAGTCTTGACAAGAGAATATTTACAAAAATTAGTTGTTTTGCTTAAAATTTAAAAAATTTGTTTAATAAAAAATTAATTAAGAGTTTTTATATGTACACTTTCATTTAATTATTTGCAAGTTACTGGGGAAAAAATTGCCAAATACTTTGCACCAATGCCATTTTTGGGTGTTTAGAAATACTTTAATAGCAATACAGCCAAATTAAATTAGTAGTTGCCTTCTAATTATTAAATTAAATTCAGAAAAAAGTTTACAACTTGTTGAATTGGCGACGGTAGTCAAAAGGTGGGCAGCGGCGGGGGCATTCGGGTGTTGAGCACCGCCACCACGTACGCTGCGCAAACGGTAAAATCGTGTACTTTGTACAGTCCGTAGTAGAAGGCGTATGTCCCGTTTTGGGATAACTCATCCTCCACTACAACTCCCGGGTAGTAGTAGTGGTTGGAGTAATATGAATTATCGCGGTATTCACAGAAGGCTAGGTAAGAAGGAGGTGCTGGGTGGCGATTTCTATGGGCTGAGGGTGAGGGTGATGGTGGTGGGGCTGATTGAGCCAGGACCGGTCTGGCTGGCAGTAGGCCGCCACCCTTGCTCCAATCATCCATTCGCCGAAGGATGACCTGATTGGCATTCAGGTTCAGCCGGCGAGGATTGAGCAGCACCTCGAAGATGGGCCACTCGCCGCTGGTGGGAATGTAGAGGAGCCCGTTTTTACTGCTAATAGTTTGTATCTGCTCGTTCAGTGAACTGAGGGAGAACTTGCCGGGAATGATGCACTGCTGTGTGGCGTAGTTAAGCTGTAAGTGGGGGGGGAGGGGTGGTTTACAAACAGTAAAAGAAAATTGATTTTAAAGTGGCTCGATTTTGTTGGAGGAGGGTACATTAGGAAAGTGTACATTAATATTAGTTTTTTGAAGCGTTTACCTTGCCAATAATTTTCATCCCTTTCACTACTTCCACTCTGCAGAAGAAGGGCGTTTCAATGAGATGGCCAGCGTGAAAGTTTTTATTTATTTGAACGAGAAGTGACTTGGGAATGGTGGGCAGATGTTGGCGAGATGTCTTCACCCAAAGGAGGGAAAAGCTGCGAATTTGAAAGTTTTTGGCTTCTAGGCGTTCTTTTGATTTTTTTTCTTCCTCGTCATTGTCTTCACCAGAGTGCGTCCAGTCCTCACACAAAATAATGTTATAAGTGACAAATAGAAGAAGTGTAGTGTAGGGCAGAGAAAACTTCATATTTACAAAAGTCAGTTGTTTTTTGCACAAAATTAAAAAATTATAATTCAATAAAAAAAATTTTAAGTTTTTATATGTTTGGTAGTCCTCTTTATTACTTGATTTATAAGCAAGTTCCTTCAGAAAAAAAACATTGCTAAATACATTTTCATCAATGTCATTTTTAGTGCCTTTGTTTTTTGGGTATTTAGAAATATCTTAATTGCAAAATTAAATTAGTGTCATTCTAATTATTAAAAAAGTTTTTTTATAGTTTGTTGAAACGGCGAAGGTAGTCAATGGGCGGCGGCGGGGGCAGTCGGGTGTTGAGCACCGCCACTACAAACACTGAACAAACGTGGTGATATTGGACGCTGTACAGTCCGTGGTAGAAGGCGAGCGTTCCGTTTTGGCCCTGCTCCTCCTCCACTACAACTCCCGGGTAGTAGTAGTACCTTGAGGATGAAACGCGGTATCTACAATAGGCTAGGTAAGAAGGAGGAGGGGGTGCTGGGTGGAGATTTCTATGGGCTGATGGTGGTGGGGCTGATGATGATTGAGCCAGGACCGGTCTGGCTGGCAGAAGGAAACCATTCTGTTGCCCTTCCTCTCCTCGGCGAAGGGAGACTTCACCGGCATTCAGCTTCAACCGACGGGGATTGAGCAGCACCTCGAAGATGGGCCACTCGCCACTGCTGGGAACGTCCCGTAGCTCGTTTTCAGAGCTAACCGTTTGTATCTGCTCGTTCAGTGAACTGAGAGAGAACTGGCCGGGAATGATGCACTTCTGTTTGGTGTAGTCAAGCTAGGGTGGAGGGTGGGGGGGGGGGGGGGGGGGTTGAAATGAGACAGCAAATTGATTTTAAAATTTCTCGATTTTTTGAAGATTTTTTGCTTATAAGCATAATTATGGGAAAAAAGTGAACATTAGCAGTGACCTGCTCTCAGTTACCTTGCCAATAATTTTCATCCCTTTTACTACTTCGACTCTGCAGAAGTAGGGCGTTCCATGGAAACAATCATCGTTCAAGTCTATATTTATTTGAACGAGAAGTGACTTGGGAATGGTGGGCAGATGTTGGCGAGATGTCTTCACCCAGGGGAGGGAAATGCCAATTTGGAAGTTTCGGGCTTCCTTGCGTTCTCTTGGTTCCTCCTCTTCCTCATCATTGTCTCCGCCAGAATGCGTCCAGTCCTCACAAAAAATAAACTGAAAAGTGACAAAAAAAATAAGTGCAGTGTAGAACAGATTAAACTTCATATTTACAAAAACAAGTTTAAAATTAAAAATTTTAAATATATTTTCAACACAAAACTAAATTAAAAATTTTTATGTGTTTGTTTGTACATTTTACCTTGTTTAAATATGCACAATACTACTAAAAAACCTTGCCAAATACTTTGCATCAATGCCATTTTTTGGTGCCTACTTTTTTGTGCTTGTTACGCAACAACTCATTGACTTAATACCAAATAAAATCTTTTTTAACTAAAAATTTTTGATTTAAATTGTTTTAAAAAAATTGAACAACTCATCCAAAAATGGAATTTTTTAATCTGTGTATTTGCCACCTCTAGTCTAACTCATCATTTTCAAATCAACTGAGATTCTGTAAGTAAAATGGCCCAAAGTGGCACAGAAAAAACGGACACTGCTGAAAAAGGGAAAACTGAAGGTCAAAACCAGAAACAACAGCAGCAAAACTCCTCCACCATGTTAGTGGAGAACTCCCTCTCGCGATCCTTTCCCTCAAATCCTGACCCCGACACCAAGTCCAACTCCATTTCCAAATCCAAGAAGTCCTCGAAGAAGTCCTCCTCCATCTCTGCCCAGTTCAGCTACTGTCCAAGCGGCAAAGGCTTTGCCGCCAACGGTACCGTTGTTCTAGAAGGAGGAGGAGTTCCTGTTTACTTAGAAAAAGAAACGCCCAAAAGTCCTGCTCTCAAACCACCACCACCACAAATAACAACAACAGTTCCATTTACCGCTTTTGTCTCCCAAAAGCCTCCTTCCTTCTTTTTTCAGGCGCCCACCAGTCCGACTAATGTGCCAAAGAAGAGGAGTTCCAAAAGAGCCCGGAGCCCTCGCCGAAGTGCTGGCACTCCCAAAGCAAGTCCCAATGCTAACACCAATGCCAAAGCAGGAGGAACTCCTGTGGGCGCTTTTGTGCGAAGTCCAGCCACGAAAGCTAAAGCCAAGGTCATTTGCTCGCCCAGACAGTCCAAATTTCCGACTCGCAATGTGAACGTCCAAAAACAGCAACAGCAAAATCAGCAGCAATCTCACTATGGTCTTTCAGCCAATTTAGACCACAAAATTCCGACGTTCCAAACTCCTAACCTTCAGCAGCAACAATTTTCAAGTCCAGTGGCCTTGGAAGAATCAGCTGCCGCTCCACTGCTGGTCAATCCCGTCATTCGAGTGTCTCGTTTTTCGGTAAGGTTTTTAGAAGGAGATTTTTCGGCTGCTGTTTTGTACGACTGAAAACTGATTTGTTGTTTTTTTCAGAAACTGGCCGCCAAAGGAACGGCAAACCTCTTCTCCTCGCCGCTCTTTATCTACTGGAACCGTTCCAGGCAGGGATCACTTCCGTTGGACGGTCAAATTGAGCAAAAAGCGATGCTCGTGTGTCGAGTAGCCAATTGTACAGAGCACGCCTCCATTTTAAGTGCCAATCTGAGCAGTCACTCGCTGTACGTCTTTGTTGACCATTAAGTTTTTAGAGAGAAAAAAATTAGGAAAGTAAACAAATGTTGGTTTTTCAGTTCAACAGTTACTCTTTTAATGTTCTGTGTTTCTGTGAGTACCTCTTTGCCGTACGGTTAGTTTTTTTGGCTTTGATTTTATTAGTTTTATTAGTCTTTGTTTTCGTTTTGTTGGTCTTCATCTTTGCCGTCTTCTGTGAGCTTTTGGCGGTGCTCTTTTTGCTCTTCTGAGGCTTTGCGCTGAGGTTGTTGTTGTGCTGCTGCTGCTGTTCTGAATCTTCCTCATCATCTTCATCCTCGTCCTCATCTTCATCCTCATCATCATCATCTGAAACAAAAGTATACAGCAGCCTCTTTTTTCCTTTCTTCTTGCCCTTTCCACTCTTTCCATTTCCCCTCCTCTTTCCATTTCCCTTCTTGAAGCGATTGTAGAACTCAAAGAGAAAGACGATGAAGATGGCAATGGTCAAAACGGCATATATGAGGGGCACACAGAATAAGACATCTGCCTCTTGGGCACTGAAGAAGGTGATCTTCACCAGCCAGAGGGTGAAACCGATCGAGTGGAGCACCCCAAAGACGATGGCCACCAGCGGGGCCCGGCAGCACTCTGCCATTAGGCCCATAGACCCGAAAATGATCATGAGGAATGTGCCGATGCAGAGGATCAGCCGATTTTGCATCTCACCCTCGATCGCCCTCTTCAGCCGTTCCTTTTCACCCTCACCCTCATCACCCTCGTCTTTCAAGTGGTGATTCAGCGCCTGAAGACGACTGATGTGGGCGCCGATCTGCCGGCAGCGGATGAAGAGGACGGCGGTCCAGGCCGCCGTGCTGACGATAATACAAAGAGCTAAGACCCATTTTCGAAGAGCGGTGAACCAGCGAAGATGGACGAGAATGATCAGCAGGCAGATGCAAAGAGGAAGCAGCCAGATGACTGAATTGGACTGCTCCAGCTGACTATAAGACCAGAGGCCGATGCTGAAGAGCTTCGTGACGAGGTAGATGACGTGGATGAAGAAGTTGCCCACGAAGACGTCCGTCAGGTCCACAAGGTCGAGGGCGATCTCGATGATGACGCCGGTGATCAGTTCGGATCGGCGCGATTCAAGGGCCTAGGAGGAGGAGGAGGAGGAGGAGGAGGATTTTGATCTTAATTAGAAGCTTATCAGGGAGAAGATGTGGTTTGAGTGTGTTACCTTTATCTTCGCTGCTATGCTATCGTGGTCAGTGTGGTGATCTTCTTCTAAGCTGATAAACTCATTTTTTGGTTGGAGTTTCTGGCCCAGGTGGTGAGTTCCATTTGTTGCTGTGGCCGCCTGGAGGAGGGCAATCTGCCGGTCAATGTGGGCGACGGTGATCCAGGTGACGGCCACGTAGGCGACGATGTTGATGATGATCAGGAGGATGAGGCTGCCACTGAGCCAGCGGGGCATCTGCAGACGGCCCTCGGGGCCCTCGTTGAAGGCGTCATCGCGCGCCTGGATGAAGGCCTCGAGGACTTTCATGATGAAGCTGATAGGAGTTGATAGGAGTTGATAAGGAAAACAAAAAAATGAGTCAACAGAGAGCGAGTTTGCTGGTGGAATTATTTTGCCAACTTGAGTCTGTTATTGTTGACAAAAATGAAACATTTCAAAATGGAACTTTTTAAAAAATGTTTTGTACTGCTTTAAAATCTGCTGTTTGCAAAAAAAAAGATTTCTAATTTACGTTTGTTGAATTGCAACCTTTTTTTCGCTTGTTTTTCATCTTGAACTACAGTTTTTTTTCATTAAACTGCTAAATGGGCTGCTGCTTTGGAAAGGAGGAAGAGGGGGTGAATGAAGAAGGAGGTGAGGGGGATTCTTCTGCGGCGGTGGCTGAATCAAAAGAGCCAAATAAGAAGAAGAAGAAGTCATCACCGAGGAAGAAGCAGCAGCAGCAGCAGAAAGACGAAAATAAGCAAGCTAACAATAAATCTAAATCAGCTAAAGGAGTGTAAGTTTTTTGTTGATAAATTTTGAGTCAACCTTTTTTTAATTTTTACATCATCAGCAAAAAGACCACCGGCTCGGGCAAGTCCGCCCAAAACTCTTCTACTTCCAACAAAACCAGTTCGTCAAAGGAAAAGTCAAAGTCCAAGGTGGGCGTGGTGGGGAATGCTGACAGCAAGGGCAAAAGTAAGCCTCAAGTTTTGGTGATGAAAGAGTTGGGCACCAGTCCAACAAAGTCCACCAAAGGACCTTCCTCGCATCTGTCCACCTCCATCGTGGCCAGCTCGGTGAACTCCCGCTCGGCGACGAGCGCCGCCATTGGCTCGGCAGTGTCTGCCACCGCCGCCGAAAACTCCTCGAAAGGAGTTCCTCACCCTCCTCCTCCTCATCCTAAATCATCAGGACTGAAGGAGACGAAGACGTCCACCAAGTCGACCCTCTCGGAGTCGCTCTCCAAGATGTTCGACGCCACGGTGGCCACCACCACCACCACCACTTCAGATAAGCACAAAAAGGTGGTGAAAAAGTAGCCTACGCCGGAAGTTTGTTTTTAACATTTTGGATTTTATTTTCCCTGTTTTTCATCACTGTATAAAGTGTTTTCCTTTTTAAAAAGGAAAAAAAGTTGACTGATTTTTTAAACTTTTTTTTTGTGTTTGAGATGTCAAGTGATGACGTTACTTTTTATTTACTTTGTACACGCCGCAAAACAAAACAGTTTTTTTCCTTCTTCAAAATGAAGCTGATTTTTATTCTGGCATTCTTTTTACTGAATCTCATCTCTCTTATCATCTCTCAAGATAATAATGACACTTCATCAGCAGCAGTCCAATCGTCAAACTCTTCTTCACCACCAATAAACAAAGATCCACCCGGCTGGGAGCAGTTTTCCAATCTCAAAATGGACGACGAGCTCAGCGATGAGTTTGAGCCGGTGAAGCTGGTCTACGAGAACTTGACAACCTCAAAGAAGAATCCTCAACTTTCACCGGGGAAAAGTGGCCTAAAATACGGCGGAACCTTTGGACTGCACCTCTGCACCTTCCGTCCCTGCGACTGCTACATCGGCAGCTGCTTTGCCTACTGTGCCTGGCATTGGTGCTTTCGCAGTCAGGACCGGTTTAATCAGCGCTTCTACCTTCCCTGTAACATCGACCTGGATCCCTGGCAGTGCCCCGACTTTGAGTATCCTTGTATTAAGTTCTGTTGAGCCTCCCCTTGGTAAGTAGTTTTTTAGAGTTTTTTGTTTGAAGTTTTAATGATTAATTTTTAGTTAGTTGATGATGATGATCTAAACTGAGCTCGAAAGTGTTACATTGTCCTCTGACTGATTACATTGCTGCTAAAATTGTTTGGTTTCTTCTTCTTCTTCTTCTCCTCTTGTTCTCTTTTTGCCAAAGTAGTCTTCAAAAGTGGTTGTTGTTGTTTGCCGTTTCTGTTTCTTCTTTTTGCTCGTTTGACCTTTTGGGCAAAGTACGCCACCACAAAGACCGCCACCAGAACGATTTCTAAAATGAAAAACAGCTGATACTTGTCGAACTGCTTTCTAATCAGCTTGTCCAAGCTGAGAACTGATGGAGCTACGGACTGTCCCGGCAGGAAGACTACTTTGACCTGCTGCTTTTTAGGAAGTTTTATAGGAAATTTGAAGCTTTTGGTGGTTTTTGCCAAAAACTCCTGATCATCTTTTTGATCTTCTTCTTCTTGATACTCCTCTGGATAGTTTCCCATCATCATTTCTTTTTTATATTGCTCCCAATCAGTGACCGTTCGGTAGAGGCCAACGAGAAGTCCCAGTGAGATCGAGCCAAAGGCGATGAGCACTTTTGGGCCGATGCAGGCGAGCAGGCACTTGCCGACGCATTTTCCGGTGCAGCAGCGGGCACCTTGGAAAAAAGCGTTTAAAAATTGGGATTTAAAAAGTGTAAACTTTTGTTTACTACCTAAACTCGTTTTTGCCCGCTTCTCCTTCTTTGCCTGCCTAACTACGGAGGCAAATGGAAACCTCTCCTGTTCTCCCTTGCTGTTGTACCCTGGAACCAGGGGCTCATTGCACAGACAGGGAAAGAGGTAATGGAGCCAACTTCGAGTGTTCAGACAGACGTAGCAGTGCTGATCTTTTTCAGCCCTGGTTTTGAGACTCATTGAGTCAGCAGCTAAAAGAGGGAGAAAACTGCTCAGAAGAAAAATCAAGCCAAAAAGCAAAGACGACCTCAAGATCATAACTGAAGAGCAAGAAAAAGAGGAAGAAACAAACACAACTTCTAACAAGTTTAGCTCTAATAAGACAACAAAAATCTAAAGTTCTGCTGTTCTAAATTTTAGAACAGTTAGAAAAAAATAACACTAAAAATTTTTTTAGAAGATCACACACACTTCCACTTTCAGCTTCATTTTTTTCCAAAGAAGTCCACCTCATCACCATCAAATCCTCAAAGACAGAATGTCCTCCAGCGGCCTCTGCCTCACCACCTGCATCGTCCGCCTCATCTACGCCCTCCTGCTCCTAGTCACCTTCTTCGTCTACGTCTACCAGCTGCACGACGACCAGCAGATTAGCTTCGGCTCCACCGTGGACCACATGGGCAAAAAGGACCCTGGAGGAGGAGGAGGAGGGGGTGAAACCGGAAATGATACCAACCAACATGATCATCACCCTCGATATCCTCAGCACCGAGGTGACGCCCTCTACGTGGCCGCCTTCATGGCAATTTTTCTTATCAGCGCTCTGTCCTTGGTGGCCCTCTGTTTCGGCAATCGCCTCCTCCTGGCGATCACCCTCCCGCTGTACATTTTACTGGTGGTGCTCAACTTTCTGTACATCGGCAAGGCCTGGCTCGGGCTCGACTATATCGACGGTTATGGCTCACTGGCGCTGGGCAGTGTCACCTCGCTCTTTGGCCTGGCCTATCTGGCGCTCCTGTGCATCGGTGGTGGAGCGGAAGGTTCTGGTGGTGCTGGTGGTGGTGGAAGTGGAAGGGGTGGAAACCAACCGGAAGCTGCCGGGAACATTGCCGCGAAGATGGTCAACTTCAAGAACAGAGCACCGCCCTCGGATCGGGTGAAGGCGGTGCTGCAGCAGCAGCAGCAGCAGCAGAGAAGGTCAACGAAGAAGACGCAAAAGTAGTGGGATTCCTTTTTGTTTGGTTGGCTATTTTAACTGTGGGCTCACTGTCATTTTTAACTCTTCAAAATAAAACAAAAATGTAATGCACAAATTTTTTAGAGGTGAAATTAGTGCAAATTGGGGGAACCCCTTTTGAAAGAGGCCAATGAAAGTGATAATAAAGGAGGAAAGAAAATCACGGACATGTTGTGCCACTTGTTTTGTTTGCCGTTGTTTGTTGAGGAATCGCCTCTATTTATTAGCCACCAAGTGCAGGTGTCCTCATATTTATTATTATTGCAGTGTATCCGGAACTAAAAACATCAATTTTTTAATTAGTTTTGAATGAATCAGTAACGTATTTGCTATTGCCAATATTTTTTTAATTGGTCGAAAATTAATTATCAAATGTTTAAAATCTAAAAATTGCACAACTTTTTTAATGATCGGTGCAAAAGGGGGCTCCCCTCTTTCTTTCTGATCTGCAACGTCAATGGACTGAAACAAATGGTGCAATAACTACTCAATGACTAATGTTCATAGGTTGGCAAACAAAAATAGAAATCAAATCATATGGATCAAGCGAGCACTTTTGTTACACGGTGAACAGATTTTACTCAAAAAAAGTTACCATCGCCGAATTTGGTATCGTTGGAATGGTAAAATTGAGCTGAGTAAAATGGCATTTGTGGTTTATTTGTAACAGGTCCTGGGTTTCCGGTTCCGGTCAAAAGGAGTTTAACTGTACAAAAAATCCTAAAAATTTTTTTTGATTAGTTTTTACTAAACTTAATCTGGTAAAATTAACTAAAAAGGTGCTTCTATTTATTAAAAATAAGTTTGCTCAAATCTGATAACAATTGCAAAAAAAGTTATGATAACTGATTAAAAGTTAAATTATACAAATTTTAGCAGTGCTTTTAAAGTGCTGTAAAAAATGTTACCATTCAAGTTATACATCTAGTAAATAGTTTTTAATTACGGGAAGTTTATTTCTGACAGTAAAAAAATTTTAGCTAGACCGGAAGTAGAACTTTTTTTTTGGAACTTTTTACTTCCGGTTTATATTTTGTTGAAAAAAATATATGTTAG
>JAALOO010000052.1_pt8 | contig 12964 bp, 11 predicted proteins | sample 7257641 | NCBI WGS metagenome assembly JAALOO01 (sample SAMN14085613, study PRJNA598686) | mite metagenome | biome: ENVO:01001000; feature: ENVO:01001002; material: ENVO:01001226; isolation source: single female mite from University of Michigan culture on fish food culture... ... | reverse complement strand
CACACAAACACACTTCTCTTTCTCTGTATGTAAATACCAAGCGTACCAATTTGTATGGATCACACTCACTCTCTTTCTGTTATGGACTCTCGCTCGCTGATTTCCTAACCAATTGCAATTGTAGTCCCTTTTTGTACCTGTATTCGCCTAAACGAAATGAAAGCACCAACTCTCGAACCAAGTCTTCACCTCTCTCTCTTTCACTCTCTATTTTATTCTACTCTTTTCTCTTCACCTCCCCTCTTTTCCCTCCTCTTCCTCCTTCTCGTTAGTACTCCTCCTTCTCCTCTTCTACATTTCAGCCTGTTTCCAACACCAAACATACAAACAACAACACACCAGCCACTCAATGTACACCTGCTAAATTGTAACAGACACACAAACATACATACACAGAGACTGTCGTAGCCGTGCCTCGGGACGGCGATCTATCACGCTGATGAATAAATGATGTCTATTCATTTGGTTGGCCCACTCCTCTTCACTGTGTACTTGTAACATTATCTGCCTTTCTGTACCCCAATGCTTGCCTTTCACCAAAAGAGAGAGAAATCTCGGACGACATTACCACTTTGCGCCTATCAGCTCCCGCCTCTAATCACTACGACCACCGTACTGAAAATACTCCCACTGGGTGTTTTCATTCTGCTGTTACTGTCATGTTTAAAAAGTTTTTTCAAAATGCTTCCAAAAGTTTACTTATGGGTGAAATAATTCAAATGATCTATGGAAGATGGGCGAGATGCACTTCACTTGCTAATTGATCACCTCTTTTTTCAAAAGTTTTTTCTCACTTTGATAAAAAACTTAAAGTTGATTATTTTTATCATCATTTTTATCAGCCGACACATCTTGCAGATGCTTTCCTTTATGCTAAAGAGTAGAACAACTGTTAGCGCTTCAAGGCAAATTATTTGATTTGAAACTTAATTCTACCAGGCGGCGCTAGTACTGTTTTTACGTCCGTTACGAAGGGGCAGTTTAGGGAAAATTCTACGACACTAGCGCCACCGCACAAAATCCGATTTCCTGGTGTGCTTTCTCACCGAGCACACTTCACTACTCGCCTGTCGTCCACCGACTCCTCAACAAACTTGAAACATGCGAGCTAAGGTAAGTTTTTAGTTCTCGACATCTCCTACCTGGACCCCTTCTGGGTTTTTGCATCTGCCCACGACTGTCGCTTGCCTTCTGGTCAACACTCATCTAATGTTTTGTTTTGTTTTCATCCCCATTTTAGTGGCGTAAGAAGCGTATGCGCAGGCTGAAGCGAAAGCGCAGGAAGATGAGGGAGAGGTCCAAGTAAGCTTCTCTTCCCCTGAATCTCGTGGATGGTCCCGACTCCGTTGGCATTCCTCTTCCTGATTCTGGCAACCTCATGAAGCTCTAACTTTTGATTTAAACAATAAAATGGCTTTACCAGCTAACAACGGTGTGTGTTGATGATTCTGTTTTCATCTTTATTTAATTTGTCTTTAAGAATTTACAACGGGTATAAAATGAAGCGAACTGGCGCACATTTGCGACCGGATGAGTGGAAAGTAGAAATCAGGCATGGGTGTGAGGTAAATGGTGTGGCGGTGTGCTTGCAAAGTAAACAAATGGATTTGGCATCGGTGCACCTATGATCACGGCGCCCAATGTGCACTTCTCTGCTCAATGCATATGAACGGCAATCTTGGAAGTCTGGTGTCAACTAAGTCTCGAAAATCATCGCGTGCCCATCATCTTCCTAATCTTCCGCATACTGGTGCTTGATGGGTCCTTCTTGTGGAAGATTGTCGTACTGCGGACCGAATGACTGGAAGCCCAAGATACCACAGCTCGCAATTAGAATTAGCCCACCGAAGGCGAGAATAAACGGCCCTGCAACAATAACAATTGTTAATCATCGGAAGATCTTTGTACTTCACCAATTGACAACACATACCAAGCAATCGAGTGACGCTGGAGCCAATGTATCGATCGTAGTTTGTCTGCAATGAACGCACAGAGCAATGCTAATTACTTCAGATCAAGTTAAACTAATGAATCTACTTACATCGTAGTCTGGTGGGGTGATTTCCGTGTATGCGTAACCAGTGAGGATGGCGCCTGAAACGATGAAGATAAGTCCTGCAGGTGAAGGTTCAATTAGTAAAAACCATAAAAGTTGAACATTTCCCCAAGCTGCTCGTACCGATAATAATGGAGCCAACAATGACCCACTGGACCCCCTTGATGTTCTGTCCCTGCCTCATCTTGTCGTCAGTTGGTGATTGTTTCGCAAATCGCAAATCAGTTCCAATTGGAGCAAAACACAAGAAAAAGGTGCAGCTTTTAGAAACAGTAAAGTGAAAACAACAAGTACGTTCTTTAGAGCAGCGACAACTCGGGGCTAGGTTGCAAGTGGAGTAAAATCGCATCTAAAAACGAAGCCAACTGATAGCGTTGGCCAGTGGTCCTGGAAACGGTGATAAGCACCTGCATCGAGATGCAAAGCAAACAGTGAGACAGCAGCCATTGCACCTGATGGTAGCCACCACCCGGACACACCTTTGGAGCTTAGAGCAGCAGCATTCCTTAGATGCAAAGCTGCTGTACAGTGGCAGGAAGAAGGGGCGAGCTCTCTCTCTCCTTCTCTTTCTGCTGCTGTTGATGCAAACTTGCAGTGTGTGTTTGATCGATGGCAACGATGCCTGAACGACCGCCGGAAGGAGGCCAGGCGGCAACATCATCTCCTCCAGCAACATCAGCTAATCGATCATCGCTGGTTGCCAGGCGCAACGGAGGCGCTCAGTCTTCTGGTGCGCTCCGATCACTCAGTAGTCGCACATCAATCGTAGATCGGCACCAATTTAATTTAGGTAAACTTGTAATAGAACAATAAACAAAAACAACAATTGAAAAGCATGCAGTAGAGATGGTGGTGGAGTGAGAGCGAGAAAGACTGGCTGGCTCGATGGTAACGGTGTGACTAGAGGTGTGTCGGGACAGGCAGGAGTCCCTACTACCACAGCTCGACAAACTCAATGCCCGCAAAGTTGTTCTCCTTTGCCTCCCAGTATTTGCCATTGTAGACGTACGTCTCCTCGTTGTTGTTTGACGTCTCTTTCCTGCAAAAAACGGCGAAAGTTAGTGATGAGAAGATTAACTCAACAAACACTAGTAAAAGACAAACCTAAACCAGAGTGGGGTGTACTCGGGGTCGCCAGTTCCCTTTGCCTCGTTCAGACGCCTGCGCTCCCGTTGAGCTCGTTCCAAGTCGAGTTTCACCGTTTCGGCGCTGGCCGTTTTCCCCTCCTCCAGCAGACGCTGATCAGGCCGGAAACGAGTGTCAGTAGGTGGAAGGGTCACCTTGTCCCTTTCAGTCAGTTCATTCAGCTCAATGGCAAATCGACTGAAACCATAGTAGTCCTGGAAGTTGTCGGGCATCGTTCCAGGGCGCCAGAGCAGTCGAGTGGCCGGCGGAGTGCCGCAGTGAATGGACTCATTCCAGCGACCAAAAATCTTCTCCAGTACCTCGCCCTTGCCGACGGTGACAGTGCCGGTGATTTCATTCTTCTTATTTGACCAGTAGCCCGCCTTCTCAAAAGTAATCTTGCAGGTCAGTCCGTTGGCAGTGTCGCTGATCACCAGTTCGCCGTAGTTGTCCACGTACCGCTCGCCCTTGAAGAGATTGTGCACACAGGTGGTGATCTTATTCCACTTGTAGTGGCAGTTGAACGGCTTCAGAATGACGTTCACCGTCGCAAAGGGAATCACCTCCATTGACTTGCCCCAAAACTTGCTCTTGACGCGCAAATCTACAAAAGTGAGAGTGTTGCTTAGACAAGGCGAAGATCACTAAAGGTCACAAATTGTCAGTTACCCTGCCAAAAGACGTAGTTCTTTGCGTCAGCATGACACGCAGAGATGGGCGGATGGTGTGACACTTGCTCAGAGACGAATCGAAAGCCCTTGTCCTCTCGGTCGCACTCGTACGTCTCGCCCAGCAGTGGATTGAACGGCTTGTGACCGGCTCGGTAAGAGGAAGAGCTGTAAGCGGAGACGGCAAATGCCGCCATGATGAGCATTCGTTGGCACGGATCCTCCACCGTACAGGCCATGTCCAGCAGTTCGCAGTACTCCAGCTCTTCGCACAGTCGCTGCAGCACATTCAGCGGCTCATTGATTGTCACAGGCATGCTGATCTTCGACAGGTCTTTGCCAATGTTCTTCGTCAATAAACTCCACAGGCTTATATCACCTGGAAAGAGTGGTTAATACTTTTTTTGCGTAAATGCACTCAACTGAATCAAACTCACTTGAAGGCTGCACACTGGGCAGTTTGGTGCGTCGCCCAGTGCTGGCAAAGTGGTGATCGCCGTCCGCTGTTTTGGCCACCACCTGGCTCCCACCACCACCACTGCCACCTCCACTTTGGCCATCTTCACTAAAATCGGTGATCACACTTTCATCGTCATCCTCTTCCTCCTCCTCTTCAGAGGTGCTTGAATTGTAGTCAGAGGGGACCATCTTATCCTCTGCATCGTAGTACTCTGACATGCTGAGCACTGAAGTGTCATCCTGCGAGTAGCGGGACACATTCTGGTGAAACGTGGGCTCATCGTACTCGTCGATGCTGCTGTTGCGATTGTTCATCATACTGCCTCGCTTTGTTGGCCAGTCGTCCTCCAGTGCTGAGCTGCTGGTGGCGGTGGCGGCGTTGTTGTTGTTTTGATTGCCTACGAAGGGCAATTCCTTCCTAGCTGTGCGCTGTTGTTGCTCTTCCTGGAAGGACTTTAACAGCTCCCTGTAGGTGTTGTTCACTGGAGAAGGGGGGGGGAGGAGGAAGTGAAGGAAGGATAAGGAGAGACAAGACAAAACAGACAATCAGACAACAGGTACAACAAGTCATTAGACAGGGGAAGTGATTAGGCACTTTACACACCTTCGTTAGCCAGTGCAATAAACTCGGTCATGGCTTCAGTTTTGGAGAGAGGTTTCGGGTTCAGCTCGCTGTCGACGTGGCCCACAGAGGAGGAGGTCGCACCAGAGGAGGGGTCCTCTTCGGCCAGCGAAGGGTGCGACAGGCTGAGGTAGTTCTCACTGCGCAGTGACAACTGGTCATCCTTGAGTGGATGCTGCTGCAGTTCCACGCCCTGGTCCATGCTCTTGCTGCTGCCAGCGTTGCTCTTTTTCTTGCGCAGGTGAAAACGCCGTCGGGGCTTCTTGTACTTGAACCCCTCCAAATCGGTGACCGTCGTCACGCTGCTGTGCTTCACCTCGATCACCTTCACCAGTGAGCTCAGCTTGATCAGCTTCTCCTGAAGCCGAAACAGATCATCCTGAATGTCAATTTCGCTGAATTTGGACACAGATAGTTCGGAAGACGAGATTTCTTTGTTTGTTGTGTTTTTGAAGAAGGTGAGACGGTTAGTGTTAAGGCCATTATCACATACAGTTGTCGGGTTATTATTGTCTGTGCTTGAAAGGCACGTGCCGTAGGTCATCTCGTGCTGACGGGCCAGTCGGTGGTTCTTCAGCGCCAGCACCCACTGATTAAAGTTGTCTGGTTTCTTCACCTTCAGGTGGAAGATGTCACTGCCCGAGTCAATGTCAATCCGCCGTGAGCTGGCCTTCGTTGAGATGACCGTCTGGCCGACGTCAATGACGCCTCGGGTTTTGCCCTTGCTAATGTCAGAGGCACTTTTGGCGTAAGAGAGGATGCCTTCAGAAAGCTGGAAGAAACGTTTGTGCCAGCCTGTGATCATAGAATTACCGACTGTGAGCAATGCCTACATAAACAAACATCCCCAACACCAATGACTCACCCTTCAGCGGCCGCTTTCTGCGTTTGAGCATGTAGCCCGAAAATCTGATGGGCTTCTCCTCGAACCTCTGGTCAGCCTTGAGGCCGCCCAGAATGAGCCAGGAGTCCTTGGGAATGGCCTCATCCTTGGTGGAAGGTGCAGGTGCTGCGGCGGCGACGGTGCTGACAGAAAACAGAGGTGCCTTCTGCTGTTGGCAAGAAGTGTCCGTGTCGTTGGGCGGCTCACTAGGCGAGGCATCTAGAGAACTCAAATGGGAGCTACTATTGAGCAAGTGGGTGTGTTCGTTGTTCAGTGGATGCTGCTGAAGCACCTCGAAAGCCTGCAGTTTCATTTGTTAGTCAAGGTGAAGTACTTTCGCTCACGGCAAAAACAAAACACTTACACTTTTGTTTGTTGGGTCTTCATCGCTGATGGAGTTGGTGGTGGTGGTCGTCGTCGTACTGGAGCCACTTACGCTGGCACTGGTGCTGGTCATTATTATCACAGCAGCAGCAGCACTAGCAGCACCAGCAGGCTCAGTGTTGTCTGTGACGACTTTGCTCGCTTTCATCACTGTTCGGCTGGCAGCGGGTACTCATGGGTCAACCTCGACATTGACGGCGACGACGGTTGATTCGGTGGTAGTGCACACGTGGACGTAAAGCGTTACATGAGTGTGGAGTGCTTCAAGGGGGACCGTGACGCGCCTGGCTGCACCGAGGTAGACGCCGAGAGTGGAAGAGCAAGAGTGAGGCACTGTGATTCTTCGGCACGAAAAGCACTGCGAGACGACGATTGTATCGGTTGATAGTGCTGGTGGTGATGGTGCTGATGGTGGTGTCCTTCTCGGTGGCAAGGTACCTACTGCTGCTGCTGCGGCTGTTGTTGATGGCTCAGAGAGCTGAGCGGCGCTCTATGGACATCAGCTACTACAGCACCGCTGGGAAATGTGATTAATCATCACTTCTTAATCTAATTAATAATTAGCATCACAATTCGTGTAGCCACACACAGTTTCTCCGACCGACTGTATGTTTCTCTTTCTTTCTCTGTCGACTCTCCCCACTCCGTCTTCACGTCATAATGCTTGAAGCGCTGTCTCTCTCTGTGTGCTAGAATGTTGTTGTACGAGAGCTGCTCTGCGATTGGTGCTCACTGAGCTGTACAACGGCGTCGGCGACGGCAGCAGAAAACTAAGCGACCGCTCTTTGTGCGTGATTGGCAAAGAGTAATATCCTCTCGAATGTATTGCTGCTACTGCTGGTGATGGTGCTGGTGATATCATTGACAGATATAATTTTCATGGCACCAGAGACCGTTGCTGTTGCTATTGACCTTCGAGCTGCTGTTTGTGCAAATCACAGTCGTTGATGAAGACAGTAGTTAGAGGCAATACTGCCCCCTTTTTGGTGTTCTTTTTTAAGCGCCGAAGGACGATTGGCAGTTCTCACCATTAACACTGGCGGAATGTCGATGAATTGTTATGACATGCTGACTGATTTACACAGACTCATTGGGAGCATCAAAACACAATTCGACCTAAAAATAAACCTGTCGCTCAGCTGTTGTTTGGCAGCTACTGGCAAAAGATGAATGGGCCACTCTCTGCCCGACTTCAAACCACACTTCCTGATAGTGGTTCCATGATGCTGGTGATTCATGAGAGGCTCACGTGGAGGGAGTTTGAGAAAGAGAGAACGAGAAAGAAAGAGAGCGGTGAGACAGGGCAAACCCGATCGGTAAATAAGAGAGTGGTGAGAATTCACGTGGACAGAGAAGGCAGTCATTCAGTGAGTCAGTCACCTGTCTTCTTCGAGCTTGCACTTGCAAGACGAGCACAGGCAGGCCGATTCGGCGGTGAAGCCGCTGAATAGTGTGCTGGCCACCGTCTTTCCGTGAGCGAGCACTAGTGGCAACCATGGCAACTGTGACGAGGCGAAGCTCTTAGTGTTAGTCCAGAGATTCTCCCGTCAACAACACCGCTCTGCACTGTTTGCTTGCTGTGCCCCTTTAATTCCTTCATCGTAGCATTATCAACTCTTTGTCATCATCTTCGACAGCATCATCATCTACTGAAAAAGCCTGCATTATGCCGGGTTACATGACCAAGAACGGACAGAAGTGTAAGTACCATCGGCGACAGTGGCCAATAGTTGATGTTATTGTTGTCGTGCGAGATTTCCACTGAGCGAATGATACGTGAGACAGTAAAGCAGTCCATGCAGTGGCCATTCAGTGTCTCCTCTGTCGTCCTCGATGGTTCACCATGAGGATGAATGCACAACCAGTGAGGTTTCGCCCGTCCGATCAAGAGAGGGGGAGAGTTATGAGGTAACAGAAAGCTGAGAGACATTTCACAGGCACAGGCATAAGCACTACCGCACAAACACTACCACAAACGCAACACTTGAATGCAGTTTGCGTCTGCCAACGAGTCGCGCCCCACCAAATGCGAAAGCCGTCTCGCTGGCTGCATCAATTCAACTTCAATGGGGCACTACCTGTGAGAGGTGCACAGCTCGAGTAGCTGCAGCCTTCTCTCTCTCTCTTCTTTCGTGACTTGCGCGTTTCCCTCGCCACAACACTTGTCACCGAACTCGTGTGCCAATCAACCCATTCCACAGGCTTATCCAGTATTCACTTGTCTTCACATCCATATCCTCCTTCCTGCCACCAGTTGACCACCACCACCACCACTAGTTGCAACTTCTTTCGGGCGGTAAGTTTAGATACGTAGCCGTTTTACCTCCGCCGCCACCACCGCCGCAGCTGACTTGGTGGCCTCTGACCACTTGTGGCAGCATTCGTTACACAGTGGTGAAAGCCACCAAAACGGTGCCACTGCCAACAAAGTATGCCGCGTGTCTTGGGGAAGAGAGCCTTTCCTTATGTGCTCGCACCGCTTGCGTAGACAGCTGGCTCGTTCTAATTAGAGATATCACTCTCTATTGCTCCTTTGATCCTCGCAATTTGATCCTCACTCGCTCGCTCGCAGTTCACTTTCAGAGTTCATGTGCCGCTTTGAGGCGCATTCGACTTTCTTTAGTCGTCATTTGCCGTTTTTCTTATCTCGCACACACACAAACAATGCCCATCCACTGTTTAGCTCTGAAAGTGATCAAGTGAAAGTCGCTTTGTCTCTTGTCTGAGGAATGCATTTCCCGATTCTTCGCAGACCATTAGCCGTTAATGGTGGCGAGGAGCGTCTGCGTCTGGTTGGCCGCCGTAGCGTCGACCGCCATCTCACTGATGATGTCGCTCGGTGCAACAGCAACTGTAAGATTAGCTTCAGAATGACCTCCGTCTGAGCTTCGTTTGCATCGAAGCGATTGCACCATCTATTTACCATTTAGACTGCTTATCCCTCCTTTTCTCGCCCTAACTAACATGTGCTTTTCTTCTTTCATTCCTTCCCTTCCCCCTTCTGTCCTGCTCCCACTGCCAAACATGTACTGCAAACACTCACACACATCAACAGCTGCCTTCGACGCACTGCGAGCCAGCTTCGAAGCACTGAACGACAAAGTGCCCGACGTCAACGACGCTGACATTCACTTTCTCAAAGGACTCATTGAGTCGCCTGTCGTCCAAAATCTCCTCAAAGTCCAGGAGAAACTCGAGCTCACCTCTGCCGCTGACCTGTTGAATAATGCCCCAGAGTGCACCGAGCTTTTAGACTACAACTTTAGTGAAGTGCTGAGTGAGGTGCAGTCAGTGTGCCAGAAGATGTCCGCTCGCAACCAGGACGCTCGTTCGTTGTCGAAGATACTGGAGAATCCGCATTTGGAGGCACTGGTGGAGGCGCACAACAACGTCGCCCACGGCAACTACAGCGAGGCCCGACTGGAGGAGTCTTATGAGATGGACATGATCAACAACGGAGGTCCCGATGAGATGCGCAATCTCACGCCCAGTGCCATTCGAATGGTCGGCATCAGAAAGTCGAGCAATGAACCACTGGGCATGACGGTCAAAGTGGAAGACGGTCTGGTGGTCATTGCGCGCATCTTTGCCGGAGGACTTATTGACAAACAAGGCCTCCTTCACGTCGGCGACATTATCCTCGAGGTGAACGGACAGGAGATCAGTTCACCAGAGCAGCTACAGGATCAGCTGAAAAAGTCGACAGAGAGTGTGACTTTCAAGATATCGCCCTCTTCACGAGACACCTTTCCAGCTACGCCATGCTACATGCGAGCTCTCTACAACTACGATCCGAGCGCAGACAAACTGCTGCCCTGCAAAGAAGTGGGCGTGGAGTTCAAGCAGGGCGACATTCTCGAGGTGCTTAACCAGGAGGACCCTAACTGGTGGCAGGCTCGTCGAATTGACTCGGTGAGCACTCGAGCGGGACTGATTCCTTCGCAGGAGCTAGAGGAACGACGCCGGGCTTTTGTCCGCCCTGAGTTTGACTACGCTACAAAGACGAGCATTTGCGGCACTAAGATTACCAAAAAGAAGAAAAAGGAAATGTACCACCTCCAGGCGAATCACGAGTTTGACAAGGCCGAGCTGGCCCTCTACGAAGAGGTTTGTCGTGCGCCGCCCTTTGAACGAAAGACGCTCTTTCTCGTCGGCGCCCAGGGAGTCGGTCGAAGCACACTGAAGAACCGAATTGTCAACTACGACCCAGAGCGATTCGAAATACCTCTGCCACACACCTCGCGCCCAATTCGAGTGGGTGAAATCGACGGGAAGCAGTACTACTTTGTGTCTCGAGAGCAGATGGAGCGAGAAATAACCGAGGGCAAATACCTCGAGTACGGCGAGTACCAGGACCACCTGTACGGCACCAAACTGGACACCATCAGAGAAGTCATTCGATCGGGGAAAATGTGCGTCATTGACTGCAATCCACAGGTGAGTGTTCCAATGTTCTTATGCTGCTTCATTCTAGGAATACTAAAACTTTTCTTTTTGCAGTGCCTGAAAATGCTAAAGAACGCCGAGTTCATGCCTTACGTAGTGTGCATTGCCGCTCCCCCACTGGACCAGCTTCGGTACATCAACGAGGTCAATAAGAATAACACATACGGCTCCCGAACCTACTATACGGTAATTTGGCTCGCAAGTTGAATTATGATTGTTTAACCTCCATTTTCCCTTTCTTCTTTTAGTTTGACCGAGCAGTCGGCCGTTCTCGACGTGCTCGCACCATGCAAAGCCTGGCAGAGTTCTACGAGGATGAGGACTTGCAGGCCTCCATTGATGAGAGTGCCCGTATCCAGCGTGCCTACGAGAAGTACTTTGACCTGACCATCGTCAACAGCAACTACGACAAAACATTTGAAATACTGCGCGATGCAGTCGATGCACTGTCCATTGAACACCAGTGGGTGCCCATCAACTGGATCTACAACAGCGATTGAGTCCAAAGATACCAGAAAGTATTAACATATTGTACATATTCAAAATGAAGGCCACACATCACCAACAAACACGCACTTACACCACCGGAGAATAATTATTCCGCACCAGTTCATCTGCAGTATTGCAAGTAGTGCTTTACTTTTTGTTCATTCCTTTACAAGCACCACACATTTTTTGGCGTTACCAATAAATAGAAATCGTAATAGTATTTACAGTGTACAGGTGGGCAGTCATTTGGCAGTGGAAGTCAAACAGATAGCTGCACAGTGCCATCTCATCGATTCAATATCGTCTTGATGGCCGTCTCACTGAGCATCTCCAGAATGCACTTCTCCTCGGCTGAGCTGACCGACGAACTGCCGCCACCATTGGCACCATTGGTCAGACTGTGCAGCTGCAGGGCCTCTGAGATGTGCTTCGGACGGTTGAGATTGGTGCCGCGCATTCGAAGTTCATTCTCCAGGTGAAGTATGTACTGACAGACGGAGGTAGCCTTTCCGGTCACCTGATTCGTCGACTTATCTGCTGAACTTTGAAACACCTGCGGCGTTGCGGCGTTCTCGTCCAAAAGAACACAAAGCTGTGTGCGTGGAACCGTAAGTTAGTTATTTGGCACGACAAAACCCTTTTGCCCTCCACTACTTACCTGTTTGAGTGAATAGTTCTCCCGAATAAGCTCGAATTGTTTCTGTTCGAGGTAGGCGAGCTTCTGCTTGAGTGAGTTCCAATTTAGCGATTGTTTACTGTTGACGTCCCGCATAAACTGTCGCGCAAAATTTCGCTCCTCGTCAAGGAAGAGCACCAGCTCTTTCATTTCATTATTCTCCTTCATCAGGTCGATTAGCTTCTGCTTCAGCTCCAGTATCTCTTCGTCCCGTTTGTCCATGGCAGTGCGATCACGCATTCGAGGCCGAGTCTGTTTGTTGATCACCAAAGGTGACAGCAGCAGCAGCAGGTGACAGAAGGTGGTGGTGGGCCAAAGCAGAGAGAGGGCAAGAGAGGCGAGCCAGCGAAATGTGTTGAGTGGCAAGATGCGACGATGCGGCGGCAGTGTGATCGAAGTGACCGAATTAATCCTTGTCCGTATCATAGTTGGCCATTATCACCTGACCGAGAAGGTGGGGCCAAGTGGAGACCTGCTGCTTCCAGTTTCTCGCATCTGGCCAGCACTGGACTGATGAGAGATGAGGCAACCACCACCGCTGTCAGCCAGTTGTTCACTCTTCACCTCTCGCTCCCCTCACTGAACTGCATTCCTTCGAGTGTGAGGCCAACAGGCAGCAGCAGTAGTGGTACACCGCAAGGGAAGCCACCTGTAAACAGACGGGGCTAGTCTAAGGAGGTTATGGTGCTGCACTCGGCTCTTCCCTGGGCAGACCGGACTGGCCACCTTGATGCTACCACCTTCGCTAGCTTAGAGCGCTGCCGTTCGGCAACGCATTCGCATGTGTATACGGTAGGTTTACTGTAATGTACCGGCATAAGGGAATCATCATTCTTTAACAGTAGATAGAATTATCTAGTAACAACGAACTTTAACAACGACAACATTGGTAGAAAAGGGGAATGGCAATCAGATATGATCAGAGCACTGAAGGAGCTATCACAAGTTATATTTTCTTATCCTCCCGTTCTTCCCACAGTGTTCTGCCGCTGCAGGCGCAAATCTTCTTTGAGTTATCCATCACCTTTGACGACCGAGCCACAATACCGGCGCCCACCACTTCGGAGCCCTTTGAGATGGCGAAAGCATGTCCAATAAAAGAAGCTAAATCACAGTTGTCTACTTTGTTTTTGATGCTAAGCTTTGAGCCAGAACA
>JAALOO010001857.1_pt1 | contig 13001 bp, 12 predicted proteins | sample 7257641 | NCBI WGS metagenome assembly JAALOO01 (sample SAMN14085613, study PRJNA598686) | mite metagenome | biome: ENVO:01001000; feature: ENVO:01001002; material: ENVO:01001226; isolation source: single female mite from University of Michigan culture on fish food culture... ... | reverse complement strand
CTCTCTCTCTCTCTCTCTCTCTCTCTCTCTCTCTCTCTCTCTCTCTCTCATGATCACTCACTCATTTTCTCACTCACTCTTTCATTCTTTCATTCATTCATTGACGCTCTCTTACACTTCCCCCCTCATACTCATTGACACCTTCTTTCATTGACGTTCTCATCAGCCAATTTGACCTTGATTCTTTTTTTTTCTTCTTCTTCTTCTTCTTCTTCTTCTTTCACCTTTCCCGTTGTCGCCTTCATCTCTTTTTTGTCATTCTTGAGCACTGATTCTGTACAAAACAAACAACAGCAAAGTTACAACTAAAACACTTATGTAGCAAAAAAGAGGACAGGAAACTTTCCTTTAAGAACATTTTGCATAAAGAAAGTGTGGTTTCACTTTGGCTGTCACAAACTATAAATACTTTATATAATGCAAACTTATTATTATTCATTACACGATTTATTGCTATTATCATTATTATATTATTATTATTACTTAATAGAGAAATATATTTCTACGTTTTTATTCAACCCCTTTTTTATTTTTTGTTTTTTATTTGACCATTTTTTATTTGGTTGCCCAAACTCCCCAATTTTTAACAGCCCACTTTTTTGAGTTATTAAAACCATAAGTAAGCAAAACCTTATCATAACCTTCCACTGCAAATCAATTTTCCAAATAGAAAATTGATAAATGTAATTATTATCAATATTATCAATGCCTCGGTTTTGTCTAAAAACTTCCTTTCAATATTTCCCCATTTTACTATCAACAAGTCAACATTGGCATTAATCACTTTCTTCAAACTTTCTCATATCTCATTAGATCTCATCTCATTTTATCGTCCGTTATCACCTTTGCACACACGTACAAAAAAAATTTCCGTTAGTTATTAAGCACTCCTCTTGCCGAATTAATTATCATGATCAACTAATGACCACCACCATCAGCGCCTGAAAAGTACAAATTGTTCATCTTTCCGGTTTGTAAACCCTTTTTCCTTCCCGTGTCTTGTCCTTTTTATGTTTGTTTCTATTGGAACCCCGTTTTTCCACTCCTGTCCCTCTTTCAATGTGTTTCAATGTGTTCTTAGCAGTTGTTCTTGTCATCTGTCAACAACATGATCTGTTCACCCAAACCGCCAGCGACCTTTTAACCCGAATCAGTGATGAGCTCTCAACAAATCCCCATTTTTCCAGTTTTTTATTTTCTGCAATCTTCCTCTCTCTCTCTTTCTTTCTGCTTACCATGTTTAAAACCTTGTTGATTTCATTTATTCCGCCTCGCCTACACACACACACACAAACACAAACACAAACACAAACTTACACTTAATTACCAAACTTATTTTTGCTACTCATCGTTAAACTGACTTATTCAGTTCTATTCTTTTATTCTTTTGTTTTGTTTTTAGTCATTGGTTTTCTACACAGAGAATACGAATGATTAAAGCTTTTTTTGCAGCTTATTAACAAACAAAACACTTTTTAACACTATCACCACCACCACCACCATTTCCCAGCCATACATTGATCATTGTTATCCAACTATTTGCCTGGCTATTTTTATTTTTTGTTATTGCGACTTTACGAGAAAAATGTTTATACACGCAAAAAACATTGGTTTTTTTCTGGCCAGAGTTTTCACAACAAAATACAGCCCACAACAAAGCACAGCACTGCAACAAGATTTGGAACAAGCAACAACCAGTGAAATTAAGTGAAAAAAGGAAAAAAGAGAACATTTTCAGTTTAAACAGCACACTTTTCTGAACGAGCTTTAAAAGTAGTGCAAACTAAGAGCTACGCTGAGGAGCTTTAGTTTAATGGCACACACACACACACACACCGTCAAACGAAAGCAAATCACAGCTAATGGGTAACGAATTTTGCAAGTTTTTTAGCTAAAAACACAAGTGTCTGAAAACAGAGAAACCCTTTTTACTTCTTTGCACTGGTTCAAAACTGCTCCTTAAAGATAAATTTGTGCAATGTGGTTGTAAAGTTGCAAGATTGTGACATTGACAAGAAGTGGAATGAATGATGATGAGCAGGACCAAATGAGGAAACACATTGTTGCACACAAACATGCTGATATTTTTGCATTTTAACCTCTATCAATCTCCGCATTATATTCATCCAACACTCGGCTTCTTCACATTAAATCACCTGAATTTTTAACTATTTTTTGCCTTTCTCTCTTTCTCTCTCTCTCTCACTCTCTCTTTCTCTCTTTCTTTTTCTTTCTCTCTTGTTGACGTTTCCCACCTGTACTCTTTTCTTTTATTCTCAACTTCTATCTCATTATTTTCTTAAACTTTTTGATTTTTTGCATTCATTTTAATGCAATTTTTTATTTTTTCATTTCCATAAAAATTTTTGTTTTTTTATTTTTATTTTGCTCTAAATGCGCTCACAATTTATTATTAAATTCATTTATCTTTCATCCTTGTTCTCCTTGTACACACTCCCACAATCCTCTCTCTTTTGCTCTACAATGCTCCATTATTGTACAAAAGCAACTAATCGATCAACTGTGACTGTGTTTAATTGCACAAAAACAGCAAATGAAAAACAATAAAACTGTCAACAACATTGCCCATTTTAAACACACTGTTTTAAGCAAAATGCTTATAAAACCGTTTATGACTGATTCGACAAATTGTAATGACTTTCACACTTATGATGATTATTCTTTACTAATGACTATATCATTGTCAATTCATATTTTGCAATGTGTGTTTTTAAACACTAATTTCAGTCATCGTTGTGCAGTTTAAAAACATTGTAACATCTGCCAAAACATCAAATTTGGGCAAACAATTTTCATTTTTATTTGCTGTAATAATTGATTGATTAAATAAATATAAACTTGATATAAACTACTGACTAAACAACTTCACTACCTTATACAAAAATTAATATTATTGTTTGATGAGTGATTTTTGTAATTTTATGTGCAAATATCATTGTTGCTCCATTAAATAAAAAGTTAAATTTTAAACGGTTTTTTGCAGCATTTTATTTTTGCAAAAAAGTCATCTTCTTATTTACGTTTTTTATAATTTTGGTTATTCAATTGTCACAGTTTGCAAATGGCTAACTTTGTTTTTTCTGCATTGACAGTTTTCTAATCCCGTGAGAAAGAGAAAGAGAAAAAAAGAGAAAGAGAGAGTTAAAAAAGATAGAAAACAAATAATACACTTGCTTAGTAGCTATTCAGAGTGAAAGTGTCAAAGTAGTGCATAAATAAATTGAGTAGCAGTTTCAAAAATAGAGCATACCAAAAGAAAGAGGTATAACATGGTCGTTTCTGCATTGACACATTTGCACAGATCTCTGCAATCAATCACAATCACTGTCACCAGCAGTGATGGCAATGGCAAGTGACAACAAACGACAGGGACCTCAGTGGACAACTCTGAACAGGTGAAAAAACAGCGTCTTTTTTCTGATATTTTGTTTCATTTCTGCTCACAATTCTATTTTCCCCAAATTCAAATTCCCAGTACATGTAAAGAAGTGTGCAATTGAGTTGGCGCTAAAATTTGCCATAAGTGTTTTTAAACATACACAGTGTATCTGATTGAGCTGATTTTTGAGTAAATATTTGAGAAATCAATTTGTTTAACTTTTTGTTTTTATGAACACAAATGCTGTTGTTATATTCAACAATGCATTGCACTGTCGTCTTGTCTAAATGTTTTGCTTTGTTGACATTTGTGATGATTTAAGGATCAATTTACAGCAAAACCGTTACAATGATGCCAATGTAAGCAACCTTTTCTTATTTCTCGTTTTTACCTATTTGACTTTTTCACTAGACTACACTTTTGCTGTACCTTAACCTTGACTGTTCTTAAAATGGAACATTTATTTTGTCCTGGTTTATTTTTGCTGTAAAAAGTGGCGGCAGCTGAGACAACATTATTATTCGGTCAATTTTGCACTTAAACTTTCTTTGTGTACTTTTGTGTCTACTTTTTCTTCAAGGTTTATTTTCTTGTTTTGCCCTTCTTCTTATAATTAAGTTCAAAGCACAGTGAAAAGAAAAGTTTTAGAGGAAAAGAGGGCCTTCTACCAGCATACACTCTGGGCTAGGGTGACCTTTACCAGAAAAAGAGAGAATGGTGGCCAAAAATAGAAACCTCTTTGTGAATGAGCACCCCAGAAAGGAAATGATTTTGTGAGCACCCCATTGTGTGATATGCAAATTGGCAGAGGCAAAACTCAAATCTGGGAATAAGTCAATGCAAACGGCACAGTAGAAAAACCAGCACCACAGTTCTGTTGTACAGTCACTTTTACTTTATACTTTATTTAAAATTACAAAACTCTAATTTGATATAGAAGAAAATTTTCACAACAGCAAAGAAAAAAACCGTTCATTATTAAAAATTGACGCAATTAATTACTAAACAATTAACTGGAAACACAGTGAGCGAATGAGTGAGTAAGTGAATCAACAGAGAAGTGGGCAAAAACTTGCAAAACTGTTGCCACACTGTAGAGCTTCTGAGGGCTTTGGAGAGCTTACTTTGTTGTTTGGTAGCAAACGTACAGCAGTTTTGAGAACTGAAAAGAGGAGGAGAAGGGGAAGAAGAAGAAGAAGAAGAAGAGGAAAAACTAGCACTTTGCAAAGTCGATGTCAACAAGAGCATTCAGCTGGGACCTGCAGCAGGCATAAGAATTTGCCGTGTTTACTCTCTGCAAATCATCGCACACTACTACTCTCTGCTGCCATTACCAATTGACAGAAAGGGAAGAAGTATTGCAAAAAAATTGTGCTTAGAAGAAAATGAAGTGAAAAAGGGCAAAGCAGAATGCTAAGCCAAAGCTCGGCACTTTGCTCCTTCTCCTTCTTCTTCTCCTTTTCTCTTTCTCTCTATCTTTCCTTCTTGTTTTCACTGTCAACTCATTGCCATTTTCTCTCTTTTTTGCCCCCTCTCCTCTCTTTTTCGACTTCTCTCTTTAGTAAATCGGCTTTTGCGTCAAAAAGTAAACACATTGGATAGAGAGGGAAAGAAAGAGAAGGAGAGAAGTAGCCAAACATTGCTTTTGGCAAATGTGAACAGGGTCGGCAAGGGCAAATGGCAAAAAGAAAGGACATGGAAGGGCAAAGAACGGCAATCAAATTGCTTTCACCGTCAGAGAAAGAAAAAGAGACTTCAATCTTCAATTGAATTGAGCGTCATCGTTTCTTCTCTCACTTTCTCTCCATTTCTCCTTTCACCAGACATTCAACGGAATGTGCAAAAGTTGTTTTCATGCACTGAGGTGTTCACTTTCACATTCACATTCACTGCTGAAACAGTGTAACAAATTTAGCGTTGCAAAGCGCGGTAATTTGATGGCAAAGCTGTTTCAGCGCAAAGCTGCTGCTGCTGTTGCTAAAAACTGGCAATGAGTAGGCGATAAAAAGAGATGGGGAAAAGTGAAAGAAAAGGGGGGGGGGCAATGGAATCAAGCACTCAATGCCTGTAACAGCAAATCAACTTTTTTTTGGAGGGGTGAAACCCGAATTCAATGAGAGAGGCTGCAATTGCGTCAATTGGTGAATGGTCGCATTCTCACGCAGAAGTGTGGTAGTGGTGGTGGTGGTGGTGGCAAAAGGTGAATCCTGTTTTCTTTTCATTCAGTCGGCTCTTTCTTCTTCTCCTTTTTCAATTTCCTAAGAAAAGCAACCTTGCTCGCCGTTTTTTCTTTTTCCTCATTTTACCTGTCTGTCTCGACTCTTTTCTCTGAACCGCTCTTTCTCTGCGGTTCTTTTCATTTTGGTTTCTAGGCAACTGCTTTTGATTTGCTGTTGATTTGCCTTTGGCTTGTTTAATGTGCTCTTCATCCTTTTCATCCTTTGCTTTCAATTGACTGGCCTAAAAACGTGGTTGACATACTGCCACAGTGTTTACCTTTATGCAAAATTTAGAACCAAATAGAAAAAGCAGAATAAAAATGTTTTCGATGTTTTTTGTGTAATTTCAATTTATTAGCCGGCTAATAATTTGTCACTGTCTGTCCGTTTTTGCTTACCATCTTTTCACAATTTACTTGATTACTGAATTGAATTAAATTAGAAAGACAATCAATTAATAACAAAAACGGTCAAAACGGCATTTGCAGTGTAATTGTTTTTGAAATTGTATAACAAATGTTTTTCATTATTTGTCAAACGCAGCTTTTAATAAAAGAAACTATGCAATATTTTTATTTGTTTTTAGCGGTTCGGTGTTTTTGATAATCATTATTTGTTTAATCAACAATGTTGGTTTTGATCAAATAAAATCAATCTATATTTTCAATAACCTTTTTTCAAGTTATTTTAAATTTTTTATTTGATTATTATTTGATTATCAATCGATGTTTTTTGAATGCATTTGGATTGTTAATTAAACATGTATTTTATTTAATTACAATTAATTATTGCAAGTTTAATTTAAAACAATGCAAATATAAAAAAAATTGTTTTACATAGCATGTCAATGTGAAAACAAAAAAATAAAAAGTCTCTTTATTATTTAACATTTTTACGTTTAAAAATTGTTTTTTGAAATCCTACAGGTGACTGCACTGTACTACTTTAAAAAAACTTTGAAAAACACAGAGAAGTTAACAATTTGGATTTAAAATACAAACTTTACAAAAAAACAATATTTTAAAAACAAATTTTGTAAAACTTTAACATGAAAAAACTCAATTTTTTAATTAGTCAGCGTCTTATTTAATTTTAATGATTAATAAAATGAAATAAAAATACTATTTTCACAATTGTTAGAAAAAAATTGTAATCATTGAAAAAGAAATGTTAATCGATTAGTGTGAACTTTTGTCAGTGGAACCATTTTAAAAATGAAGTAAAGTGAAGGGGAAAAATGAGTAAAATCTATCAAGTTGCACTTGATAAGGGGGTGAAAAGAGGTAGTGAGTTTTCTGCAGCGGCAACATCCGAAGAGCTAGCCCGATCTCACTGGCACTTTATTGAGTGCAATGGCGTGCTCTCTCTTTCTCTCTCTCTCTCTCTCTCTATGAAGCCGCCAAATGCATCCAACTGTCCTCTGAGACTTTGAACTTTCCATGCAACCTGAGACTTTCATCAGGTCCCCCTGCGACTTTTACCAGAGAACATCTTTAGACTGCTGTTTTGACTGTTCTTCTTCTTCTTCTTTTTCTTCTTGCAAATACTTCTGTTTCTGCTCAAGCACTACTCGTTTTTGACGGTCAAACCTTCTTTGATGGAAAATTAATGCAAGTTGACTTGTTTGAAAAAGAAGGGAACTGTGTTTGCTTGCACTGACTAACTTCAGAGTTGTTGCAGGCTACTAGAGTGAGAAAATGAAAAAGAAATAGATAAAATATAATAAAAAATGAAAAGCAAGTCAATATCTAGAGTTTCATCTTTTTAGACTGCCGTTTCGGCATGACTATTTTTCTATTGCCATCTATAAAAAAACATATGTGACTTTGTTTACAATTTTTTATAAGTGTTTTGTCTAAACTGTAAAGTTTTATTTTAGAAATGATTGCAAAAAGTTTTTTGTTACATGTTTTTCTAATATTGATTAAAAACAAACATATTTTTTAAGTTCTCTTGTTTGCATTACAAACACCAGTTTTTGCCAATAATTGATATATCGAGCAATTTGCAAGTTCAGTGCAACCATAGCCTTCAGCACTTTGAGCTTGCACTGAGCAGCAACTGTTCTAAACTGTGAAAAATAGATACCATTATTTGTTTTTGCCTTTACTAAAAATTACTTTTTATTTTTTTGCCATCATTTTCAATCAATCACTGTTAAAATTAGTTATTCCGTTTTTACCAAATAATTTTTACAGCATTTAAAAGTATAACGTTTCATGAAATTATTTTAAAAATAATTAATTTAATTGTTGCAGTAATTTAATCATTAGTTTTAATTCTAAATATAAAAAGTCAATTATGAACAATAATGCATTTTAACGTTGAAGTTTGCTTTAGATAGTGGACAAATTTCTAGCAAAATTGCACAACCTTTTATGCTGTTGCACTGTTGTAAACATGTGGCAGACAAAAAAACAATGTTTTTGGAACAATTAAGTCACAATCAAATTTCAAAATCATTTTTCTTCCGGTGCATTTTCCCTCTTTTATTTTTTCTCATTTTTATAACTTACCTTTTTTGTTTTTGTATAAGTACAACCTTACAAACCCCTCTTTGCTGCAATGCTTAATTCATTGTCATTGTTTCGGCAAATGAACAGTAAACACGCTTTACTGGCAAATTGGCACAGATAATTTTCCCCTGTTTTTTCTGTTTTTGTTTCCAATTTAGCAACAAAGTAACAATAGAAAAAATTTTAGTTAGAATGACAAATTAGCAGACGGCAGTGTGCAGTGCCGTGTTTTTTTCAAATGTTAACTTTCTTTTTATTTTAGTCAATTAACTAGCTTAGCTTGTTTTACTATAAAATCATAATGTAGGAATAGAAATCTAAATCTCCTGAAGTCTTTTTGCCAATTTTTTTAACTAACAAAATTTATTTTAATTTCATTTTTAAATATTTGAATTAAAAACAGTAAAAATTTTTATTTTTTGTTGTTTAACATTGCAATTTAAAAAAAGAATGCGTTCAAGCAAATCAATTTAATTGTTTTGTTTTACTCAATAAATTCACTTGAGAATTTTGCATCTTTACAATATTTTTCAATATTTTTTCTAGTGTGAGTGCAATGTGTATCAGTGCAAAATTTTATTGTTATTACCGCAACAATAATAATCGTTTTTAAAACAACAATTTTTTTGCATGTGTTGTTTTTTGAAATTTTTAAACAGAATGAATAGTAGCAATTTTATTTATTAAACAAAAGCATTTTTATTACAAAAAAATTTGTTGTTTTTTTTAAACAGTACATTTAAGTTTAAGTGCTCAAGTACTTTGTTTAATTTTGCTAAATTTTTAAAACGCACACATGTAAATTGAACAATCATTAATTACCGCCGGTGCTGTACTGTTTATCTTGTTCAATGTTTTTAATATTGTTTACAAAACTACCGTTGTTATTATTTAGTTTAAGCATCACACAAGATTTGATCAATTTTCGTAAAATTTGTTTAAACCTGCAAAAAAATCTACTTAATTTAGTCATACTGTTTTAAATTGCTGTTTCAATGTCCCACGCAATGATGAAAAATTGTTTTGTTAGTAGTTTTGGGCAAAAAATTGTACAAAATCTAGAAAAATATAGAAACGGTGGTTTTTCTTTATTTAATATTAAATTTACGCCAATTACCACATGAGTAGGCCTAGTCAATTTGAAGTTAATTTCAATATGGCAATCGCACTTAATTTTTTCTTTTTGTTGTGACTTTTTCAGCATTTTTTCAGTAGTGGAAAAGTTTTGAAAAATAACCTGCTGCACTGCCGCTTTGCCAGCAAGTAGTTTTGCAGTAGGAATAGGATTAATTAGTCAACCAAATTATGTTAATCAATCGTCTCACTATCACTGCCACCATTGGTGGTTGCCCATACACCAACTATACAGCAAAAAGGGCCGCTTCTCACATGAATGGAAACAAAGAAAAGGACGAAAAAAGATGAACTTATCCTACCTTTCAATTTGTAAAGGATCTTTTCAATTACAAGGAAAAGAGAGTGCAAATACTGAGAACCGACTGTTTACTGAAGTTTGAAAAAGAGAGACTGGCTCTAAATCCTCAATTGAGTCAGCCAGCAGGAGTTGATGTGGTCGGCCCTTTGACGCTACTTTTTTGTGCAAGTTTTGCGTTTTGCACTTAAAATATACATTCTTTGAGGAGCAATGAAATAAATGAAGTAAAATGAAATAAAGCACTTGAATTAATATAAAAAAGTAGTCAAAAAATAAAAGTGTATGGTTACAGTTAAATAGAACTAGAGCCACTTTTTCAATTTTGCATGCATTCACTTTGCTCTCTATTTTTTCATTTAATTTATATTTTTTGTAGCAATGAAATAAAAAGTTTAATGCTAGCAGTAATGAAAATTTTGCAACAAAAAAAATTATTAATAATAAGCTTGCATAGCCTAATTTTAATGCCCTTTTTTGCCGGTTTCAGAGTACAAAAAAGAATAAAGACAAAATTGTTACTTGTTAAAGGAAGACAAAAAAAAATAACAGAAAAAGAGAATGCCACATGTGGTTCGGGCGGGGGAATCGGCTGAGATAGACAGTTGTGAATTTTCCAAAAAGTAGTGCACTGGTTCTCTTTTTTTTCTTTCCTTTTTTCTGCCTCCAGTGCACCACGCTGCTTCGATCGATCGATCGATCGATCGATGTTAGAAATGAAACGTAGGAGGAAGGAGAGAAAAGGCGAGAGTGAAATGGAATCGATATAATTCCATTGATTGTCTCCGAGAATTTCCTCGCCTCTCCAGATCAATGCATTGACATTCTTTTTACTTCCTCAAAGAGCGACGGCAGCGGCAGCGGCAGCGGCAGCGACAGTGACAAAAGTAGGCGAAGGTTAGGCCGACATTAATTTGACTGACTGACTCTTTATTATTATTCACTCTCTTTACTTACGTTTTTTTGTTTTTCTTCTTGCTTCTGACAACTCAAATTGTGCCACAATTAAAGTGAACACATACAATGCACTTTTTGGGAAAAAGAAGAGCATAATGTTCACTAAGAGTAATGATTTTTAAGTCAAAAAAACTGTTTTTGTAGAACTTGGCAAGTGCATGCACACACTTTCACCACGTTCTGAAAAGCGTTTGGTGTTTTCCCCTCAAACGCTTGAACTTTGGTTTACAGTGCATTGATCTAGATTTTTCATTTTAATTTTTTCACCTGTTTGCACCTTTTCTGTGTATTTATTTAAATTAATAAAAATTTCTATTTAATTTTTTTCAATTTAGTATAGTGTTTGCTGGTTTTCAGTGTATATCAATTACCGTTTTATTTTCAGCATTTTATTTTTTGTTAAAAAAAACATCTACAGTTGTTCTCAATGCAAACATGTATTTCCAAAACTGACAAAAATCAAAATTAAATTTAAATTATGGTAATAGCGCTAGTAAACTTGCCATCATTTTAAATTAATTTAGTGCATTTTTGTGGTTTTTAAAATAGATAAAAACCCAACAAAAAAGTCGATAATCATTATCACACAACTTAGCAATTTTTTACTAAAACTGCTCAAATTGCAAGTCAAACACTAATAATCTAATGCACTACCACTAAACACACTATCTCCACATTTTACTGCCTCGCAATATCCTTAGATGACCGTGAATTTATTGTCAACCTAAATTATTGACTAGCAATAAAAGTGATCACAATTTCACGGCGACTAATTAAAATGAAACTACATAAATTCCGTTACTTGACAGAACCCTCCTTATCATCATCATCATTGATGTGAGGACGATGACGGCAGCAGTGTGTGCATTCTAATAATTTGCTCACAACATTAGTAGTGGACGTCCATTTGAGTGGTCACCAAACATCATTATACAGTATCGACTAATTGCTTTTAGTGTAGAAAATTCTGAAGAAAAAAGAAGGAGCGCAAAAATGACAGTTTAGCTTTGCGGAACAAGGCATTGACGGTTTCAGCGGCAACAACAACAACAGAAGCAACAGCAACAACAACAGCAGCAGCAAACATGGCCACTGTTGACTGTCATTTGGTCCTTATCAAGCAAAGGGTTCCGATGAGCTTTTTCCCCCTCCCTACCCCAATTTACCCGTCCCATTAGCTGACCATCAAAGTGAGTGGACATGTCGGTGAACATGCTGCTGTTGCTGCTGCTGAGATGTTGTGCATGTTTGTCCGGTTGTCTGTCTGTCTGTCTGTTTGTCGGCCAGTTCCAGCTATCGTCGACTGCACTGTTCTACTGTTAATTGATATATATATATATATATACATTTGTGCTAACGGCCCATTACGAAAATCAGTAGTGGTACCACGGAAGTTGACGTGTGATCAGTAATGTGTGTTGTTCACTTGCTGTTATTGCAGTTTCAGTGATGCAGTTTCAGTTTCAGAAGCTGTCGTCAACTTTGTTTTGAAAGTTTCCCGTCCAAATCTTCCCGTCCACTTCAGTTTTCAAGTTTTTTCCCGATCCGCAACTACTGCCAACTAGTTGGTTAATTGGTATCAGTAAAGGGGTAGTGGTAATTAGTGCAGTAATTGAGAAAAAGGGCTGCATGAAATTGAAACTCTGTTTGCCTTTAATTCATCCACTGGCTGACGCTCTAATTGCCCTCTATGACCGATGATGGAAGAGGGGGAAATATGAAAGTGAAGCGGCATGTTGCACCAGCATTTTTTCCCTCTCAAATTAAACTCCACTTTCATTTGTACAATGTGCCTTCGTTCGGGTAGCTGTGTGGCTTACATTTACAAAACGGTAGCCGAAAGAGAAAAATGGCCAAAAGTGCCGCCCGCTCAAGAAAATGCAGAAAAAAGATGAGCAATGGCGGCAAAGGTTTTTTTGTCTGTTTCAACTCTGAGCCGATTCAGAGAAAAAGAGGAGGAGGAAGAAGAAGAGAAGAAGGGTATAGAGAAAAAGGCAAAAATGAAAAGGAAAGAGAGAAGCACTTGCTAAGCCGATTGAATTACCGTCGCCGTTGATGGTGATGGATGCAAATTGCCGGACCGACTGCTACAGTTTGGGTTGCCGTTGCTGTTGCTGTTTGGCTCCCTTTTTGCACCGACCAACCGGGAAAAAGTGCCAACCAGGCATAAAAGAAAGAGAGAGAGACAGAGAGAGAGAGAGAGAGAGAGAGAGAGAGAGAGAGAGAAATGCAACAACGGAACAGAGGAATTTGCAGCCAGCCAGACAGGCCCACACACACACACACACACACACACACTAGCAATGAAAGGCATGAAAGGCAGGTGTCGCACACTGTTCCAAAGAGCAAAAGGTTTTTCCCCCTTTTCCGCCTTCTTCCCTCTTCTTTTTCCCGTTTCCTTTTTCAACTAATCGGCTCAGTAGCCTTCTCTCTCTCTCTCTCTCTCTCTCTCTCTCTCTCTCTCTCTCTCTCTCTCT
>JAALOO010001856.1_pt1 | contig 13003 bp, 12 predicted proteins | sample 7257641 | NCBI WGS metagenome assembly JAALOO01 (sample SAMN14085613, study PRJNA598686) | mite metagenome | biome: ENVO:01001000; feature: ENVO:01001002; material: ENVO:01001226; isolation source: single female mite from University of Michigan culture on fish food culture... ... | reverse complement strand
TGCAAGTGATAAAATTGAAAGCACGTGTAACATAAAATCTTCAAAAAAGTGAAGCTAGATAGACACGAAGATATATCTTATTGCAAAATGTCGCCATAGTTTTTGAAACAAATAAATAGCAAAATGGAAGCCTATGTATAACAGTAAAATATAATATATATCAATTGTAATTATCTACAATGTGGCTATATTAACAATGATGTTTGTAAAGATCACTAGTCAAACAGCTCTTTGCTTTCTCACAAGTGTGAAAAATTAGGCGGGAGTAAATATCGCAATCGCAAGACATTTGTACACATAAATTAGTTAAAAAGTGCATTTGGCTTTATGAACGATAATTGGAAGTAGAGGGCTGGTTAGAGATGTAATCACCCGAAGTGGTATCTGTCTCTGCTGGCATGTCATTCGTAGCGGTGGTTGACTTGGAAGCCGAATGTGCACTCTTCAGCGAATCCAGATACTCTGCCTGAGATTGGGCAAGCACTCTAGCCAAAACATCATCGTCGTCTTCATCTTCTTCGTCCTCATACTGACAAGTCTCTGAATAGGTGGTAAAGCACTGTAATATAAATGCGCAACAATTATGATCGCTCAATATTACCTAGAGTGTGGGCGTATGGGGCAACTTGAACAAAGTCCGTCGCTTCATTCTCTATACTGCGACTGTAACAGTTTGACTTGCTGCTCGGGTCTTCGTTTCTCTTTGGGCTTCGAATATCACGATCTATCGATGGACTTTTGACTGTTGAGCGAGGAGAATGGTATCCCTTTGGTGACGGAATATGGGGGTTTTCATCGTCAATAAACTTTGTTTGTGTTGACGTAGCGCTCGTCGTATGCTTCTTTTTACGAGATCGCAGTTCACTCTCATGGAGCCATTCAAGGTAAGACTCTCGTGCAATTTGCTCTTCGATTGCATCGTTGGTCGCTTCCCAATCAGTGGCACGAATTTTATCTTCTAGCATTGCCTTAAAGCAAAAAAACGGTCGTTCAGTCAGGTTATAAAAAGCACAAACGAGAAAATTACCTGCTCCAACTCATGCTGTTCTGAAATGAGCATAGCCTTTTCCATCAATGTCTTGTCAGCTAGGCCAGGTTTAAATGAGGGAAGACCAAGCCCCACGCCGATGGTGGCTTTGTACGGGTCGACAATTGAGTTGTAGTGCACGTTGCGGTGATATGAAAGACGGATTGGTTCGTCACTCGCTTTGACACCTTGAAACGTGTTGATTGGCTCCAGTGTGTAGTGGTACACTTCAATTGGACGATTGAAAATTTCACTCATAGCTTGTATTTCAATGTGATTTCCGTGAATGCGGTCGTCCCTTTTTCGTTGTATGTAGCTGGAAAAGTTTTCCGTCACATACTGAGAAAAATAGTCACAATTCTTTTCCTAAAGGAATAAATACACAGGTGATTAAATGCAAAAATATACTGAACATTTGCATACCATGTAGTCCATGCAAAGTTTTCGCACTGAAGCATGCATATCTTGGTCACCGTAAACTTGATCAGCTGAAATTTTACAATAATTAAACTTAATTAAACTTTAAAACAAACAAAACTTACCGACAGCTCTAAACAAGCATGCACCATCTTCCTGCATTTTCTTGATGATAAGGCCTTTCTTGCGAATAATTCTTTCGAAAATTCGCTCCTTTTCGTCCCAGTCATTGTTGGTCCAATGCTCGCTAGGCTTCTGGTACTCATCCCCACTGTTGTAGCCAGAATTGTCTTTCTTATCGTCTTTCATTTCATGGTTCACTCTGGGAACAATCAGTCCCGAGTGAGCCAATTCGCTCTCCTGTCGCGTCATCATTCCGCTAGATCCCGGCATGCAAAGATCACCATCAACATTGCCCCGGTTTAAGTCTCGGGGTGAACTCGAAGGGCTGTTGTGGGAAGACTTGTTTCGAACTGAACCGATGAGCGACCGAGTCAGATCAGAGTTGCCATCACGTTCACGGTTATTTCGATGCCGCCTTTTTATGTGAGGATTTCCCAAGTTGGAATGGTCACTCGGACAGTCGGAATCGGGAGCTGAACGCTTGTCGTCACTTCTAGAAGACCAATTTCGGCTATTGGGTGAAATCTGGCCATTCTGGTTGGAGTTGCTAATCTGACCATAGTTGTACCGTTCATTGGGATGATCCTTGTCACGATCATCGTCCCCGTTGTTTTTGTTTTGTTTCTTTTTCGGTAGAATAGTCATTGTATTTTTCGTATACTGCCGATAAAAGTGTAAAAATGAAAGTAGAGTAACAAAGTAGGGTACACTGAGTAGGAGGTACCGTTAGTTGTAGATTCCAAGCTTAATTAAGTGGCAACCGTTTCATATGTGCATTGGAAGGGGTATGAGATAATGTGCGAATCAGCAGATGTGCATCAATGGGCGAGGTTCACAAAATAGAATCCCACTCTATAAGTGCAATGCGTTGATGATGAGCAAGATTGGTAGACTTGGAAAGACAAACTGAAAAAAAGTGCGAGTGACTTGGCCAACTGTGCGCATCTCTACTACTCGTACAGAGGAGAGATTGGCAGAGAGCGAGAGTGGTAGATTGAAAATGCCAAAAGTTGAAGCCAAAGGTGTTGAGTCAACGATGTTCAGGCCGTATGAGAAGAGGCTGAGTCTGAAAACCTAAATCGAAGAGAAGGAAGATGAAGAGGATGAAGAGGGAATGAATGAACCAGGGCCCAAACATGAACGTCGTCTGAGAAAGAAAAACATTGAGTGACTCGTGGGCAAAACAAGGCTCAAACTCTTCAGCGCATGCTCCTCTCAATTTGCGACTGAGCTGCTCAAAAATGCTTTTGAACCTTAATGTCCAGCATTGAGTGTGTGTGTGTGTTGTACTTCCACTGTCCTCTCACCTTCCCTAACCTACATTTACCAGGTCAAGTTGCCTTGAACAATGCAGTGGGTTCGGTGCTGCATCAACTTGTCTCGAGTCTGTCCAATTTCTATGTTTACTGTCTACCTCATTTGGGAACAATGATGTAACAACTTGCGATTTATCAAATTGGCTAACAACAATTTAAAAACATGAACAAACTAATTAGTATTTTATCGGTAGAAAACAATTTAAAGCTTAGATGAGTAATACATAGAAAAATGATATGCCCGTATTTTAGTAAAGTGCCGTTACTTTTGATAACAGTTTGGCAAATCTGCGTTACGCAATCAATACGTTGGCTCTGAATGCGCAGTGTGCGCACATTTGACGCTCGATCACGTGGTTCACTTGTTTTGTTGTTGTTGCGGCAAACATTATGGGAAAGTCAAAGAAACACAATCATTTCTCATCTCGAGCCAGGGGCTCAAATGAAGATCGTGATTTACCAGATGACGAGCCAACAAGTAATGTTATTCTCAAAAATGAAGAACTTCAAGAGCTCGAAGCGGAAGGCGACTTGGAGGAGGGAGGTGCCACTTCAGATGACAGCAGTCAGGGGGAAAGTGATTCAGATGATTCCACCGAGGATGCAGCCGAAACCCCGGAAATAAAGTTAAATGTGGCCATGTGGGATTTGAAACACTGCGATCCCAAGCGCTGTACAGGTCGAAAGCTAGTTCGCCTTGGACTGTGTCGAATCTTGAAGCTCGGTCAGCGGTTCAATGGTCTGGTGCTTACACCTGTAGCAACGCAGTGCGTCTCTCCCTCTGATCGTGATATCGCCCTCGAACATGGTCTCGCTGTGGTGGACTGCTCCTGGAATCGACTGGAGGACACTCCCTTTCATAAGATGAAGGGAAGACATCTACGCCTTCTGCCGTACATGGTCGCAGCTAACCCGGTCAACTATGGCACCCCCTGCAAACTGTCCTGTGTCGAAGCACTTGCGGGGGCGATGAAAATTCTCAGCCTGGACGATGCCTTTCACCTGTACCTGAGCAAGTTTAAATGGGGCCCTTCATTCAGTGATCTCAATGAGGAAATTCTCCAACGATACTCCACGTGTTCCAATTCTGAAGATGTTATAAAAATGCAGTCAGAATTTATGGACAAGAGTACAATAACTGAACAGAATCGGAACCTTGATTTGCCACCAAGTGAAAGCGAAAGCGATTGAGTAATACAAAATTAATTTAATTTGACGTTAAACTTTTTGGCCATTTCGATGACTTGTGCGTTGTTTACTTCTCCAGACATGTTTTGGAAAATGGTGCCTAGAGCTGAAAAAATAATTTTTAGTTATTGAAAGCTGTTAACCAACTATTACAATCAGTGTTACCTTGGAATTCTTCTTTGTCAAAGAAGCTAACACTTAAGCTAAATCGAGGCATTTTAGTGATTAGCCGAAGAACATTAAAGACAAACATCTGATTTTTGGATTGAGCTAAGGTTTGCAGTACTTCCAAGAGTATTTTTGGCTCAAAAGGAAACTTGAAAATGTGTTCCAAAGCTGGAAGGCTAATCGCTTCTAGATAGGCTAGTTTGTGTTCAATTCCGAGCACTGAAAGTTGTCGCCAGTCAAACTCAAATTCATTGTGATTCTTTGGATTGCGAGAAAAGACGAGCTTCTTAATGTTATCTGCAAGATCAATGTCAACATTTTTCGAATCTGTTGATACATTTTGAATTGTAATTTTTTTCATAGGAGCTTTTGACTGTAACTGATTGACTTTGGAAACTGGAAGTATTCGAAGTTTTGATGTTGTGTTCAAGAGCACTTTTAGAGAATCAATTTCCTTTTTGACATTTTCGTCATGAGGCGATAGCTCAAGTGCTTTTTTGAAATCGGAAAAAGCTGATTTGTACAGATGAAGCTCTTTGCGAGATAGTCCCCGTCGATAGTATGCCTTATCTAAAGACTTATTCAGTTCAAGCGCTTTACTGCAATCATTTTCGGCTTCAAAAAACCTGAAAAAAATGTTAGAATATCGTCTAATTAAAAGTTAAATTACCTTTGCAGTTTTATATTTGCCATAGCTCGGTTAGAAAAAAGGACGGCATTTGTAGAGTTGGCACCTATTGCTTCAGTGTAACACTTTATCGCTTCTTCAAATTTACCTTCCGAAAAGCATTTGTTTCCTTTTAACCTCCATTCTTCTGAAACTAAAACAACTAGAGTTAAATAACAAATTTCATCGTCATTGCATTACCTTTAGCCATGGTGATAGAAACGACTGATTTGTTTACTGAAGGCACTTTTTGAAAACGTTTTTCAAATCAAAACAAGCCTGCACACCACCTGTTCAAATAGATCGTCACCATTTTAACAATACTTTTTTGCATTTTTCCAAAAATTAAAAATTTGAGATTTTTTAGAAAATTAAACAACAGAAACATTGGATTTAGTTTAAATGTTTTAATGAATTAATGAAAATTAGATTAGATAAAGAGAGAAATGCATCATGTATTGAGCTTTCGCATATCAACGTTTTCCAGCATAACCAGAGGTTTAAGCAAGTCGGAAAATTGTTTCATTTCTTCAGCAATAGAAGACTGGTGAGTAGGCGCAATGACACTCAACTCGACCAAATTGGAGTTTGTAATTGGCTCAAGGACATCATTCAGATTGGGAATTATACTGCCGTTTAAGATACCGCTACCGCCATTGATTCGGTATATCTTGTAGACAACCACTTTCATTCGCCCTTTGCGAAACATGTGTCCGCGTAAGACAAACTCAAACTCCAGTCGAAATCCCATCTCTTGAAGAAACTGCGAAATGCTGGCAGAAGTGTTGCAGTCCACACAGCTTCGAGCCAGCGCCAGGCGATTCCTGTCAGTGTCGTGATGTCCCAGATACCGCAAATTCCAAGGATTGTCAGGGTTATTGACCGATCGCCGAAGACGCAACGAGCTCGACTGTCCAGTAGATAACTCTGCAATAATAGATTAAAGATTAATTACAATCATTAAGATTTGAAAGAAAGGAAATACTCACTTATAACATACACCATCTCGTGATCTTGGAATTTTTGCGGCGGCAAGTCAGAGTGATCACAAAAACCGCGCAATTTGTGCAACAACGCATCCTTGGCCTCATCCAAAATGCTTCCTTGAAGTAAAAATTCATTTTGCAGTACGGAACCAGTTTGCAACCGGCGCTGCATCAAATTGGGATCCATCATGACCAAAAATATTCATTCACTGTCAAAAATTCTTTTTGTTTGTTTGGTTTTCTGTGCCTTCTTCAAATTACTCTGCACGTAGAAATAGTCGAATTCAAATTCAATTTTTTAGTTTTTCCAGTTTGAAGCGGAACAAGTTTTATGTCAATTTTTGACTCAAAGATTCTTTTGTAAAAGAGTAAACAAAGAGACAGCAATAACATGAGTATAACAAGTAGTAATAATCAGTACAAATCGTTAAATAAAAGGCAAGAACCGTTATTGGGAGGATGTAAAATTGGACTGGAGAGAAGAGAATCGGGTGACAGAAGGTAAGACAGCTTTTCACTTTTGCTTTCCAACTTATCCGCAGCGCTCTGATCAAGGTATTTGAGCAGCTTTGCTTTGCTCGTTTCGTTAATATCATGACAGCTCGACTTGCCACTGCTCTCGTCACTGCTCTCATTGTGATCGGCATTCTTGACGTCCATATTCTTCAGCAGAATAGTAATCTGCTTCTCCAGCAACTCCACTTTATCGGCAAGTTTGTCTAGTTTGGAGTCTACTCTCTGCAGCATTTGCATATCAGTGCTGAAACCTTGAGAAAGACTGTTCACCAGTGAGGCATCGTACTTCTCAACTCGACAGTTTGTGTAATCGGCATCTGATTCCTTCATTGTCACTGGAGTAGAATTGACATTGAGTTGTTCCACAGCTGAACTGTTTATGGTGGCTTCATTCATGGCCAATGTTGCCAAATGGCAAATCTCAAATGCCTGACCGACTGTTCTCACAATATTTATTGCCAATGACTGTAAAATTGAACAAAATTATTTCAGGTTTTTGTAATGAATATTTGCAAGTGCTGGTACAGACCTGTTTTGCTGCTTTGAAAACAAAACATTTGAAAATACTTTTTTCTCTGACAATATAAGAAAACACATGCAAGTCCAAAGAATCGTGCGATACGTAGAATATTCTAACGAGACAAAAGCTTTAGTCAGTAGGGTAAAACTAACCTGGTCCTTACCTAAAAATCGGATGAAAAAAAAATGTTGAGTTGGTCTTTTTGCCTGAGGCCAGTGACACTTTGACGCCTTCATTGGAGACGGTGATTTTTACCTTGTTCTTCTTATCCTTTCGGCTTTTGCACTCTGATCTGATTCGCCTCATCGAGGCGATGATCTCCATTCTAGAGCGTGGTTTATCGATATTGCCGCTGCCGACAAACTGGCAAGTGAACAGTGAGTGAGTGATTACCATTTGTGATCATTAAAGGTTACCTTGGCGGCAAAAACAATGCCCATCCTGAACTCATCTTCCGATCTGGGAATGCGTGCGTCAAAGACATCTTCCAGCGCCAGGTAGCGGCTCTTTCTGATTCGCATAGTGCAACGCTCGATATGCTGCTGCTGCTGTCTACTCGTAAAATTTGACGAGAGAACGTGACTTAGAATGAACGGTACATGACGGAAGTTCTGTCTACGTCTGGTTAGATGAGAAAATAATGAGCAGTGTGCAGTACTTCACGACGATGCAATAGTCCTGCCGAACGGTGCCAGTTGTACTACACTCTTAATTCTTCTGCTTCGATGCTAATGGGCAAAGCGAACTGTCTTGTTGTTGTCGTTCTCCATCAGTAAAACTCAAAAACGTAGCCGACTGATTGTGTGAGTAGCGGTCGCCGTTGTTTGGAGCCGTACCAAGAGGAGCACCAGTCATCAGACAAAGCTGAAGAAGTGCATAGTCTCTGGCACTCTTCACTCTCACTCTCAGCTTGAGCTCATTCTTCACGACAACAATTGTGCTGAATCCAACAAAAAGATTCTCGGAGAATTGGAAGCAGCAGGAGCATGCGTTTGGTTGATTGCAGTGAAGCAGTGTCTGCCTGGTAGGCACAGCACCCGGGAGAGATGCAAGTGCACTCGGTGCACACAGTGCGCCGATTCTGCCAGTTACAGAACTGAAACACTGCTGCCGAGAAGCTAGCAGCCGCTGATCTGAAACGGGTGGCGGAGATTTCAGTTGCACAACGCTACTCAAAACTGAACTAACTTACACTTCTCAATGTAGGTCCGTCAGTTGACCGTTCATCTGCACTGTTGACTGTTGCCACTAATCCACTGCTTTGTCCTCTACCCTCACCTGGCCAGAGGAGAGCACACAGAGGTTCAGCGCTCTCTTTCAGGCGCTCGCACAAACATAGGGGACAGCCTAGCTCGGCACTACGACGACCTCTCGATGGCGATTGGCAGCGCAAAAAGACGCAAATGCTCAGGATGAACAATCGAACAAATAATACTTTATTATGTATCAAAATATATAAATAATTGCTTCAAAGTGAAGAGAAAATGAGATTCAATTCATTGAAAAGAGAATATTATTAACAGGCTGTATACACATATTAGGTGACATCATGCAGCGCTGAGCCGTCTTCCCAGGAAGACTGCGACAGGGAGGAGAGACGATTCTGACCGGCTGTCTGCTTGGCCCAGTGCTCCACCGGCGAACAGGAACAGGAACGAAGTGAATCGTCGCATTCAGTTTGATGCGACGAGGAGGATTCGTCGCTCATCAGGGAAGTATGACTAGTGGAGTTGAGGAGAAGTTTGGCGTGATGGGAGGGGGGTGAGAGCAGTCGCAGGTTGGCCACTGAATGAAGACGACACTTGGAGTCGTCCAGCTTGGGCAGTGATGCTTCGTCCAGACTGGTCGGAGTGGAAGATCGAGAAGAGGAGGAACAGTCGAATGCGCCGTCAGGGTAGTCGTTGCGAGGTATAAATGGCACTGCGTCGTACAGGACGTCTTTGCCTTTGTCCCTGAAGTAGTTCTCTTCGCTCAAGTGACTCAGACTGTTTGTCAAGTTAAAGACACGCGACGTCAATCGACTGCTAATAGGCAAGTAAGGTTTTCTTTTGTTGTGCTCATAACGAGTTCCCGGCAAATTGTTGGGCTGACTAATGAGCTCCTCCAGGACACAGGAAGAGGTGCCGCTATTGGTAATCGAATCTGCACTTGTATGGCTGTGATCACCGCCACAAGAGCACAGCAGTGATTCATTTGAACAAGAACGAGCTTGAAACTGAAGTCGAAAAGAGTCCTTCCTCGTCAGTTTGGTGCTCGTTACACCATCGGGCTGTTCTTCACAGATCACTGGCGGCTTTCCTTTCGACTGCTCAAACTTTTTGTCACAAAACCGAAAGCGCTCAGTGCCTGGAAGGCGAGGTGGCTTCATTTTGATTGCCCAGACTGGATCAGCTTCTAAGTTGTTTAAATAAATTGCCGGAATAGTAGTCACCAAGTTGAAATCAGCAAAAAAGGTCTTTAACGGTCGTTGTTTACGGTCGGCGAAATCCGTTTGTTCGCATATGGTGAAAGTCTATAAGAAAAATGGAAAGCGAAACAAAAAACAAGTGGTTTAATTAGGAGTAAACAGGCAAAACTAAACTAAAGCTTGAAAAAGCAATGTCGCCGACGTCGGTAGGAAGATGTAGTGAAAGTCACAAGCGGCTGGCTAATTTTGCCAGCAACAGCTTGCACCAGCTGTCGTGCACGGCCACTTGTGCAAAGGTTTAATTGGCAGTTGGTGGCATTTATCTAAACAGTCGCATTTGTGCAAATGAGTGCCCCTCTCATGCTAGCAGAATAAAAGTTAATTAAAGCTGCTATTTGTCTACTCAAGAGAACAATCTCTCTTTCTCTTTTTCGCTCTGAAAAAGAAGAGATCGCCAGCAGTCAAATCTGCTCTGCGCAAACAGTTGGCCGTCTCTGGCCGCCGATGAGTTTGCCTCCATGAGAAGAGCCACTGAACGCTAATGATGCGCCCTTGCGTCAGACATTACCCGACCTTTAACCGAGTGTCGACAAACTTGATGAAAGGTTAAAGGTTATAGGGTGTCAGTGCAGTCCACTCTACAGTCGCCTCTTCAGCTGGTCAATGTAAACATGTGCACGGAGGTAGTCGATTCAGGTTTACAAGTCGAGGCACTTGTTGCACACACTAGTACTCGGTTAGAGGAGAAGGGAATCCTCGAAACTACCGAGAACAAGATAATTATCAAGTGAGCAAAGGAAATGAATTGAAATACTCGTAAGAATGCCGCTGCAGGAGCTGACTGCCAGGACGAGTCTCTCGGGGCACACATTTACGCGGCTGGTCAGGTGGGCGCTCGTTCGCCTAGCAGTGAGTGCCTCAAATCAGATCATGGTAACCTGGTGGTAGCACCTCAGCCAGTAGTATGTCTACACTCGAGTAAATTCCTTCCGAGTAGCCGTGGCATCATTCACAGACCATTACCACCAGGAGAACTTCTCTGGCACATTGGCAGCAGCACAAGGCCAAAGCAGAGCAGCGCAGACAACAGAGGCAATTAGCATTATATTAAATTGTCGAACAAGGATGAACAGCGATAGCAGGAACCGTCAGTGCTGTCTGTCCTTCAAGTGCACTGCGGTGAGGATGAACCGTCAAAGAGAGAAAACAAAGAAAACCGTAGCCGGTAGACACAAAAGGCACGACTGGTGTGCTGAGAGACTCAAAGTCTGCAATCCTTGAGGTAAGCGCATTATTTATAATACTGCCTGGCAGTGATTGCATGGTGATCTACTGACAGTGATGGCAAGTGCTCGCAGTCAAGACAATAAATTGTCGAGATTCAAAGTCTGGCCAAGATGAGCAAGCCTGGTTACCACTTTCACTTGTGGGTCCAACATCATTCGCACCTGAACTCTAATTTATTGCTGAACCAAGCAAATAAAAGAGAGATTCCGATCACAGTCTTCAGAGCAAGTGGTGACCCAGCAACGCTTCGCAGCAGAGAGCGAAGAACACTTTTGGTAAGTACCATTTAGAACAGCTCCTTCCACCATGGTCAGCAGATAAGGCGATCAGTCAGTAATAGTTTCGTTCTAATTGCCCACTAAGCACCCAGAGACAGTAAAGGACAGCAACAGTAATTAGTAGACTGCCATTCTCGTTTTGGTCAGGTGACTCGCCTTCATTGAGGATGCACTTTATTTCAAAGCGCTCACTTTCGCTAACGCTAAAAGGTCTCATTCTTTTTGTTATCGATCACTCGTCACTTGAAGCTAGTTGGGTCGGCTTGAAATGCAAGTGCAAATTCCTTTGCCTATTTACTCTAAAAGCCACCGTTTTCAGCGAGTATGAAGATAGACCGTGGCATTCACGTTTGAACTAATTAGCAACAGGGTAGATAGGTAAACAGGAGGGGCGCCGAAGAAATGGCATTGACGAGGCAATGGGAGAAGATCGCAAGAACTGTGCACTACTAAAGGTCTACTTTATAATTGGCAAACAGGGAGCAAGTTACGGAAGTCGTATTCAGGACTGAAAAAAGAGAGGTAATTAACTTAATCAAATCAAAAAGCGCTGCCAGTGCTTATCAGAATTTAGACGGCAAAATCTGATGGAGAGTCAGGTGAAACAGTGCACGCACAGCAACGAAAGAATAGACACACACAGGCACACAGGCACACGTGTTCGTTGTTGATTGGCAAAGTGGCCGACTAATAAAAGCCACTGGTGGCCTCACACACTAATGGCAATGGGAAATGTCGTCAAAATTGTGAATGAAAACGAATTTCATGCAGAGCTTTCTAACCAAGGTAAGCGAAGCTCATTAAGGTAGCACATGAGCAGTTCTCTGACGATTGTTGCACGCCAAGGCACACCAGAGGAGAAAGATGAAAGTTCCGCATTTTCGTTCAATGCGACAGTAAAGAATTTAAACAGTTGACTCGTCGAAATGTAGTAAGTAGTTTACCGAATAGAAGCAGAGGTGTACTTACAGCAGTTGTTCAAGGCAAACAGATCAAACGTTGTAAAAGGTAAACACACACAGCTGCCATCTCAGCGGGCAAACGCACGTGCACTGAACAAAAAAAATTGCAGCTTGAATTTGCACAGCACTGAACTGCTTTTTCTGGCTGATGGAGAAGAAGGCAATGGTGAGCACTTGGTGGACACTTGGTGGATGTCTAGAGCTTGTCACCGAGGGTTGCTCGGAGGAGTGAGGTCAACGTAGGCAAAAAGTGAATGGAGCTGAGAAGATGGTGATGGCCAAAGCGGGACATCTGCACTTGGAAACTCGATAAGAAGGATGTGGAGAAGACTGAGACGACGACGACGACGGCGGCTAAGACGGGCTGCTCTCACCGTTCACCAGCAGCGGCAGTGGCAGAAGCAGCAGCAGCAGAGACGATAGCGGCAGAAAGAGCAGCAGGCTGTGATGTCGTTCGCGCGCAAAGTCAGACTGACAGTCGAGTCGCCTGTTGCAGTGGTCGCTGCTCTCGCAGCTGCGACCAAGTAAAGAGATTTCGACTTTTAGCCCCGCCTGACAGGGTCTTTGGCGCCGTGTGGGCTTCAACTACTGCTGCTGAGGCTGCTTCACAGATGTCCTCCATTCAGCCCACTTGTAGTCACTGCACATGGACCGTACTGCTCGGTCAATTGCCGAATCGCCAAGCACCACTACTACTAGTGTGTTCTGGACACCCACTGGACACCCTCTGGTCACAGTCCACGGAGCAGTGGTCACTGTACCTAAAGTGTTCGTTGGCCGTTTTTGTTTCACGTCTTCCTTGTTGTCCTGGCCGCTCTTTAGCCGTGTCCCCCTAACCAAAACAGCGACAAACGAAAGCGATTATTGTGAGGCAATGCAAACCAATAGCAACGGGCACGCATGGTTGACTGGCTGACAGACGAGACGAGCTGCTGGAAACTCGGTAGGTCGCCATGGCAGCGAAGGAGTTATTGACGGTTGCAGCCATGATCGTCGGTGGAGGAGTGCGCCAGAACATCGTAACGACTTTGCTGCCAGTGATGTGATAAACTGCCGGTCGGAAGGATGACAAGGGCAAACAAGTGCAGGCATCTCTCTCTCTCTCTCTCTCTCTCTCTCTCTCTCTCTCTCTCTCTCTCTC
>JAALOO010001855.1_pt1 | contig 13006 bp, 16 predicted proteins | sample 7257641 | NCBI WGS metagenome assembly JAALOO01 (sample SAMN14085613, study PRJNA598686) | mite metagenome | biome: ENVO:01001000; feature: ENVO:01001002; material: ENVO:01001226; isolation source: single female mite from University of Michigan culture on fish food culture... ... | reverse complement strand
GAGAGAGAGAGAGAGAGAGAGAGAGAGAGAGAGAGAGAGAGAGAGAGTACAGTGAGCAGTTATGCAGATGCCACGTCGTAAAAGGGGGTGGCGAAGCTTGGTAGCAATATCGAATTACAAGACTTTGATTCTGCTGTGCAGCAGTGGAGTTGAAACTTTTCTGGCTTGCTCTTTTTCTGCTGTCATCACTTTTAACTTTAAAAGTTAAAAATTTAAAAAAACCGATTTTTTAACTTTGACAGCTTTTAGAAACAAAACTACAAAATATTTCACTTATCCGTCGCATACGGTTGTGGAACAACTTTTTAATTTTAATTTAAAACTTTGATCAGAATTTTATGTACTCTAGAAGTTGAGTTATAAGATTCGAACCGAACAATTTAGTTCTTGAAGAAGATTGTAAGCAATGGAGCAACACAGTACACTGTTCACATCGCTATTAACGAGTGCACAATCCAATGGGAACTGGCCCATGTGAAAGAAGAGCACCCGTACAATTTGAAAAACAGACTGGTTCTGTTCAAATTAGCTCAACGTGTACTCACACACTATCGATTTCTCACAAAACATTTCATCATCTAACTGGAGAATTGTCTTGCGAAAGACGAACTTTTGGATATTCTCTGCCGAACGAACATCCATCAAGTGGAAATGACCGGCAACACACCATACTTTCACTACCTGATAGACGGGCTGATCGAGAAAGCACGCAAGGAAATAACTCCCATTTCCCGCTGCCATGAAAACACTATCCTGAGGCTATCAAGACCTTTTTCAACCTGCACAATGACACCCTACAGTGCGTGATAAAGATGAAACCTAAAGTGATGGCTGATAAGACCCGAGAGTATCACGCAACTGGACAGTCGAAAGTTTGTTTGAAACCTGTGAGACTTGCCCCAGCACCAATTACTACTACAATCGTTCGAGTACCTGAACCACCGCAGACGACACACAGCAACAGTATGCTGTTGAATATTTTAGCAAATCACTGCTACCTTACCAGAAAAACTACTCAGTCACTGAACTTGAGCTTTTGGCTATTATCGGCGCAGTAGAATATTGGCACTTTTATCTGGTTGGACGACACTTTACGATCTTCACAAACCACCTACCGTTGAAAGGGGTTACGAAATTGAACAAACCCAACACTCGACTTTTTAACTGGGCGATCAGACTTTGCCAGTATAATTTTAAAGTCGAATATAAACCAGTCGCCACTAATCAAGAAGAAAATTACCTTTCCCGTCACCCAGTGGATCAATTGAAGGATGGGACCGAAGGAACAATCAATCCCAATGCCATCACCAGGAAAGCATTCCGAGCGTTCTTGCACAAAAATGACATCGCCATTGTATTTACGTCAGCGAATCACCCAGCAAGCAGCGGCATAGTGAAGAGAGTCAACCAGACACTTGTTCAGAAACTGAAATGCAAGCGACTTAAAAAGAGAAAATTTTTCTGGACGACACATCTACAACAAGTGATAGAGGAGTACAACAAAACGATACATTCTTCAACTGTCAATCTCCGGCATTTCTGCTATTCGGAATTGACCCTGACAACCTGTACACCGAAACGATAGAAGAAACTCGTGAAAAAGTTTTTGTGCAGTCACAAGCAAAACACCAGCAAAACGCCTACAGCTACGACAAACACCGTTCAGATCCTGACATTAAAATCGGAGACAAAGTGTACGTGCAGGCAAAACACAAGACAAACCGCCAAACGCTAGAGCCTCAGTACGAAAGCCCATACCTTGTGACGGACAAATTAAGCTTCACTACCTACGAGGTAGATCGGAAGAGAAAAATCGAACCTTTCTACGTTTCTCAGCTCAAGCTGACTAAACCGACTTCACTTCTTTGCCGACCACTCAACAGCATCATGACTTTGCTATTTTTGCTTCTTTTACTTCTAATCAGTTTTCCGATGGCCATTGTAGGCATCGATGAGCTGAACTTTACACCAGCACCCACCTTTGCCTCCCTCATAACTTCACTTTTCACCTCTTCGACTACCAACTTTATTACCGACACCTCTACCTGTTCAACACCAACAACCGCCAACAACCACCAGCAATTTCTTCAGTTCCTCTCATCTCTCTGACAAAATAGTAGAGGTTGTGTGAAGTTCAGCTCATTCGATGCCACAGTGGCCATCGAAAAGCCGATCAGAAGTAAAAGAAGCGAAAGTAGTAAAGTCATGATGCTGTTGAGTGGTCGGCAAAAAAGTGAAGTCGGTTTAGTCAGCTTGAGCTGAGAAACGTGTAAAGGTTCGATTTTTCTCTTCTGATTTACTTCGTAGGTAGTGAAGCTTAATTTGTTTGTCACAGGGTATGGGCTTTTGTACTGAGGCTCTAGCGTTTGGCAGTTTGTCTTGTGTTTGTCGTAGTTGTAGGCGTTTTGCCGGTGTTTTGCTTGTGACTGCGCAAAAACTTTTTTACGAGCTTCTTTTATTGTTTTGGTGTACAGGTTGTCAGGGTCAGTTCCGAATAGCAGAAATGCCAGAGGATAGCCAGTTGAAGAATGTATCGTGTTGTTGTACTCCTCTATCACTTGTTATAGATGTGCCATTCAGAAAATTTTTCTCTTCTCCAGTCGCTTGCATTTCAGTTTTTGTACAAGTGTCTGGTTAACTCTCTCCACTATGCCGTTGCTTGCTGGGTGATTTGCTGATGTAAATACAATGGCATTGTCATTTTTGTGCAAGAACGCTCGGAATGCCTTGCTGGTGATGGCGGGGTAGTTGTCAGCTACTATTAGTCGTGGTTTCTGCACGGTCATCAAATTTTAATAACTTCAATTCATCTGCGATGGCTAAAGGAAGCATGTTAACGTTCGCTCCAGTATCCAGTATACCAGAAAATCGTTGACCATTCATGCTGAAATCTAACGGTAGGCTTACTTTTGTTCTAATAAAAAGTACACGAGTGTACAATCTCTGCCTCTTGGCGTTTGGGCTATTTTCTGAGTAGAATGCTTCTACGACTGAAATGGGAAAGGAAGTATGTCCTGGTGCATTGTTTCTGGCATTAGCGTGTGTGATGACCAAGTGGGTGACTGGTCGTGTTTCCGGTTGAGTCCATCTTGGTGGAGGTTGAGGGATATACACCGGAAAAGTCAGAGTTCTTGGTGGTCTATTTATCGACAAGTCCAGCTGTGTTTCAGGTACTCGAACAATTGTAGTAGTAATTGGTGCTGGGGCAAGTCTCACAGGTTTCAAACAAACTTTCGACTGTCCAGTTGCGTGATACTCTCGGGTCTTATCAGCCATCACTTTAGGCTTCATCTTTATCACGTACTGTGGGGGTGTCATTGTGCAGGTTGAAAGAGGTTTTGATAGTCTCTTAGGATAGCGTTCTTTGTGGCAGCGGGAAATAGGAGTTATTTTCTTGCGTGCTTTTTTGATCAGCTCGTCTATCATTTAGTGAAAGTATGGTGTGTTGCCGGGCATTTCTACTTGATGGATGTTCGTTCGGCAGAGAATATCCAAAAGTTCGTTTTTTGCAGAACAATTCTCCAGTTTGATAATAAAATGCTTTGTGGGAAATCGATAGTGTGTGAGTACACGTTAAATTAATTTGAACAGAGACAGTCTGTTTTTCAATTTGTACGGTGCTTTTCTTTCACATGGGCCAGTTCCCATTGGATGTGTCTTGTGCACTCGTCAATAGCGATTTGGAAAGTGTACTCTGTTGCTTCATTGCCTACAATCTTCTTCAAGAACTGAATTGTTCGGCCGGGAAAAGTGTTAAAATTGGTGGTAAAGTTTTGAAAAGCGACATGCTGCGTGATGATGTTTGGCAAACGTGTAGTGTTCTGCATCCGTCGTCGTACACTGCGTTGCTCGAGCTCTTCATCTTCACTCAAGGAGAGAAAAAAGTTTCCTGTTTTTTAGGTCTCTCCAAGTTTTTCGCCATGATAAAAAGGAAGTCCATTATCCTCAAGGTGCATCTGGTCGGTCAGGTCTACGATGTTGCTTTCGACAAACTCAAATCTAGATTCCTCTTCCTCTAGATCAATCACTTTTATTTCCTTCACTGGTCCCTTTGGGTCTGTTTTTCTGGGAGCAGGCTTCCCTGACACAGGTGGGTCACGTATTGGGCGCAGAGAGAAACGACCTTTGCACTTCCAATGTGCTTGTTTTTTTTTTGCAAAATCGTATTTGCATTTCTTGATTTGCCCTTTCAGCGACTTCACCTTCTTCTCGATGTCGTCGTAATAGACCAGGATGTTCTTCACCTGGTTTTTATCTGAGATTCGTTTCGCAAAATAGTCCTCATGGGGTTAGACATTGCTCAGGAATAAAAGAGGTACAGTACTTTTCCGAAGTGAAGAAATTAGGTTAATTAGGTAGTGGTGAAGAGATTAAAGTTGTTCGTCAGCGGTGATTTGACACAACGAAGCAGTAAAGATGCGCGCTGCAGATTTTGCTCAGCAGATGGCTAAAGATGCACGGTGACTGCTGTTTCGGGACGGCTAAGTCAGCGATGCGGTTGATGGGCAAACCCAGCTGGTTGTTGCAATGTTTGTTCACTTCACTGTGTTCGGAGATCACTTGTTTGTGTTTACTTCACTGTGGCACTGGATCACTTTGCAGGTTGAGTCGATGACACTTTCAAAGTGCTCGATGAGATGAAAAGTTAGTTGGCGAAGGGATAACCAGTGTGTTACTGATCATGCCAGTTTGTAGATTGTTAGTCCTACTGTCCTGTAGGAATGTGGACTACTTCTAAATTAAACCTATAAACTTTGCTTTCTAATTAGTGGCCAATCCACTAGTACACTAACTTTCTGTTTTAGCACTAACTAGCAAAGAGATGATGATGATGCTTTATTTACAACTGACTGGCTAGCTTGATTTTTCTCTCAATCAAACTTTCTCTTCACTGAACCTATGTGATCAGCACAAGCACAATGGAATATGACGAATTTTATAAAAAAAAATGATTGAATAGAACAAGACAAAGGAAGGGCCTAGGATTTTATATGAAGCAAAAACAGTGAGAAAAGGTGGTGGAGAGGGGCCTCCGGTGGCTCGCTTTTGGTTGGTGATGGTGCTGTGTTAGAGTGTTCGGTGTGTGTGTTGAGGGTGTTGAGTGGTGACGGTCACATGCAAGTTGTCTGAAGGTCTGGTCGGCTGTCGGGGGTCGGGCGAGTGGACGGTGAGGCAAGGCCTTTTATTCTGGAGGAGCATCTCTGATCACCTGAGCACAGAAGTGCAAAGCGAGCGGCCGTTTTGGTGTGTTTTATTGCAGCCCAACAGGTGGTCGGCATTGGCAGCATTCCTTCTCCAATCGACTGTTGTCTTTCTCAAACTCGGATTTGCAAGGCAAACCCAGCAATAAAGTTTCACTGTCCTGCGAATTCAGCAAAATTCAGCGAAAAAATCTTCAGCTAAAGTTTCCTCCGTCTAATTAGCACTAAATAGTCAACAGGGGTTCGTTTTAACAAGCGGTGTTCTTTAATCTCGGAAAATTGAATTTTTTCTTACATACGTCTTCTTTGTAGATGTGGCCCAGACCAGGCGAGCCACTTTCCCGTCGTCTGCAGAAAAATGCAGGCCACAGTGCCGCTGGTCAAAGAGTGGTGCTGTCACTACCTCAACGCAAAAGTCTGTTTTTCAGAAAACTTTGTTTTGAATCGCTTCTCTCTCTATCTTCTCTTCACTAATCTCGTGCGCGCGCCTTTTCTTACTCTCTTTTTTGTCCATCGTTCCTATCCCTTGACCCATGTGAGCTTTTAGCACCACTAATTTTTTATACTTGTTCCCATAAAACCCTCCTTTTGTTACTTGTTGCTCTCGACCTTCGTCCAACAGCCTCTACGCCTGCACTATGGAGCGCAACGATGGTAAGACCTCACAAGTTTGACCCTTACCAGCGTAAGTCTACCCTCTAGTCCATAAGTGCGTTAAAACTCTGAGTTTGCATCGCGACAAATCAATCCCACCTCTGTTATCATGAACCGTCAATTGGATAATGAACGCCATGCTGTGCAGCGCATCATAGTAGAACTAGCTGAGTTCAAGGCTGACCTGGACAGTCAAACGATGTGCCACTTTGAGCCGGAGAGTGAAGGTGACGTTCTCCAGCTGAAAGGACACATCTACGGGCCGCCAGACACTCCCTACCAGGGCGGTGTCTTCCACTTGAAGATATCAGTGCCTCAGGACTATCCCTTCCGTCCTCCCGCCTGCAAGATGATCACAAAAGTGTGGCACCCCAACATTAGTAAGTAGTATTTAGCACAACAAGTTTTCATTTGAGTGATTTTTGTCCTTTCTGTCAGGCATTCCAGGCAACATTTGTATGGACAGATTGAAAGAGAATTGGGCACCCGCTATGAGTATAAGAGCATTGCTGATAACCATCCAGGCCTTGCTCAGTTCAGTTGAAGATTTGTCCCCACATGATACTAAAACGGCTGCTTTCTGGACGTACCACTACGCAGTGGTCAACAAAACCGAGCAGATGATGGCTGAAAATGCTCCATTCGAAGGTTGGCACTTGGCAACTGTAGTTCAGTAACCTGACCCTTCAATTTTCACTTTTTTAGCTATGATCAGTCAAGTGATGGCTCAGAAGGACGCCGACTACGAAAAGGCACTAGTCGCTCTCTCCTTCAATGGCTGGAACATTCAATTGGCTCTCAATAATTTTGAGCGAAGCTTTCGTTAAAATCATTTGACATTTAAAAGCTACCTTCATTTTCCATATGATACATTTGTCAACATTGGCAATGTCATTAAAAAATAAATATTAAATGTAATTGCCAATCGTTTTAATTAAACACGGGCAATATGAAACAACATTTTAATCTATTTGTGATAGTACAAAAAACAGTATACGTCTTCTTTGTTGAAAGTTGAGGCTAGGAGTTTTGATGATCACCGGCGGTAAAAGTTCAACTTTCACTGGACAGCTTCCTCCTGCGCATTTTTTGCCAGTAGTCCCCTTCACTCTACGACAGTAACTTAAAGCTGTCATTTGCAAATTGGAAAACGGGAAGTACATTTCTCTCTATCATCATGAACTGTAATTGGAAATTACAGGAAACTGCTCTTAAGACCATTAAAAGCGAGCTCAATGAGTTCAAAGCATACCTTTCTCCAAACTCGTTTTACCACATTGAGCCGGAGAGCAAGGGTGACTTCTTCCGACTGAAGGGCTACGTCCACGGACCACCTGGCACTCCCTACCAGGATGGAATCTTCCACCTGAAGATATCATTGCCCAAGAGCTATCCCGTAGGTGCCCCAACAGTTCGCATGACCACAAAGGTGTGGCACCCAAACATTGGTAGGCTGTTTCTCTATTCATATTGTTTTTTTATCAAACTGATGATCTTTTCCTATCTATAGACGAGTTGGGCAACATCATTTTGGAAGACATTCTGGGAAGCGAGTGGAACCTTTCCATGTCCATTCATACAGTGATGATGAGCATTCAGAATTTGCTCGGCTCACCTAATATGGACAGTGGTCTGATGAGCAAGGCGGCCTGCATCATGAAACAGGACCTAGAAGTGTTTCAGAAAACGGTCGCTTTCTGGACGTACCACTATGCGATAGTCATTAAGACCGAGCAGATGATCACTGACAATGCTCCATTCGAAGGTAGGCTTACTGCTGCTGAAAGTAGTAACCCAAAAGCTTGTAAACCATCATTTATTCCCACCTTTAGTCATGATCCACCTAGTGATGATTCAGAAAGGCATCAATTACGATGGTGCACTGAACATTCTCTCGGCCAATTGCTGGAACATCCTAGAGACACTGGTTGCTGATACTCTCTACCTGTAGCTCAAGACCACGACCATGATGCCTCAAATGACACAACTGTCAGTGATATTTTTGTTTTGTTTCACCATCTTCATCAAATAAATAAATTGCACACAACAACCGCACTTCAAGCAATCACGGTTTACTGAGGACGCCCATGAAGAGCGTCAGGTCGGTGGGTCGGTGTCGAATTGCGTAGAAGAAGGGTCGATTGAGCAACAGTTGAGGGGGCAGGCAGCGTTTGGTGAGCACTGCGCCGGTGACAGCCGCCGCCACCGAGCCCTCCTCATTCACCTCGATCATCGTCTTGTGGACCACATCGGCGAGGAATAGATTACCATTGTCGTAGTTAATGCGACTAAAGTCGGCGTCAGCGGGGCTGAAGGCGGCTTTGATGCCCAGCTGTTGCAGGCTGCTGCTCAGTGACAAGTTGCACTGAATGGTGAACCGAGGCAGGTGCAGCTCTAGCGTCAGTGGCCGGAGCGTGCTTTGGAACGCTGGGCCGCTGTTGTTTATCAAATCGCTAAACTGTTCACTGATGCTCCTGCTGTTATTGGTCCAGTCGAGGACAGGAAGGAATATCAACATGTACAAGTCTTCACCCTCATAGGGAATCTCCACAACTTCTCCTGCTCCATCAAAGCTGCCGAATTTGAAGCTGCGTTTCAAATACATCATTGGCACCTCCACTGATTCACTGCTGCTGTAATAGAACGGCTCTAGTCTGGTATTCTTTTCGTCAAATGGAAACATCCACTTTCCCTTGAAGTAGATGGCATTAAGTAGTACCATTCGGGTGTTTGGTGTGAGCTCATTATCAAAAAGCTTTTCAATTTTTCCACGCGTCTTCTCGTTTACCCAGCCGTTAATTTCTTCAACAGCATGTTTGCCACTGCTCTCAAAGTCAACATTCTGGAGCTTTGAGTTGAACTGTTCGATTACTTTTAAAAAGCTAGGTAAAACTGGGAAGTTGTTTTGAATGACTATTGCATTGGCCACTAGCAGCTCATTGTTTGCACCGGATTTTAGTTGTTGCAATGCCTATTTTGATAACGAACTGAGGTTAGAGTCAAATAAAGATACAAATTGCCCACCTTTAGTGCTTCATCAAATGCCGCATAAACATCGGATTCTAGCTTCTTATGATCAAACTGAAGTGTTTTGCAGATTTCCTCTAGTGTTTCAGTTGCACTGCCGCTCGACAGCATTGACAACACTGTGACAACGCCGAATGGCGAAACTTGCAGATTCCTTGAGGTGCCGGCATTTTCCGCTTCCAGCTTACTCAAAAGTAAACGCCCAAAATCATCAATTGCACTTGAAAGCTTGGCCATGGGCGCACTTAAAAATCTAAAAGTAATGAATGCAAAAAGTAATTAAAACCTGCCTGAACGCTAATTACTTATTACGTGGAAGTACCTGTGCAGATGTGATGACAAGAAGATGGTCTTCGAAAGGGTAGATCCTCCAGGCTGATCACACTTTTGCTGATGACAGAACGCTGATTACGTTTTGTTCCAACAAGACAAAAATTCAAAACAAAAAAATTCTTTAGTTGAAAATATCAGCAGGCACCATCTGTGGGCACTCTTTAGAAGTGGGAAAATTTCGAAACAAGCAATGCAAACAAACGACTCGGCGCTCTTGGAACTTTGGCGGGCTCTGTCTTTGCGACTGATTTCGCCGGTGGCCAGCAGTAACGGTAGGCTCAAAGGCGCCTTATCCGGCACTGACACTTTGTTCCGGTGCGAGTCAGCTATCTCCCTGGTGGAAGCCTCATTTAGCCGACAAGTTTAGCGGCAAAGTGTCCCCTGACATGCACTGCTTCACTGTTCCCGAGCTGACCGGCGGCGGCTTTTGTTCGGTGGTCGATGGCGTCAATGGGCTCCAGTGCACCCAGTGCCACTGCAGCTCAAAGTGTCCCGTCCGTTCGCTCCGGAGACACACGTCAATGAGAACATGGCAAAAGGTAATTCGATTAGGCAGTGACCCAGCAGAGGAGGGCAATTAAGCAGAATGCCACTGTTGCTGCTGCTGCTGCTGCTGCCTACACACACAAGCACTACCAAAAAGCTACCGAGAATTGTCAGGCTGGTAGAATGGACAACCCGAATGGAAGTCCTGCTTACTCACTCTCACTGACTGCTCGGGTATAGTGGCCAGTGCGGCAGTCATGTTCGGGTGCTGGTGCTGGTGCCTGTGCTGGTGGGCCAGCACAGCAGCAGCAGTGCCGCATGGGCACACTGCAATGGGGCGATAGATCGTCGTCGTCGCCGTCGTTGCCAATTAATTGCTCTCTCCTTCGCTTTTTCCCCTTGGCTCCTTCTGGCGAGTGAAATAATTGATCGAACTGAAACGATGATGACAGCCAAATCGCGGGCTTTGCCTGAAAGAGAGAGAGCAAGAGCAACATGGCTGGTGGACTACCAGCGACTCGCTGGTGCTGCTGGCTCACCCACTCTTTCCTTCCTTCAAATCTTTCTGCATTCAGCAGGCACCGAGGCAGCTTCGTCAGCCTGGTCGGGGGCTTGATCAAATTGGACTCAATCTCCTCTTTCGGGCTCCTGCTCACTCTTCTTCTCCCTAAGTGAACTCGATACTTAGTTAGGACGGAGCACTGAGCACTCTTTCTTTTTCCGACTCAGTCTCTTGGTCTGTCTGGTGGGGCTGAAATCGGGCACACCACTGACTATCCAGAGCACACCAGAGACACTGAGCAGGCAACAGCAGCAGCCGTCCTCGGCGTTGTTCATTCATTTGGCAGCCCTGTGACAGTGTCAAGCCTGCTGGTGTCTTCTGGCACCACCACCACCACTTTGTGTACTCTTGTCAATTGCGCCAGTCGCGCCTTGCTGCCTTGCACACCGACACACATACACTTGCCATTGCATTTAGCATTGCCTGACTGCCTGCCAGTGGATCCACTTTCCAATGGGAGCCACTGTCTTTGGCAGTGTCTGCCACGAAGCAGCCAGCCAGCGCCAGCCGGCTCGTCAGCGCCCAATGCAAACTGCCGCTGTGAGTCTGAATCAGCGTCAGATAGGCAGGCAGGCAGGCAGGCCATGGCGATGGCGATGGCGATGGCAATGCCTGCCTATGGCGGCCATTACATTGTGCTGCTATAGCCTGTGTGCCATCGCCATTGCCACTGGATAGGATAGCACTTCATAGGCACCACCAGCCATCCGAGCAGGCAAGCAAGCGAACCAACTGCAGCAGCAGCAGCCATCATCGGCAGGCAGGCAGTGGCAGGCAACGAGCCGCAAACCGAAGCATCTCATCTCGTTTTCCTCTTCTTGTCCTCGTAATGTCTCCCTTTCCCTCTCCCTCCTTTTCACTCTCTGACGTTCATTTAGCACTGCAGCGATGAGGTTCCTTTCTCTTTCTCTTTCTGCTTATGTCGCTGTCTGATGTGCGTGTGTGTGTGTGTGAGTGCAGTGAGCACTTGATGTCTCTAGCTTAACCTTTGTTGTTTCGTGTCTTGTCTTCTTGGTCCCGCATCAGTCAGCAACAGCAGAAGCAGCAGCAGCTAAAACACACGCATCTTCAAAGTTGTGGTCAGCTCTGAAGTGTGCACACTGGCGGAAAAATGCTGCTGAAGAAAGCACCTAGAAGGTCGGTCAGTCTAGTAAGTGCTGCCTGCCTTCGTTCTAATTGAATTCACTTTTAGAATCAAACAAGTCCAATAGATTCTTTCTATTGCTCTATTGCCCTCTGCTGGCGCATTACATTTGCCAGCAGAGGGTCGACAGAGAGTGCTGGCAGTGTTGGTAGCCACTTTTGCCCACAGTCACATAGAGAAACTGCAGAAAGCACAAGCTGAGTACATGGCAGTCTATGGCAGTGAGTTTCTAGTCGAGAGATTCCCATTGCAGTTCCCATTGCTCAGGCAGCGAGTGTGCACTTCTCCTGCCATTGAGTGAAGCTCGAGCATAGGAGAAACTGCAGGCACACAGGGCACACATAGCACACAGCCATCACTACCACCATTGCACCACTCTCAATGTCTGCCTGCTGTTTGGTGCCAGTGCTGGTGCTGCTGGCACTGTCGAGTCACCGTGAACGCTGCCAGCAAATCTGCCATCCATTTCCATTGCCTTTACATTGCCTTCTTTGCAGTAGTGGCAGCAGTTTTTGCATAGACAAAGTCTCCCGTTCTCGCTACTGCTGCTGCTGTTTCTGCTGCGTATATTTGGCCTTTGAGCGAACGTTTGGGAGAACCTCACAGAAAAAGAGAGAGAGAAAGCAGACCCTAGGGCCAGGCAGGCAGACAGGCAAAAAAGTGCAGGGAGTGCCTCACCGAGCGTTGAGCATTTGAGCATACACACTGGCAGCACTGACTTCATCTTCGACCTGCCACATTTCTCGCAGCTCGGCTCAGGGTCCCCGCTAGTTCGACGACGACAACGACGGTCTGTAACGAACGTGAGACACGGTCGGCAGTGCCCACTTTCGATGGGAAGGGACTCGACTGCTCGATTTGCCTTCTCTTCCACTGGGGAGTTGAGCTACTTTGTCTGGGGTAGTTAGCGTCGCTCTGTCGAATTCGCAGTCAGTCAGTCTTCTTTGCGATCGTTCAATTGCCTGCTTGCCTTCAACCACTGGCCATTGCTCGAGCAGCTTAGGCTGCTGCTTCTGCCAGCCGCCAAAACTACCCTCCTCAGCCTATTCCGATGATGGCTATGGCTCGTTTGGCAGTGCCAGTGGCAGTTTCAGGCAGGCAGTGGCAAGCTCATCACCGCCGCCAATGCTGCCCCGTGCGATCGTTGCAATCACCACCGTAGCAGTAGCCGTCGTCGTTGTCGTGCTCTTGTCCTCCGAGTCGGGTTCGTTTGCCAGGATACCGCCGCCGCCGCCGCCATCACTGGCTGCAATTGGAGGCTCATTCACTCACTTGCTCACACACTTGCCTGAGACACAAATACAGTACCCACCACCATCATAACTACCGCCAACGACTGTCTCCAATTTAAGCATTTCAAATGTCGGCTCGAACTTTTCAGCGCGCACTCTGAACTGAACTGACTGAGTCCACCGGTGGACAATGCCTACCGGTGTCTACCTGACTGCCGTTTGCCTGCCAGCCTGCCTGCGTCGATTTGTCGATGCACTTTACCTGGCCAAGACAAATAGAGAAAAGTGGAGAGAAAAGTGGCGCACCAGTAGCACAGAGAGAAAAAGTTGCCAATTCTTACGTGTATACACGTAACCCCTTTAGTTT
>JAALOO010000536.1_pt4 | contig 13013 bp, 4 predicted proteins | sample 7257641 | NCBI WGS metagenome assembly JAALOO01 (sample SAMN14085613, study PRJNA598686) | mite metagenome | biome: ENVO:01001000; feature: ENVO:01001002; material: ENVO:01001226; isolation source: single female mite from University of Michigan culture on fish food culture... ... | reverse complement strand
CTCTCTCTCTCTCTCTCTCTCTCTCTCTCTCTCTCTCTCTCTCTCTCTCTCTTACGTTTTTCTGGTCGCATCACCACACTGGTCACAACTGGCACTTTTTCCCACAATCAGCTCTGAAAAAAGTCTTCTAACAGAAGAGTGCTGCGGACACCTCTGCTACAACTTGCTGCCAAGGCACACTGCAGCGCTTTTAGCAGACATTAAGCGATATTACAATTAGCTAATGGCGAGAGACGTCGGTCGTCTGCAATGGTGGTGCTGGTGGTAGTGCACTCTTTGTGACACTTTAAGCGACAGGTGAACAAGTGCACCGGTGACAAATATGAGAGCGCCTGTCCGCCTAGCGAGGTTCACTCCGAGCGATGCACCAATTGATACGTCGTGCGAAAATGGTGGTCCTCTCTTTGGCAGCAAACATCTTTCTTTCTCGCCCTCTGACGTCTTCTTCACTTGTCTCATCTGATGCGACTGAAGGCAAAGCCCTTCTTTCTTTTGCTTCTGTTTCTTTGGTGTTTTTCTCCCCTTTGTTCTTTGTTGGTGCTCATCAAATGCAGTGTTTAAGCAAACAGCACATACACACAGAGAGACAGACAAGCTCACAGTGAATGTCGTTTTGGAAGATATATCTAAATGTCTCACTTTGCAACTTGACGTTGCTGTTGTTATTGTTGTGCCAAACGACGTGTAGCAGTAAGAAAAATGAGTGTTTCTCTTGGGGCTCACACAGTTCCCCTCTCTTGTATGGCTACTAAGTTGCAGGTGATGTGCCCTGTGCGTGTGTCGGTTTGATTGAGTGTCTGCAAGAGGAGAGAAATGTAGAAGAAGCAGGGAAGAAAGGGGTTCACTTGGTGTCAACCAGTCTGTTTGCCTCTGTGTGGCCGCCGGTGAGAAAATTTTCACCGTTGAGCTAATTGCGATTAACTAGTGAAGTAATTTGTGGTGATGCTGAGTGCTGGTCAGAAGCAGTGGCTGACTATTAGGGAATGAAAAGAAAAATAAGTGTAGCAAAGATTGGCGGTTGAGAACCACACATTGCTGCAAGTAGAATAAGTCATTCCATTGTGCAGCAAGAACTTCCCACAGGCGATTCTTCCTTTTAGGGTGACACTTTCCTAAATGAGGTTCTGAGATAGTCAGCTGAGTTTTGTTTTTGTCGCCTTGATAGTTGAATTCAAACACTATGGTTAGCTTTTTTAAACTAAAAATATAACTAACAAATTAGCATATTAAACTAACTCATGACTCTGGAATGATAGTCGAAGTTATGAATGAAATGATCAAAAACAATGTTTACTACTGCGATTAATATTGCTGGCCGTTTTTTTCAAATAAACCTGTTGTTGATTGCAATTATGCAAAGATTCAATACTGGTTCTAAAGTAATGAATTCAATTTGCTAGATGCTCTAAAGAAGAAAAAGAAGATGCGTTTTGCATTGTGCACCACAGCAACAACGTGCACTGCTCGACTGCAAAACAGCACTTGTTGCAGGCTATTAATTAGCAAAAGGGGAACAAGTGGTATTGGTTCAGACTAATGGACTAATGGGCCAGGTAATTAGGCAGTAATAACTCATTTCAATTGGTAATTACAGGTGATGGTGCTGGTTAAGTGTGTGCTTATATCGAAGGGGATGCGGCCTTTCGTGCGACCACGCCAACGCCATGGTGCCAACTTTACTCTCCACAAGAAGGCTAATCACATGGTCTATGTGACTATGTTTGTGATGTTTCTCCAATAAAGGTGAGCAATTTAATTCAATTTTACACCGGACTAGATGCCTGTCTGGTGCCTGGTAATTGGAATGAAACATTTGTCCATTTGGATTGCTCTAATTCTATCACCAGCTCTACCAAAAAGGACTAAAAAGTAGTTTAAAAGACAACTGCTTAGCTGCCACAATGGCAATAACAACAGCAGAGACAAAAGTCTAGGCTGACAAACGTTCCCACAGGAACGAGCATTTAGTAAATTGTAGACTGTTTTTGGTGGTGGTCGCCATCACCACTCAGTCGCTAAATTGTTACCTTCTTCTAATTTGACCACTAACTCGACCCTTAACTCGTTGCCATTTTTTTGCTGTTGGCAGACGCAATCAACGCTCGCAATCACCATTTTTTTGCTAGTCATCTTTAATAGCTTGGGCCAAGTAACAGGTAAAAAGAATAAAAAGTTCGACGGAAGTTGTCTACTGTTGCCATTTATCTCATTCAATCACGCAACACTTGCCTTGTTCTGTCGTACAAACACTTTGTTTTGTCGTTAAAAATCAAACAGCTTAGCTAATTTATGGATGGATAGCAACGGATAGTGATGATGATGATGATGTACCCTTTCAGTGCAAGTTTTCCGTTCTGATGCATCTAATTTATGTCGTACAGCAGTTTGCCTGTACCTACCTTTTGCGCAAGTAACCTGTTTTTAACTTGTTGTACCAATTGATTCTCATGTAGTAAAAAAATATTGTATTGCAATAGCACACAACTGATCGACGTAAACGAAGTGCTGTGGAGTTTTTGTTCTGATGAACTGGTCAGTGCTTTATTTTAACTTCTTGTCTATTCAAAACAAAAAAAATCATTTTGTACAACAAAAGTTTTATTTCATAAAGTTTCCTTGTCAGGTGAATCAACTGTTTTATAATTTATTTCACTTTTTGTTTCTCCTTTTGGCAATGTGTTAGGTTGAGCTGAAATGTCAATTTTTCAGCTCACAGCAACAGTAACTTTAAGCGTGTCGTCATGACTGAACTGCTGCAACTAAGGTAAATCCATTATTTATAGATGCTTTTTGGTATATCGGCAGACGCACCAAATGCCATACTTTTTGGTAGAAAGGATGCGACAGGTGAAAAGGGCAAAAATGGCAGTCATTCACTGTTTCCAGCAACCTCAATGCTCTGGTCGTGTTGTTGTCACTTGATTTGCCTATTACAAAAAAATCAGTGCTTATTTTTCAACACAGGTACACACGGGCATACAAAGACAATCGAATTAGGATGACATTCTCGAGTTCATCTCATTGGTTTCAGTTCATTTCTGCAACATCTGCTTCAACCATGATGCAGTGATCTGCGATGCTTTGCACTCATTGGTCATGGCTGTGTGCTGTGGCCAACTGCTGTTGGCTGGTGATGTTGCTGCCTACTGATGTGCAACGGTTCAGTAAGTGCACTCACCATCACCACAACTACCACAGACCTTTGTAGTCTCCTTGGCTGGTACACTCCTCTTTCGTTGAGTTGCAACGGTTCAATCGACGAGCATCGAATACTTCACAATTTTGTGACAACCAACACTGCAGTTGACCATGGTTTTGATGTCATTCTTTACAGACTCTGCAGTGCTCTGGCCTGCCATCATCTATATCGATCGATCTAGATTACCCGTGGGAAACTGTGTGACGTGCTTTCCATTGACGCCTTGCACAATCTGTGAGAAAGTGCTATAAAAAGTACTGCAAGAGTAACTGCTGCTGCTATTGCTGGTTCAATTCCCAAAAATGGTGATGGTGACGCCTTGTAGAAAGGATGTCTGATTGCTATTGCTGCTCCTGGTGGTAGCTTTCTTCAGCATCACCTTTTTCAATCACTACATTTTTTTATTACTCGTAATTTGACAAAAGATAATTTTCTGCAAGCTCTTTTCTTTGCCGACTGCCAGGTTGCATGTTTTCTTAGTTGAAAAGAAAATTTTAGCAAACAAGTGCTGATTTTTTGCAGAAATCGAGGAGGCCTAATTTAGCGAGTCAGTCAGTCAGTGTCAGTGAATGTACATATGAGCAAGTGTGCATTTGGATGTTGTGCATGTAAATAGAAAATTAGTGTCCAACCGACAGACAAACACACACACACATACAAATACAGAAATCACCTCTTCTTCTGCGTCGTTTTATCACTCTTTTCTTCTTCTTTTTCCCTTCTTTCTCCTTCACCAGCAACGGCTTCACCTTTTTTCCAGTGCACCTTGCAGCATCAAAGCAAGGCACAGCTGAATGATAGCCGGTGTGCACTATCGAGTGCACACCAAATCGAAGTTTTGTAGTTTCGGTGTCTGTGCAAGGCTCTGTAATCTGGCGCCACACTCTCGGAACGCGCCCAGTCGCGCTCTGCTCGTGGAGAGCGTGTCCAATGTGTGATGCGCACGTTTTTGCACTGGTTGTGTCTTCTTCAGCAGTCAGTGTGTGTTTGTGTGTGTGTGCCGTTGTCATTGTCTGGCATTCAGTGTGCCTGCTGCACAGACATTGCCAATTTGACCACTAATTAATGCACATCCTCTGCAGGGCTGAATGTCTAATGCTGTTGCTTGCTGTAGTCACATTTTGGTCCACATTGGTCGATTTGCTAAGACGAGCACACTCGTTCACTCATTTAGCCGGAGCTTAATTAAATTAAAATAATTGTCTGCTCACACACAGATGGCTACTACTACTACTGGTGGACAGATGGTCTATCGATTGCCAATTGCAGATTGAAGATGCTTTGCAGCAGTCACATTTGTTCCTTTCGATCTGCTCGATTTTGCTATCAAAATGGCGATAAAAAGGTTTTTTCTTCTTATTGTAGCCGTTTTCACGGACTTTTCCTTATTTTCTGCTTGCAATCAGCAGGTCACCTTAAAAAGTTTTGTCTCTAATCAAGGCAAGGTGCACCTGAACGTGCATCAGCAAGTTGAAAAGAAAAAGTCTGATTTATGAGAAAAGTGTTCACTGTCTGTCGAGGGTGGTGAGATACACTTCATGGCGGTCACTGACTACATATTAATGCCCGCCACCACCTAGATCTAATTAGACTTGCTCACCGGCCACTTTGTGGTCTTTTGTCTTCCACTCTCGTTTCGGTTGCTGGTTTGCTGGTTTTCTTTGCCTAACTAATGACTCCACTGATCATAACTCTCCGCATTCGCTCAACCTCACAAGCAAACATTTCTTCATTTGCGCTTATCACATCCTCGATGGCTCAATCGAGTAGTGGAAGACCACTGCCAGAACTGCTGGCGACGTCAGCAGCAACAAAACAGAAATGTGAACAGCGGCAGGCAATTAGCTAAAAGATGAGGCAGTTTGCTGATGGCGCACTCCTTTGCAGTCCTTTGCGCTGACACATCTCACTCACCTCATCACGGCTAATTGTCCAATATTACCAGACACCACATTTGCTCTTTATTCAAGACAGAGGAGACCGCTCAAAGCAGAACATAAGACGGCGGCTGTCGGCGGCGGCTTTTCCCTTCTCACTTGACAGTTCTCTTCCTTTCACCTCATCACCTGTATGCAAATGAGAGCGACACTCTCTGTCAAGAGCGCTGGGGACCGTCGTTGTCGTCGTTGTGGTCGTGTTGGCAGGCGGCAAAAAGGCGATCATTGGAGCCGAACCTAGGCACGATCTGCCCGGGTGATGGTCGTTCAGTCACTGGCCATTTTTTCGTTTTGCTTGCCTGGCGATACATAATGCGGCAATCTGGTTGCTGCTGCTGCTCAATTTACAATGATGCTTTAACTGCACTACTCAACCAACTCATCTGTCGACTGAGTGCCAGCACTACGCCCAAATTAGTGCTCTATTACATTGCTGCCATTGCCGATGGCTTTATAGAGCAGTAAAAAAAGATCACTTTATTCGTTTACTTTTCTCTCACAACCCTTACCTTTTTTCTAAAAACTTTCAAACAGCAGTTACTCATTTTCTTGTTTTTTTCATCAGAAACAGCATCAGCAGCATCTTTCACATTGATTGCCCGTAATTCATCACGCTGGCCAGCACTTGCTTGAGAAAGATGATGATGATAGTGTTGGTAGTGTCTATGAAATAGAATTTGCCACTACAGCTACGATTATAAAAATAGACGATCAGGTGAAACATGATGAGCATGGCAGTGATCTGATGAAACCGGAGCTAGTGCGTCGTTTCATCGCCTGCCCCATTCGATGAATGGATGGCTGAATCTGAAGCCGATCAATTGATTTGCTGACTTTTCACTATCCGCATCCTGACCACTGCCAGCACCGCTGGACTGGCCAATTAATTAGCACCACTGAGAGGAACACTTTACCTGTGCACGACATTAGCCGCCACTGCGTTGAAAAACACTGTTCTGATCGAGTTGGCATCTAAAGTGGATCAGCCACAGCAGAAGCAGCAACGGTAGCTATTGCTCATAACTTATTTGTTAGTACAAGAAAAGTTGGGTTAGCAACACTAGAACATCAAAGGAGTTAAAAGGAAGGGAGAAGAAGAAACTGTAATTTATGCACTGGCGCAGTACGGTTCAATTAGGCACACAACGCTGTGCGACATACGCTTTAATGCAGCTCGATTAGAGCTTCGACTTTAATTAAGCTTCGTTTTTTCTTTTTCTTTTCATTATGTTTGTTGATGGAAGCGGCAAATTAGACGAATGGTATACAAAGATCAACTGCCGATGCTGCTGCTGCTGTTGTTGCAACATCCGCTGCGTAAAACCGTGCGCTGGTCAATTCGTTTTGCAAAGTTGTTTTGTGCTAAAATGTGTTTTTGCTCATTCATTGGTTTAGCAGCAAAAACAAAGAAGGAGAAGGGGTGGGAGTTAAATTTGGCTAGTGATAAATAAAGGTAGATAAGATTGAAAACTTAGCATACAAGATTTGATCTTATTCAAAACTTGTCTGTTTGATCATTCGATCTACAATTTTGTCATCAGTCTGCTTCACAAATCTCATTTTGTCAGAACTAATCAGATTAGAATCAATCACTTCAAGTGTACTTTATTTTTTCTGATAAAAATTTTGTGTTTGCTCAATTCAATATCAGTTTTAAGAATCTCACATAAACTATTTTTTTAAGCATATAAAAAGATATTTCAGTAAACATTCACAAAACACCTAACCATGAGAAATTATGAGCAAACTGCAATAGTGGCGTAGTACCATACTTTTCTCAGTCTGTACACTTCATAACTCATACGCTCCAAATCGGCTTAGCAACAGCCAGCATCATCAACTGTTGATAAAGCAGTTGGTAGTTGTGGTGCTTTCCAAGTATTTTCACTACGTGTCCTTCAGTTGATGTGCTGCTTCTTTCAGTAGACTGCAGCTTAAGAATGTTCACTTGTTAATTGGCAATGGTCGAAGCACAAAAACCTCTGTGTTTGCTTTAGAGCACCGCAAGGTAATGAATGACTGAAAAGGCACTTGTTGGCGGCATGTTTTATCGGTTGTACACAGTGTTCACCATTCTCCCACTACTCTTCGACAGTGGTTCTCATAAAGTTATTAATTTGAGTTAATTTAATTATAACTGTGCTGCAAAAATGTGGCTCAAAAGGCATAGCCACCACTCTGTTGCACTACTCTGTGCATCTCAATCTCGCAGTCTGAATAATTAAGGTGTAATTGATTCAAGAGAACAGGGCACAAACTAAATGCCACAAAAAGAAGAGAGGAGAGTTGGTTCTGGGCGATCGAGTCGATCACGACTTTGAATTTTTCATTTCTACAAGTTCTCTTTACTCAGTTGTTGTTGTGGTCGCTTCACTTTTTCTTCTTCTTCTTCTCCTTATTTCCTCCCCCTTTTTGTTTCCTCGTGCACATTGTCCATTTATCATCAAAACATCTACGTAAGCGCAAAGCACACACGACGCACATGATGCACTGCAAGTGCATTGTTCAATTCAATTTAACTTATCTGTAGAATGCTCAATGAATACTGGCTTCAGTTGGTGTTCAGGGCCTGAACTTCAGGCAACTGCTAAACACTTTGATCTAAAAATCGATGATTTTAGAGTAACACCAAGTTGTACAAGCAAACAAATTAAAATGATCAAATAAAACATTTTAAAAATAAACTTAATTTACTAAACTCGTTGATAGCTGTTATATGAAAGTTTTTAAAGTAAAAAGTAAACGTTCGAAATGATATTCGAGTTTTGAAAAACGAAACTTACGGGCTAGCGACGCCATCTATGTGACAGTCTATGTTATCTATGTTAGCCTCACTGAGGCTTATAAAAAATGAAACTTTAATTTGCTCCCTTTTCTTGTTTGCTGCTGCCCAGACTGCCATCTTACAAATGCTAAAGTTTATTAAGTTTTCAGTGTTTTAATTATTAATTAACAAATGCTAAAATGGTTTGTTGTAAGCTGTATTAGTGCAAAAGAATTCAATTGTCCGTTTTATAAAGTATAAAAAGAGGAAGCGAATGCTGCTGCGGTTTCTCGCAACCCGAATCTGCAGACAAATTTGGTCGTGTGTGCTCGATTAGGCTCCAGAGTGGAAGAGCACACAACGGCACAGTGTGCTCTATAATGATTCGGGCGTAACTAAACGTCGCCGTTGGCGTCAGTGTACTGTGCTGGCTCCCTCCGAACTGATTTCCTTGCTCTGGAAGCTTATGACTGGTGCTCTCGATAGCTTGCTGACTAGCGAACAACAAGTGAGCCTCTGCCGCCTGCCTGCTTGTTTGTTTGCCTCCGATTGCGAACAGACAACAGTATTTGTTTCTCTCATTCAGCTGAATTGGAGCCAAGCTATCACATGCACTGCTGATGAACAAATCACTGACATAGAGCTCAGAGCAAAGGCAGGCAGGCGTGCTTGCTGATGATGAGTATGTGGTACATAAAGGACAGCAAGAGTACTACCACCACCACCACCACCATCTTCACTCCTTCATCTCCTCTACTTTGAGCAGATAATGATAGCCTTTACGGGGCAGCATTTCTTGGTAGTGCTCTTTCTCACTATGCCAAGACTAATGCAATTGGAGGATTGAGGGCTGACTGATGCTGCATCTACGAGGGCTGATGATGATGCTGGCTGTCTATTCAGTGCAGTAGATCTGCTCACAGCTAGTCAGCCAGCCAGTGGGAGACGTAGGCACTGATCTGTTCCTGCTGCTGCTGCCTAATGATGCCTGTCTCTCACCAGGCAGAACAATGGCCTCACTCCAGCAGAAGGAGTTACGTTAGCTATCTTCGCTCTACTTCAAATGGAAGAAGTAGAGCAGACAGTGCGCGGCAGGCTTTGCCTCTTCAGTGCTCTCTATTTGCTGGCGCTTTTCCTCTTTCTCATTTTCTCCCCAACAACCGAGCAATCAAAGCATTGAGAGCAGAAATGAAGGCGGTCGCTTGTAGATTTGAAACCGTCCTCCAGCTTTTAATGGTAACAGGCGCCCCGTTTCCGGCGCCAGAAAGGCTCGATCTATAGCTCAAGCTCAGCTAAACTGAAAACTAGGTGTCAACTAAACTGGAGAGTTTGTCCAATAAACAGTTGTCAAAAGTTAGTAATTTAATCCATTTTTGGTCCAGCGTGCGCCAGCAGTCTAGTCACCAGTTTGTTGTGTTGTAATTTAGAAAAGCTGCTAGATATTAGCATGATTTACAACTTAATCGATGATTGTCTGATTATGCACACAAGCAAATTGAAGAAAGTCTAGAGAAGGCACAAATACACATTTGGCATTGCACGAGTCGGGAGAGAGAGGGAAAAAGCAAAACATGCTGTCAATTAGGGTGCTTGTTTTGTTGGTGTTATCGATTTCAGTAAACGAGCATGCGAGTTTGGCAGTTAGTTGTAATTAAGCAATTGGCGACGAGCACTTGACTCGTGCTAATGAAAAATGTAAGACAAGATGGTGATGCACTTAAACTAGATTGACCGATGATCGATGTAAATCGGCAGCACACTTGCCAGAGAGAAAAGGAGGAGATGCATTTTGATGTTTCGGCAATGAGTAGTAAAAAAGATAAAGATATGAACTCACAGAGAATCAGCCAGTTGATTTATGGAAATCTAGCACTGCTGCACAGATCTCTGCTGCTGCTTCTTCAAATGAACACTGACACGCGCCAGCTAAATCAGAGAAAGAAGCAGAAAGAAAAGCATGCAAGCTGAGATGAACAACTGAATTGGATGTCGGGCAAGCGGATTTATGGCTGCTGCTGCTGCTGCTGCTGCTGAAGACACTGTGCGACATCAATCACACTAACTTGACCGTGCCATTTGAGCTGCAAACAAACTGAAGTGCATGCAGTCATAATGAATTGATCACTACTCATCGCCTTCAACTGCTTGCATAACTCAACAGTATCAAATATCAAAGCAGACAGTTGGTTGTTGCGGTGAAAGGAGAAATCGAATCCATTTTTCTTCATTTTATCATCATCCTCTTTTTGCTGGCTGTTTTTAGGCAATCAAACAAGCAACAAATTGAGATACATTAATTGCCAAAAAGCCAAAAAAACTAGAAAACGATTTCCATTGTATAAATCCATTTGCCTCAAACACAAACACACACGAGTTTATCTGCACACACTCATTTTGTTGTTTTTCCAAAACATAATCGATACCTTTTTCACTCAACCAAAAGACTAGATGGTGCTGATTGGAGCACGACGGAAAACGGACACTGAGACGGTGCACGAGGGGAAGCCATTGAGATCATAATGAAATTGCCTTACCTGACTCAATACTTTCGATACCTCTCTCTACCGCCTTATATCGACCACCACCATCTTCTTAAATCAATTTAGAAACTGTTTGTGTGTGTGTGCTGGTTCACGATTGCCCTCTCTGTAATAACAGACCTGCAGACACTGCACGAGGTAGGCTATAATCGGCCATCTGTGGTGCTGTTGTTGTTGTTGGATGCATACATAGATAGCTGCCGTTATCTATCCTCTTCTCTTCTTTATTGAATTAATGCACCAGCTAATCTAGTTTAAATGCACCACTTGGCTCAATTAATCATCGACCAGTGGTTGATTAGCGGTCTGGAAGGTGGTGGTGGTGGTGGTGGTGCACCTTCTCTCACTCAGTCTTTGACCGTTCTTATGTGGTCTACAAACACTTTAATCGTGTTCGATCAAAAAATGTGTTTGTGAATTTGTTTGAGAGGGATGCTGCAGCTAATTGAAATGACTCGCAACCTGAGTCTGAGCCTTGATCTGAACCAATCCATCCATCACGATTGACTGCGGTGGTGGCAATGTTCAACACACAGGTTGAATCAATTGGCCTTTGTTCATCCATTTCAATTACACCTTTCTCGACATAATTAGATGATGAGCAGAAGAGAAAGGGGCAATTAGTGCATTAGTGCATTTGGTACGCACTTCAACGACTTCAGAGCTATTCAGTTTGTGAGCTTGACTTTTTTTAAAAAAAGCAGGTCACTGTCGCCTAATTTATTGTTTTTTCAGAATTGGAAAATTTCAACTTATCTGTTTCTGAACTTTGTAGATATTCTAAAAATGCACACAATTTTTCTTCTCTTTTTCCACCATTCTTTTCATTGTCTAATAAATCTTACATTGAGGGCATTAATCAAGACTAGATAATGATTTTTCAGCTTTGATCATCAGCAACAACAACAGTACAACGAGTGCATTAGTATCAACATCTCCGCAACATCTCAATACGTTTTGCTCACCAACCATCGTTTTATCTCTTCCTCTTCCGTCCTATGTTTACTCCTTTGTCCACAAAAACTCTCCCCGCATCTGCTCTGTTATAGTTTCAAAAGCCAAAACGGTGATTTACTCACAAGCAGACTACTAGTGCAAACCAACGAACAAACAAACAACAGTGCTCTTTTTCTCTCCTCAGAGCAGATGATGTCAACGACTGGAGATGATGCTGATGATGATGATAGAGCCGATGAGAGGAACCTGAGAAGGCATTATGTGCAACTACAAATAAACACACAAAGCTCGCGCGAACTACATCGAGGGCAGAGGGAAGCCCTGGTTCGGAACAAAGGAAAAGAGAAACAGAACAGACTTCGATCGGTGCGAGATCACCACCAGCACTTTGCTCGACTGGATACTGCATCACTGGCTGGATGCCTCGCTGATCTGTGAGGCTCTTTATGACTCCAAGTGAGTGAATGAGTGTGTGCGGATTCGTCCTCTGGACGCCTGCTTGCTCTGTCTTCTCACCGTCGTGACTTGGACATTAGCGTAAAGCAGCTCGCGCGCCCGCAATCTGAAGCATCTCAAACACACACACACTCTTTTCGATCTCTCTCGTTCACCTTTTCTTTGGCATGAATAATAATGCAGTGCAGTCTCTTTCTTTCTTTCTTAGAGAGTAGAGCGAGTAGTGCGCTTTAATTGGACGTTGTCCATTACCAGCGCCAGAGTGAAGATGGACGATGCGCCGGCCGATGTTCTTCTGCGGCAGTGTGAGCCGGTGAGATATGGCCGGCCTCGTATGAAAACACAGCAGAGAGGCCAACTGCTTGTTGCTATCCATTCAGCAAAAAGAGCACTTGAAAAATAAGAACATATGCTGTGTTTGCTTTGCCGAAGCTATGTGTGCTTTGACTAAATTAGATCTAGGGTTGTGACTTAAGCAGCGCCAGCGCACACAGGCGCCACAGCCCGAAAGACACGAAATGAACACAACTGATGATGTATATCATCTTCAGAGAAACGTCTTCTTTTTATTTTTTCCTTCTTCAGATGTTGAACACAAATCATAATTTGCTCTTGTCAAATGCGGCAGCATGCACTTTTTTCCTCCATCTTTCAGTTTGCAGCAGTTTCTTTCTTCATCTGATTTGCGCGCATCTTTTGAAGCGCATTTTTGCCTTTTTCTTTGCTTTTTCTTCACTAAGAATAGGGTTACCGACAGTGTCCCTGTATGCCTACTGGCTTAATTACTGCACACACAGACACATGTTCAGAGTCAGACAAACAGATCACTGCACAATGTCAATTGTGATGATAATGGAGATGGGCAATAAAAGAGCCAGTGTGTTAGGCCAGAGTGATCCGAAGGCTGCTGAGCCATTTGCAATTTGTGATGAGTATGTAAATACTTACTAGTGCATCTAATTGAATCACAGCACAAATGCCACTTTCCAACTGTAACTGACTGACTGTCTAACTGAACAAAGCAGCCATTTGACTTTTTCCATTGAATGAGCCGTCTGGTGCGCTAGCATTCCTTCTGATTGAAAGGTGTCGAAACGCAGCGAGAAATAGAAAGAAAACTTGGATTAGGCCTCCTACAGTGATCACCAGTGAACAGTGTC
>JAALOO010001854.1_pt1 | contig 13017 bp, 9 predicted proteins | sample 7257641 | NCBI WGS metagenome assembly JAALOO01 (sample SAMN14085613, study PRJNA598686) | mite metagenome | biome: ENVO:01001000; feature: ENVO:01001002; material: ENVO:01001226; isolation source: single female mite from University of Michigan culture on fish food culture... ... | reverse complement strand
AGAGAGAGAGAGAGAGAGAGAGAGAGAGAGAGAGAGAGAGAGAGAGAGGAAACTATCAGCTATCCATGTCAATCGAAGTGAGCATTATTTCCTTCCCTAGAATCAATTAATTCTCAAAACACAGCTGTACCTGAAGATATTAATCTGCTGAAGAAGACACAAACACGAAAGGGTACACGAGAGTGTCGGTGAGGAGCTGGTTGCAGTGGCAAATTGAGATGAATAGAAAGCACTGTTGTTTGCACTCTTGTTCGCTACTGCTCTCTTCAAGTAGTAGTTGATATCAGCACTAAACAAATAAGAAAGTACTACAAAGGAGTCTCCCCGCGTCTGTTTACCGCAAGAAAACAAAACTGTGTGGGTAACTAAGGCAATGGAAGATGACTGTCGGTTGTTTGTTTGTTGTGTCTTTCTATTCGTGTCTCAGTGACAGTGTTCTCCGCTTTCACAAGTCATCATTTTTATATTGTACAGCGGAAAAATGAGAGAGAAAGGGAGACCCAAAAGAAGGGCGACCGCAATCGACTGCGGAAAGTGCATGACAATTCACTGCTGAAGAATGAAAGTGACCCATTCCAGACCCATAAAAAATGAACGCATCGACAGGGAGACAGTGACTGGAAGAAGTCTCGATGCCGCAGATACAAAGTGCACAATCAGGTGCCATAAGTAATCTTACACACAAGTTGTCCCATGTAAACACACAGTGATAAGCGCAAAGGATGCGGACTTGGTCTTTGGGTCATAAAAAGTGATAAAGGTTTTGGTTACTTACAGACTAAGGACTTGAACTCAGGCTGTTGTTGAGGTACTTGAGGAATGAAGGCCTTGTGTTGTCTTGCGAGGAAGAAAAAGAAGTGCCAAGTACGCCAAAAAGGTGTGTTAAAAGAGGGAAAAGAAAGTTCGAAGTTAGAAGCTTTGCATAATGACATGTTTTTGGCTTGCCAACACTCACCTCACTTTATTATCGCCACTCCTAATGATGAATTGCTGTGTCAGTCCTGGTAATTGGCAGTGCTGGGAAAATCACTCTAGAACTACAAAACTAGAACCTGAAACGTGCCTGGAAATGGCAAGTGCCAGCCAGCAAAAGTGTTCGCTGCATTTGCATGCCGATTCACCAGATGAGAATAGAATGCTGCTGCAGCTGTGCTGTTGTGTTGTTGGTTGCGTCATCTCTCTCTCTCTCCCTTGTATTCTCTTCTTCTCCAGACGTCCTTGATTCTATATACCACCACCCCACTTACCGAGTATGTAATAGTGGTACAATGGCAGTCGAACAATGAGCTGGGCTGGCTGGCAGTGGTCATCGTCAAGGTCGGCGGCAGTAGGTTTCTGGAACGGATTCTGCTATATAGAGGGGGTAGTGCTGCTGCTGCCTCGATTCAGTGGGCGACACAAGCACGTGATGTAAACAAAAGGAGGGCTAATTAGGATACTACCTGTTTCCCTTGCAGACCAGTGTTAATTGGTTAACAGATTTATTTGATTCAGAGAAAGTTGGCCTAGAGAAAAACAGCACTGAGAGGAAGGGGGAACAGGCTGCTCAACGCACAAAAATTAGCTTCAGAGACATTGCGCTTGTTAGGTTTGCTGCTGCTGCTGCTGCTGACTCAGACAAACTTGACGCGGTCTGCCTTGCCGGGCTTCAGCAGCGCCTGGCGAATCGTCTGGTAGACCTTGTCCGACTTTTGAGCCGCATCGATGGTGGTGAGGATGCCCTTCTCGCGGTAAAAGCCCGCCAGTGGGGCAGTTTGGTTGTGGTACGCGGAGAGACGGGTCTTGAGCGATTCGACGTTGTCGTCCGCCCGGCGTTTCAGTGGATCGCCGGTGATCTGTAGAGTGAGTGGGGGTAAGAACGGGCGAAATAGAACAATGACAGATCTTTTGAGCAAGAGCCTTCCTCCACTTACATCATCCTTCATTGACACCTTGGGCGGGTTGAACTCCTCGTGGTACGTCCGGCCACTGGCCTCGTGCAGAAGCCGGCCAGTGATGCGCCGTATGAGCAGACTGTCGTCAATCTTGAACTCCACCACCGACTTGAGCTCACTCCGGCGCTTCTCCAGTAGACCATCAAGCTAAGGATAAAGGGGGTGTGTAAGTTGCAAACAAAGATTCTCACTTCTGAAGAGAGAGAGCCTATCGTTACCTTTTGCGCCTGAGTTATCGTACGCGGGAAGCCGTCCAGGAGGAAGCCACGTGCACAAGCGGGCTTGTCGATGTTCGCCTCGATGAGGTCAATGACCAGGTCGTCGTCCACCAGCTTACCGGCGGCAATCACCGACTTGACCCTCTGCCCCAGTTCACTTCCGGAGGCGATCTCCGCTCGCAGCAGGTCACCGGTGGCCAGCTGGCAGACGCCAAAATCGCGAATCACATTCTGCGCCTGGGTTCCCTTGCCGGCGCCGGGCGGACCGAGAAAGATGGCGTTCAGGGGCGCGTTGGCCCGCTCGTAGGCGGCTAGGCCTCGCGGGTACTTCTCCTCGTAGGCGGAGGGCGTCTTTGTCTGGGCGTTCGGTGCCATGATCAGGTTCGAAAGTGTTTGCTGTGTTGTGTTGTGTTGTGTTGAAGAGTGGCTGAAGTTTTTGCTTTAAAGTGGTCAGCTGACTGAAAAGTAAACACACGTAGGGGGCACGTTGTCTACGAATCGGATCATCACGACTGAATTTTATTTTTTGCAGTTCGTTTTCTTTTATTCAGGAACATTCTTTTCTAGTTTCCAATTTCACATTTCGATTCTACTGTTCTGCGACAACTTTATTGCTAAAACAAAAAATTGTACAAACGGCCTCAGCTCCCTCAGCTGTAATCTGGTGCAAACAGCGCCAGAGTTTCGCCTCGTGATCGCCAATACAAAAGACCACTTTCGACGACTTTCGACTGTTGGGCAATGCAACAACAACAACAACAATCTCGCTTGCTGAAGTTCAGCGGCAACAACAATCGGAAGCAGCAATCACTTGCTTGAACAAGGAACAACAGCAACAGCCTACAACAACAACAAATGCCTGCCTAACTACGACTCACTTACTCACTTGACAACCACCACCACCAGCAGCTTTAGCGGTGCACGAAAATTGGCAATTATAACTGCAAACGGGGGGACACACGACAAAACTGTGCATCGCCTCGAGTGCACGCGAATGTCATCGTTCCTTCAGATGTAATTATCTTCACTTTCCCTCCTTTTTTTCTCTGAACAGTGGCTGAACTCAACTTGACTGCTCTTTTACTGTACGGCTCTATTCACCGGCACACAGCTTCCCTCCCCCTCATTCAATCAATAATTCATCGACCAGAAGAACATTCTCATTGCTGCCATTAGACTGCACAATATTATTAATGCATTCTCAATTCGAAAAGAAAATCAGTCTAGATATCGCCAATGATGTGGCGTACCATCTACCTAAATAATTGATCGCCATTTCAGGGTCGCAGTTCTGTGAGCAGCACTTACTAGCTGCCGCTCAGTGCCATCATCGCCAAATTGATGGTCGCTCTCCTTTATTGAGTTTGCCGTGAAAATACTTTGCATATTGGGCTGCACACAACAAAAAACCCACAAATCATCAACGTGTGGTACAGTGTAACAACAAAATCGCTCATGCTCTACTAACCAACTGCTAGTGAGCACACATCATAACTGAATTAGCGAGAAAGTCAATTAGCCCTGGCTAGAGAGAGAGAGCAACTCGCCGTCTGTTTGCCCCTCGCAACCACTCTCACACTAATGACTTTCCCTGTCTGCCAATTCTAGACAAAAAGATTGTCTTGCTAACTGCTGCTAACTGACCGTTCTGAAAGTAACCCCCCTCCAGCGACACTAGCACACTAACCTCGAAGCAGAAGCTCCAGCTCAAGAACAAATGTGCACTACAAGCAGTCGTCTGTGTCCAGTGGTTGTTTTGTATCATTCAGTCGTCTGTCTGCAAAGTCTGGCAAAGTGGTACCGCTACACTGCTGTCGATTCTCCTGCTGCACTGGACAGAGACGGAGGCAGACAGACAGAGAACATCAACAAGAACATCTTTTCGCCCCGAAGTTCAGCAGCGGCGGCGAGGTGGTCTAATCCGAAGAGGAAGGCAGCAGCAGGGGCACTGTACCGGTACCATCACCACCACCACCTCGGGCGCGAAATCGTACAAGAGCACTGCCGGGGCATTATATATTTCACAGTCTCAGTCTCATGTGTACCAGCTGTGATCAGTGGTGAACAGCCGAAGCACGGCGATTCCTCTTCTTTTTTTGCGCCACTGTCTGCTGCTGTGCCCACTCTGTTTTTCCCGGCGCAACGTCTGTAGAAGCAGCGGCTGTGGCGGCACTAATGTAAAGTGGGGAGACGAAAGACCAGTGCAATCGGACTAACTCTTCTTCTTGCAACACACCGAGGTTCATACACACCACTGTCACGGCGGTGGTGATTCACACCAAGAGCATTTGTTTTGGTGGCAGTCAGGGTTGTCACTGGGTTGCTGGTGACCCGCACTCAATTGTTTCGCAGGTGTTCAAATTACCTCCCATTTGCACTTTGCACTCTCACATGATGTCCAGCGATGTCGCCGTGGTTGCGGCGGCAGCGTTGTCAACAGCAGTGTCAAAGACTGTGACCACCACCACCAGCAGCAGCACCTCCATCACCGGCGGCATCAACTCCCTACGCTACCTCAAGATGTGCTGCACCACAAGTCGGCGACGTCGTCGACGGCGACTTTGTGAATAAATGAATGAATGAATGAATGAAGCAGTCAGTTCAGCAATCACCAACACTGAGGGCTGTACGCACACCACCACACAGGCCATCTTCGAGGCACACGTTTGTCGTCAATGTGGTGTTATTGCAACAGCTCAGCCCGTTTCTTCATCTTTTCTCCGAACCAGCGTCTACAGCATCACCACCACCACTTCTTCATCATCATCTGCCTTATCTCTCTCGCTTTCTCCGTCCCTAAATATAAATCCCCACACGCAAAGGTCTTCAGTCTTCATTCTTCAGTCGGCACCAGAATCATCAGCTCTTCGTCATCTCATCTCATCTCTCCTCTCCGAAGTGTAAGGGTAGGGAGAAGAGCTCGCACACACATTGTCGCACTAGCAAAACCTCATCTTACGTGCGTGCAATTAGTGCGCGAGGTCTTGGTGCTTGGTTCTCTCGTCGGTGGAGGCATCAGCAACCGAAGCAGCTCTTTCAATTGTCTCCTCTCTCTCCCTTCTCTTCTCACTGGTTCTTCTTCTTCTAGTGTTCGGTCGGCGTTCACGTCGTCAAGTGATGTCTATGCTACGCTACCAAGTGAAAGTTATATTTACAACTTTTGCCAGTCAATTCACGTGAACATGGCTGATGATGCTGCTGGCGTGCAGTATTCGTTTGCTCTCCGCTGCCTGCCTGCCTGCCTACTGACTGACTGAGAAACGAATGGAAAGAGTTCGCCTTGGCCGTCACCATCGCATCAGCTCTTCACATACACTCACAGAGACAGCGACTGATTTCTACCGCCACCGACTGCACTGATTGTTCCCCACTGTGACTGCCAATGGTAACACAACAAATGTGCAGAGAGCCAGCCAACCAGCCACAACACAAATACACACACACTGCACTTGAACTTGCTCGAAGACCGGGACATGATGAATAGCATCATCGCCGACCACATCATGGTACGATTGGCCAATGGGTTCGCCCCATCAGAATGTGATTTCCTGCTCCTCTCACTCTCACTCCTTTCACCTCCTCATTATCTGCTCAATTAGCCATCTCTCTTTCAATTTGATTTGATTTACCCCTGTGATTCCTATCTAATATTTTATTATATCACCGACAACATTATCCTCTCCTTCATCATCGTCTCTTCTCAACTGTAACTTCTCAACCACACGAGCACAAGTACTTCAAACCCGCCGGCATTTTTTTATTTGCAATTTTTTCGATTTTTCAATTTCATTTTGTTCTTTTCGATCTGCCTTGAACCAGTTGCGTCTGCATTGTTTCACTTTATTTCATTGGGTAAGTTCATTGGGTACCTTCTTTATTTTTGCTATGGCAGCTATCATTCAGACTCTCTTATCATCTTACTTCCTCTATCAGTCACTTTGGTGGCTTTTCTCAGCTGATTGCTAAAAGACTGATTTTTTGTGATATTGCCGCTCTGACAACCTGACTGCACTATTTCACTATCCTTGCCAAAGTTGCATTTTAAAAGATTGCCAAATCAATGTTAATAGCTTTAAATTTTTTGTTGCAGCTGTATTTTCAATTATTGAATCGTATATCTCAAGAATGTCTCCCATCTTGAAAAAGTAACTTTTTTGCCTTGAGTCATTAGCGTCATTGCCTGACTGTAACTGTATTTACAGTTCTAATCTCTAAATGCTGTGCTGACTTGATAATTAGAGTGATAGACCAATTTGTGTGCGGAACTTTTGACAGCTGTTGTTTTTTTGTGTGTGTTGATGTGTTTGCAGGGAGAGAAGGCGCTCTATCGATCGAGGGGTACTCTTGTACAATGTGACTTTTTATGCTACCTTTGTGAGACAGAGACACTGTATCTGTATCGGAAACGATCACCAGTGGTCACATACACATTATTTTTTGGGTAGCTTCTTTTGTTGTGAGGAAAATTTAGTACTTTGACAGCCTTGTTTTTTATTTTACTCTGTACCCCAATTATCAATGCCTAATCGATGACAATTCTTATCTTGTTTTGGTTTGGTTTATACGCACGTAGGGGTAGTTGTTGCTGTAAAGTTTTCCATTTGCAATTTTAATCTGTACAATGCGTCTTTTTGGTGCAATGTGCTGTCATCTCTCTCTATGCACTGTACCTCTGCTCTTAATAATAATTTGGGAATTGATTTTGTTGTTAATTGCGAGCTATTTTGGAGTCATCTCTTTCAAGTGCAGCTGTACATCAGTGCGTGTAGGTGTGTGTGTGTGTGTTTTGGACAGGAAGTGTAAATGCACCGACTGACGGTGTGTGAAAGGTGTACCCATTGGAGCGTGTTTTTCTCCATTTGATCCACTTTGATTGCGTGTCGGACATCATTTGCTGGTGGTGGTTCCAAATTAGTGAAGTGATCGTCGTATCTGGGCACAGGGAGGGGCGGTGCAAATCTGATTAGAGTGGACCTTAAAAGTCTGGGAATATGCTGTGTTTGCCTGTTGTTCTTTTTTTGCTGCCCGCTTTCCCGCGGGAGTCTGGGTAATGCCAGTTTATAATTAGTTTGCCGGGTTTCCTTTTTTTCTTTTTTGTCTGGTTTGTTTTGAGCCGGGTTTCTTTCTTTGTTTGTTTTTTATCTGTAAACACGCACACAAACAGACAGACAGACATTTAGACTGAGGATGGAGTACGTCTAATGGACAATTAGTTGATTTCTCGCCATTATGCGATGCTCAATTTCATGCTGACTTAGCTCAGCTAGCTTCAACTCGGGCTGTTGTTTGTTTGTTTATTGTAAAATCAAAAATGCCGTTTCAATTTTGCAATAGTAGTAGTAATAGTATTAATCATCACTAACAGTTTTTTAATTGATGCGGCTGATTGCCAGGTAGTTGAATAAAATTTTCACTTTTTTAAAGAGATTTTTTTGCAGCAAAGGTATGTACCTTTTGTTTGATTAGTCTTTTTTCCTGACACTGTTGTAACGGTTTTTATAAATCCCATTTAGTATACTACTGGGCAAATAATTGCTTTATTACAATTTAATTAATTGTCCCAGTCAGAGGGATCTGGGAAACAGGAAGAGAAAGTCGTCGTTTTTATTGGACATCCGCCAGCCTGTTTACAGGGTGGTTCGTTAGTTTTTAGTCCCTTTTCACCAGTGACCAAATTTGTTTGACTACCTTTCAATTTCTATTTGTCTATGGTGCTTTTCCGTTTGTCCGGATGCTTTAATTGGTTCCTCAAATGAAGGGCAGGAGTTCATTGGCAAACACTGATTCTTTATGACTAGTTTGTGGTAAAATACCATTTGACCAGTTTCACTTCTTATCAAACTCTATTATTTCAGCTTGTTGCCAGTTTGCCATTAAAAGCTATTGTTTGAACATTTAGTATTCGGTACGCTGGTTTCACATCCATCAAACCAATGTTTGAAGGTCACAAACCTAACCAGCGTTTGTTGTGTGTTGATTTGTGCCAGCGTTTCTGCCAGTATCAGTTTTTTTCTTCATCCGTTTAGACATTGATTAGTTCTGGTTGAGATCAGTTGCTGATGCGTACTTTTTACGACTGTTTGATTGAACTTTTATGGCTCTATTATGTTAGGTTATCTTATTAGAGCACTTTTAGCTGTAATAGTAACATTATTCTTTTATGACATTGTGTGTGAGTGTGTGTTGTAACTGCTTTGTAGTTGTTGCAGACTTTGGCCGGTTTTAGGCACGCACACTTTTGCCATCAGTTGAATCAATGTCTGCCAAGTGAAGTGGCCAATTGGGAGTATCACTTCGTTTTTTGCACTTGATAAAGCAGGTAAAAGAGGTCGTTTAGCTTCTTTTGCAGGTGAAGTGATGTTATTTGCTAGCTTTTTAGTGAGTTGTGACCATTTTCTTTAATACGATTGTGTCTGCGATATTATGCTTGAGTCGCCGATGAGCGAGTTTGGAGCACAATGGTACGTGACATTTGCACGTTTGCACATCAAAGGTTGTGTTTCAGGGGATGTTGCTTCTTTGTGTTGTTGCCGAGGTCCTGGTGTTGGTTGATTGTTTGCTTTTTTGGCTAGACAATGGCTCGGTAGAGAGAAACTATAATTGCAAGATATCTTTGATTTTCATTTTCCAAACACCAGAGAAAAACCTTTTTCATTTATTCTATCCAATTTAGTTTGTGAAATACCCAGTAATCACTTAGCCCGAGAAACGTCCTCTGTCGGTCGCACTGTTTGTCCTTTGACCATAAACACCAGCCCAGGATTAATCCAGCTCTGTTATTTTAAACTGATCCTGTTTTTCAGTGTACAGTGACTACTATCTCCATTGCTCAATAAAGCCAATTGGATGGTGAATTTAGATGAGGGAATAGTGGTTGATGGTGGTGCTGCAGTACTGATGATGATGCTGTCGTTGGCTGATGATGATGCTGTCGCCCACTCCCCTTATCCTATGCATCTCCACTGTCACAGGCACTTTCTGGTGGTGATGGTGCAAGTCTCAAGTGATGCTGATGCTGTTCAGTGCTCCACAAGTCTTTCTGAAGGTGCTGATGCTGGTGCTGCTGGTGCTGCTGGTGCTCTCTTTCCCTTTCACTGAGGCCCTAATCATAGCTGGTGCACGTGAACAGCAAGTGATCAAACAACAGCTTTTCCACTGATATCAACTATCGACTATCTTATCAAACTTTTTTCTTATCAAAAACAATAGCCAATGTCTCTCACCGGTCAGACACGGTGTACACCTGTGTTACCTCAGGCAGTCTAGTTGTTTATCTCACTAGTTGACAGCGCTAAACCCCTCTTCTTCTGGTTGGATGCAATAAACGAGGTGTTTTTTGGTTTTCCTGATCACGTAACAGCTACTGCTGTTGCTGTTGCTGTTAATTCTAAGTACATTTGCATCTGATGCAGCAGTTGATGATGATGACAACTGAGGAGGCAGTGTGTACTGTAAATTAGGCGATTGATATCAATTGAGATTAAAGTTGTAGCTGGGAAATTTTTTGTGTGTTAGGGATTGATTGGGGGAGGGCAGTGGTAATGGGTAGTAGCTGTACTGAATGTTGATGGTGGGATTAACGTGAACTGTCTAGATTAAAGGGGGTAACCTTAGTACGATAGAACGGTGTCTGAATATAGAGAAGAAAGTGGTGTGTGTGTGTGTGTTTACCACCAAATCCATTATCAGATAATTAGTAGTGGTGGTGGAGGTTGTGGGCACCGAGAAGGAGAAGGTGAAGACTGCCGGATTGCATGTCCATTGTTATTAGTGGGGATCATCAGTTTCGTTCGCATCAATTGACAGTGTGACGTTGGTGAACCGACTTTGGTGACTTTTGTGAGTCGATAAAGTGAACACAAAACTGATGTAGCTGTTGCCGCCGCTTCGATCCGGTCAATAGCGTCGCATTGTCTGTGCCTCTGTCGATGACGCTGATTAATTGAGGCATCACAAAGAGAAGAGATGCTATCAGAATTGGAGAGAAAGAGTGCTGCCTTTTGAGAGAGTGAATGATACTGCAAGTTAAACGAGCTGATTTCAACTTGTGACCTTCAATTACTGTAAAGGCAGCAAGTAGCGAGTTACACTGAAAAAAGGAAATGATGAATGAATCAGCTTCAGGAGGAGAGAGAGAAAGAGGAGAAAAAGTAAAAGTGTATTTATATTCGAGTTTATTAAGCTTGGGTTGAAAAACTTTAAAACTTTACACTTTTTGCTCCTTTTTTCATCAGTACACTCTGCGGACATTTTTCACGGCTTTTGAAGACGGCATAACTTCACTCGATTTACGTCAGTAGACGCCGCCAAGACAGGACAGATGCCATTGTTAGATTATCTTTGGCAAGCGAGATTGTCAGCTTATCTTACCAGATGATGAGGTGCACCGAATGACTTATCACTACTGTTCCTTTTGCAGCCCGCCAGCACCTCGCCGGTAAGTGCTGATTTCAATAGAGTTCCAATAGTGTTTCTGTCTGTTGCCACCTGTGAACCGTGTGTACTGTTAACCTCCTGCTGGAAGGGCACTTATCTGGGAGTTGTGCCATAGATGAAACAGGGCGATAAGATTAGTGTGACCAGACGGAGACAGGTGCTAATCTTGTTGCCGTCTGCTGGATGCAGTTTTCTTCTCATTCTTTAGGTGCTTTGAATTGGATTTAGGAAAATGGTTTCAAATGAACTTTCACCTTTCTTTTCTAAATATTTAAAGTATCTTTTTCGCATTTTTGACCAATGTACCGAGTACTCCTTTTGCCGATGTACCTCCACTCGCTTTGGTCACCACCTCACTAGCATCACCTCTGCACTTGTCCTTTCTCTGTCACCTATCTTTAATCTCTTTCTCTCTCAACTCCAGCCACCTTATCGCTCAATTAGTACTAAACACTATCAAACTATTTGTACCTCAACTCTCTCAGCCTCCTCTCCTCTGTTATCAGCCCAGCTAGCCAGGTATGACTGACTTTACCAAAAAAACTTCCCTACCAGTGATAGTGAGAGTGATGCGCGCACACACACATCTACCGGTGTTTAGGTTGCCCATGTCCTTATCAGCAGTTCTATTAATAGTGAAAATAGTACAGCACTGTACGGAGACATCATCGATCCTTGCTGGTGATGTGCAGGTGGGGCGAGTCTGGGTGGTGGTGGTGGTGATGATGATAGACCACAACTGACTCAACTCACTAATCTGACCTATTGTCCGGACAACGGGGGGCAGTCGTGAAGACTCCAGTTCGACTGATGCACTGCCCAGAAGACAGGAGGTTGTAAGAGATAACTTGCGCACACACACTGCTGGGGTATAAAATGGCACTGCTTTGTTTACACTTCAGTCATCAGTCACTGACGGACACTACCGTAGCACTTCCCCCAGCAGCAGCATTTCTTAACCAGTGAACGAGGCATTCCCAGTCGACTCAATCAACACTTTTGGCAGACTTTGGTGTTCTAAGAAAACTTGAGAACGCGATTTTGCTTTCAGCAGCTGAAAAAAGTTGTATTTTATGTGAGTTTAATAATTCCATTTTTCTCCCTTTTTTGCTGCAAGGTTAAAATGCACCTTTTATAGCCATCACCTTGCACACATTAGGCAGTTTGAACTAGTTTTTATTTTTTCTGAATGAGAAGTCATTCAGTAAAAGTGTCAAGCTCTTTGTTGCAGTGTAGGTCAGGTTTGGGGGGAAAGTAAGGCAGAACTTTCAAGCATTATCTCACCAATGGATTTTCCACTGGTGTGAAGTTGTTGCAGTCTCAAAATATCTCCATCTTGAATCTTACTAGCACGTGCATCATTTTATCTTCCCCTCTCTTTTGGCTACTAAACTCCTACTTTTTGTTCCTGTTTTTTCATTTCACTTTCTTATCAACTGTCTGGTTGTCGACTGTGATTATTATTGTTGTGCAAATCACCGCCTATCGTACCAGCCAGCCAAGCATAGCAGCGATGATTTTCTTTCCACTTTCAGCTTCCTGCTGATAGTTTCTTCAGTAATTGCCGCTGCATGCCTGATTAGTTGTTCACTTCTGCCTGAACTGCCTGTTGTTGTTCTCCTCCTGATTTGGGCACCTTTTACAACACCGCCTCCACAGTAAAAGTACTCACGACCTTGCCTTGGACGACAGAAATGCTCGTCGAGGTTGTGTATGTGTGTACTTAATGGTTTTTTATTTTTACCAAAGTTCAGCCAGTCTGAACTATGTCGAGGGCAGCAGCAGCAGCAATTGGATCCGTTCTTGAGCAGGCAAAGTGTTCACTTCCCTGTAACGACGACCGTCGCAGTCTTTTCTCTCTCTCTCCCTTATCACTACCGCGCAGGAAAGTGGCACTTTTTTTACTTTTTTGTACATCATTGTACAGAGACAGCTTTTTGTTTGATTTCGCACAGGAAACCTCAGTGAACATCATGTGAGCTGAGAACAGAACTGAGAAGTAGCAGCAGCGGTCAAAGAGCAGATTTACCCGTTAAAAGCGGACATTTTTAAGAACCAGAGCGTATAAGAAATTGCAAGTGGAATTTTTTTCTCAAGCCTTCTTGTACCTTGTTGTTGTTGTTTTCCCAAAGGCGCTAAAAACCCCCGTTTGTCTGAGTCATTTTCTCTCTCACTCTCTCCCTCTTTTTCTCCTTATCAACAGTTGGTTGATAAGGAGAAGAGATGGTGCTGAGTAGTAATCTGGCAGGCATTCGGGTGACGTGTGTTGTTCACTGCCCCTGCGACATGATGAATGCGACTTGAAGCTGCTGGCAGAGGCTGCTGTTAAGTCGGCAGAATGTTTTCCATTTTCTTCTTCTTCTCTTATCAGCGAGCATGACTCTCTCTCTCTCTCTCTCTCTCTCTCTCTCTCTCTCTCTCTCTCTCTC
>JAALOO010001106.1_pt1 | contig 13029 bp, 12 predicted proteins | sample 7257641 | NCBI WGS metagenome assembly JAALOO01 (sample SAMN14085613, study PRJNA598686) | mite metagenome | biome: ENVO:01001000; feature: ENVO:01001002; material: ENVO:01001226; isolation source: single female mite from University of Michigan culture on fish food culture... ... | reverse complement strand
AGAGAGAGAGAGAAAGAAAAAAAGAAAGTACAGCTGACGACTGGGAAGAACGAAAACAACACCGAGTGACACTTATAGTACAAAGACGGAAAAAGCGATACCGCTCAAGTGGAGTCGAAAATGAAAACAGCGGCGGCGGTGTCTGTGACGAGCAGCGAGCGCACTTTTCTGATCGTACTTTTGCACTATCAGACGGAATCGGCGACTGCAAGAGCAGCAGCAGCAGCGGCAGCAACCAACAGCCTCCTCACTATTCTCCATTCGCCTCCATTCTCTCCTGGAATAGTCTGCTGGAATAGGTGTGACGTCAATCGCCGACGTATGCCTACCAGTGACTGGCTCAGAATTGCCACACAGTGACGTCCTCAGTCAGACCGGGAATGGGCAGACGGCGGCTTCCAGTTGCTGGCAACGAAATTACCCGATTCTCGCTAGTCGACGTCATCCAGTCGACGACGTCACGTCAGCAGCAACGCGTCCGTTTCGCTTCGATTCTGCCACACTCTTCGGCGTACCGTGAAGCGGAGACAGGAGAGAGAGCGAAGAGTTGCAACGGGCAATTGCCGACACTGGCTGCAGCCAACCAACTAGCCATCCAGCCAGCCAGGCTGTCTGTCTGTCTGCTGGTCCCGTGCTGGCACTACCACTACTGTACGGTTGTACAGCAAACTGCATTACCCAACACACTAGCCCTCTAGAGGAAAAGAAAGAGAAAGAGAGAGAGAGAAACACTCCAGTGATTCACAGAGTTATGCTGACGTCACCCCCAAGAATCAGAGAATGCAGTATGAGGAGAGAAAAAGAGAGCAGAATTTAGCCAGAAGAAGATACCAAAGTGATGACGCCGTCGAGCAGTGGCTCCTTCTCCTGCTGACGCCGGTTTTCCTGGAGATGTCGACATGAGCAGCCAGCAGAAGTAGTAGTAGTAGTAGTAGTGCCACTGTGCCTCGAATCATTACATATAGCAGTGTTGTACGGCTCACTGTATTGTACGGCTGTATAACACAGTTACGTCGAGCGTGATGATGCGCGCAGTGAGCTCATTTGCCGCCAACGATCTCTCTCTATCTCTTTCCCACTCCCTTGCTCTCTTCCCTTCCCTTCTGCCGTTCTGACGTGTCTGGATTCTTCGCGCCGACGCCGCCACCGCCGTCACCGGTGCTTGTCGGCATATATAAACCGCCGCCGACTTCATTCGAAGACTCACAATTCGCTCTCGCTGACATTTCTCGTCTCATCGACTACCAGCACCAGTCTGCAACCTGCAACTACCAGCACGAGCACCGCCAATGCCAATGCCAGCAATGCCCCAGCGACTTGTTTGTTATTCACAATCAATGCCAAACTTGAACTTGAACTTGGTCGTCGACTTGATCACCAGTTCTCTCTGACATTGACCCGCTTCTTCGACTTCTTCCTCCTTTGCGCGCTTCATACTCCAGTCTACTTCTTCTGTTAACGTACATTGACACAGATATTACACAAGTCCCCTCTTGTCATCTTTGACTTCTTTCTTCTCTTTCTACTTCTTCTTTTCCTGTGACACACAGACTGAGCACTTGTCTTTAGTGCCTCTGAACACCTGAACATCACTTCACCTCAATCGGTAAGTGGTGTCTTCACCAGTCCTCATAGCCCTGATACTCCGCTATCCTTTTGAGCTGTTCTCTATGTTTCTCTTTGTTTCTTCATCTTTATTCTACCTATTGCCTAGTCAAATCATCTTTACTAGCATTTAGCACTAACATCTTAGCTTTACATCACTTCATCTTTAGGTCATCAGTTGATGATGTGAATGCCCCTTCGCTAACTAACACTTGCCTACTAATCTTTCTTAGTGAACAACAGTGCAACTATTTTCAGTATAAGTTTACTAGCAAGCTCGGACAATGCTTAAAACTTACACACACAGTTACACAGTTAGACCCAACTGGACCACTACTTCGATTGACAATTGATCCAATCGATTGAATGAGAAATTTGCCACTAGCAAATGTGCCACCCGTCGATATGACCAATCGATTTGCGGTATAATCAAGGCCACTACAGCAGCAGAAGCAGCAGTTAGTGACAGGAGATTACCAACGCCCGTTCTCGATTGGATCGATTGGAACGACCGTACAATGCACACACACAGACAGAAACATAGACACACAGAAACGACCGGTGCATGTGGTGTTTAGTAGTGCCAAACATAGCCACACTTGCACAGACACAGACAGCAACAGCAACAGCAACAGCAGCAAGAACAGCAATAGAGGAATCAGCCACCCAAGTGACGAGAATCGAGTGACGTCAAGGGCGTCGATTGGCGTGACGCACTTGTCCGCCGTCTCTCTCCTACCCGACTGCCTTCCGCGGGTGCATCCGCTCGGATGTCGTCGTACGGCACTGACGTCACCTGGCGTGGGTGCAATTTGAAACACTGTCGCGCTTTATTCTCTCTTTCTTCGTCTCTCATTCCCTTAGCACACATTTAGCACCCGTACACAAGTGAGAGAGAGAGAGAGAGACAATGCAGTGCAGTGAAATCGCGACGGCAGCAGCATCATCATCATCCCGCAACAGAATCGTCAGTGTGATGACGCATGGTGCTATATACCTCTGCTCTGCGACAGTAGGCATTCTCGCACAGTGTGACGACATCACAGAGCATTGGGAACACCATCACCGGCAGTGCACTACAATCACTGTCGTCGGTCGTACAAGGCAATGTGTCGGCGGCAGTGGCGGCGGCTGCTGCTGTCGCTGTCGCTGCTCTGACGTAGCCCGCGCACCGCTGTACGCCTCCACCCGAATCGCTATGCAAACAGACATGCACACCAGCACACACAAACACATACATTTAGCGGCGAAAGTAGGCATTGACTGCTGCCAGACAGGTGAATGACGCGGTCACTTCCGTTGGTGGACTTTGATCAGCAGACGATGCTGTCTGCCCAGACGATGTGCCAGTGCACTGCACTGCACAGTCTACCTCTCTCTCTCTCTTGCGCGGCAACAGCCCCCTTTTCAAAAAAGTGCACTTTAAAAGGCAGGAAAAATCAAATTAGCAAGCAGGATTACCAAGTGTTAAAACAAATGTCATAGACGGTCAAAGTTGGGCAATCGGTGAAGTGATGAGTGTTCCACTGGTTAGCCAGAGTGATGATTAGTGGTGGTTAGTGCGGTAGACAGGTAATAACTAGTTAGCACCAAGTTTAGCATCCCACTAGAACAAGTAGTGTAGAGCTGTTGGCTCGGTGCAGTGTTGCCGTGTCTGCTTCAGCTAGCTTCATCACTTTCTCCTAACTAATCGTGTCATGTACTATCCTCTTTTCTCTTTTTCTTTCGACTCTATCTTCGCCAGCAGGTGACTCTTCTCTCGCTCTGTCGCTTCTACCTCCCCTTTCTCTATCTCTATCTTTCTCTTCTACCCATCGCCAAACCCCAACCAAACCAAACCGAACCATCTTTCTCTCTATCTCACTCTCTCTTTCACAAACTCAGACTCCACTGAACCAAAAGCGCAGCAGCAGCCACCTGCAGAGCACGATACGATGATTTTAGTGGAGGTAAGGCGACCGAGGGCGATGTGTGTGCGTGTGTGCTTGTTTGCTCATGCAGAAGTGGGCAGTGACAAACAACACAGACCCGCCCCGCCCCCGCGAGTGCCGCGATCACACTCTCTTCCGCCTGGTTCACATTCACAACTAACCACCCTTCTTTCCTTCCCCCAACCTCTTGCCAGAACTCGTCCTTTGCACCGACCCCAGACAGCTGCGACCACTACTCCAATGTCCTGTCCGCTGGCAGCCACCCACTGACGCCATTCACGCCTTTTGACAACAACAACAGCAGCCCCAGTGCGAGCAGTGCAATCACAGCCGCCGACGAAGCCTACGACCTAGACCTCGAGGAGATTGACCAGCTGCTCTTCAGTGACCAGGAGGACCAGAACAGCAACAGCGGAGTCAGCAGCAGCAGCGGCAGCATTAGCCATCACAGCCCGCTCAGCGAGCACAGCGCCCACTCCGCTCAGCTGATCAGCGGCAGTGACCTGCTGTACGGGAGCTACCTGGCGGAGGAGGAGGAGGAGGACGATTCCTCCTTCCTCGAGCTCGACCTGAGCGACGCCTCCAGTGAGGAGCAGGACGACGACCTCAGCTCCTTGACGCCGTCAGTGCAGCGACTCTTCTGCAGTACGCCCATGTCCAACTACAGCACTCTCTCCAGCAGCTCCGTCCTCTCGAGCACTCTTCTCGAGCAGCATCACCACCAGCATCAGCATCAGCATCAGCAACAAGCCCAGCAACTGCAGCAACTTCAGCTACAGCACCAGCAGCACCAGCAGCAACTGCAGGAAGCGGCGGCAGTAGCACAGCGGCAGCAGCAGCAGCAACATCAACTGGCGGCGCTTGGAGGCAGTGAACGACTGAGTGGAATCATCCAGTCAGTGGACACCGGTCGCCTCTTCAGCAAGAACGCTTTTGCGAATTCGCTGGTGAGCAGCAGTGCCAGCAGCCAACACCACCACCGAAACGGCAAAGCTTCTCCGTACGTATTCAGCTGCGGCATCTCCAGCAACACCATCACCAGCAGTACAACCCAGTTTGACAACATCAGCGCATCAGGCAGCAGCTCCTCTTCGACGCCTTCCACCCCAGGCGCCTATCACCCGCAGACCTCGTCCTCGTCCTCCTCCACCTCTTCCACTGCCTCCACCTTGCCTAGCTTCAGTGAGATCTACTCACCGAGAGGCGTAAAAACCAACAACAACTTTGACTGCACGGGTGACTTTTTCAAGTTTGAGGACGCTTTCTCTGACAACAGCTGCATCAGCGCCGAGGCTGACGATAACTGCGCTGCCGCCGCCGCCGCCCTGCAACTGGCCATTGAGCAGTTTCCCAGCGAACAGCTGCTGACCGACGGAGCAGCAACCGTGTCCACCACATCGGCATCAGTTGCCTCCGGCCAGTTTGATCTCCTCCATCCGCATATCATCCTCAAAGAAGAGCCCATGGACAGCTTTGTGTCCACCTCAGCCAACCTCAACGCCAACGTAAACACCAACCAAACACAACTGTGCAACTTTGTCCAACAGCAGCAGCAGCAGCAACCAAAGCAGGAGATTACCCAGCAAACCAACGAACGGCAGATTAAGGAGACCAACACAATGCTCTTCCGAGCCGACTCGCCGAAACCAATGCGCTACCACCTGCACAATCTCTCAATGAGTGTGATGCAGCAGCAGCAACAACAACAGTCAGTCTGCGACCAGGCAGTTCCATTCGACACAGATCCCTTCGAATCGGACGACACCTCAATGGACCGCCTGGCGGACTTTGAGGCGCAGCTCATTCAGCAAACAGCTCCGATGCCGCTGTTGTCGTCTATCCAGGGAATGCAGTCACTGCTCGCTGCCGGTTCTGCCCACTCTTCGGCTTCTGCCGCCCACTCCGTTGCCTCTGCCGTAGGAGACAACTTGAGCAATCCGCTGGTGATGGGCGGTGGTGTCGCCTGCGGTGGCAGCCCCTCCTCCCATTCGGCAAACCTCTTCTCGCGCAACAGTCCAATCGGCAACAATGCTGGCGGTGGTGGTGGCAAGATGCGCACCACTGGCCTCAACCGACCTCACAAGGCAGCTATGCAGATCTGCGCAGTCTGCGGTGATGTCGCCGCCTGCCAGCACTACGGAGTGCTCACCTGTGAAGGTAAGTCCACCCCCTCCCGTTTCTTTGATCAGTTTTGTACAACTATTTGTTTGTTGTTTCCCTAGGCTGCAAAGGATTCTTCAAGCGCACCGTCCAGAAGAACTCAAAGTACACCTGTCTGGGCAACAAGGACTGCACTGTGGACAAGCGACGACGCAATCGCTGCCAGGCGTGTAGATTCCAGAAATGCCTTAGCGTCGGTATGGTCAAAGAAGGTAAGTCGCAGTTTGTCGCAGAGGTCAACATCAAAACATACTAAACACCTCCCATTCACAGTGGTGCGAACGGACAGTCTGAAGGGCCGACGTGGCCGTCTGCCGTCGAAGCCAAAGAATGCCTCTGAAGCGGCGCCGGCCGTGCCGATGACGACCATCACTGCGCTGATGAAAGCGCACATCGACACGAGCAACGACAAGCAGAACCTGGACTTCAGTCAGTATTCAGACAGCGTCAACCTCGCCGGCGAGGAGGCACAGACGCACATTGACAGTCAGCTGCTGACGATGCTCAATCGGTCGTTGAACAACCTGTACGCCTTCATGGAGAAGATACCGGGCTTTAATGAGTTCAGTGAGCACGATCGGAAGGTGCTCTTCCAGAACTCCTGTCTCGAGTTGTTTGCCCTGCGAATGGCCTACCGGTAAGCTATACATGGAGCGCTGGAGCCTGTTTCATTACTCACTAACTCCATTCTTCTTTCCCCAGCATCAAACCCGGTTCGCTGTACTTTATCTTCTCCAACAACGTTGTAATGCACCGCAATCAGTTTGCCGCCAGCTTCGGCGAGTGGCTACCGCTGATTGAAGAGCTGAGCAACCAACTGAACGCCATGGAGCTAGACATATCCTCATTTGCCTGTCTCAGTGCACTCACCGTCATCACTGGTAAGCAGTTGGCAGTCAGTGAGATGTGAACAACACATCCTAACCATCAACTATTTCTCTCTCTCTCCCACCAAATCAGGTCGATGCGGCGTCCAGGATCTCGACAAAGTGGACGAGCTGGAGACGAAGATCATCAGTGCGCTGAAGGACCACACGATGTACCACTGCGAGGCGCAGAAGAAACCCAACTACTTCTCGCGCATTCTCTCCAAACTGAGCGAGCTGCGCACCATCGGCGAACTGGGCCACCGAGTGGTCACCCAGCGACTGGGCCTCTTCACGCTGGCCACCGCCAATGCCGACATTCGCGATCTGTCGAAGAAGCTGGCGATCAGTGGCACTGGCCTCGGCAGCGGCACTGCTGCACCCTTTCATTTTGCCTCCTCCTCATCCACCTCTGTCCCCTCCAATCTCAATGTGCGCATGGAGACCGTGGAAGGGGCCAACATCAGCAGCAGCAATATCAACATCGGCAGCAGCAGCAGCAACCTCAACCTCAACCCAAACAGCGCAGCATCCGCCCTGCCTGATCTCTCCTGTCTTGATCTACCGTCGATCTCCTCCTTCTTCAAGTGGCAGAACATGAAGTGAAGTGAAGTGTCTAGCACCCAGTGTCCACAAATCAGTTGGATGCACCGCTGATCTCACTTTTTCAGTACCCACTCTCTGCACTCACTGCCTACCGCACCACGATTACAGTAATAATCTCCCAATAATTATCAGTGGTCGCTACGCATTCTCCGATCCCAAAACAAAAAGTATATACACTTCTTGACCTCATCATCTGAAGCATAATCATAATGCTTTCACTCTCTCTTCATCTCGACCATCAAATGGTCTCCTCTTATCTGGTCATCTCCACCACATCCTCCCTCACCCCTTCATCCATTCTCTGGTAGCTAGCCTGTCCTCTCGCCTCATCATCATCCTCATCTTCATCCCCCTCACCAAAAAGTCATCGTCTCTCATAATCCTTCATTTGGCCATAAACTTACCTTCACACACCTTCATCATTTGGGCACTTCGGCAATAAGCTCACTGTTTGTTAAACTGTTCACCAGCCTGTGGACAGATTAATTAGTTGGAGCACGCAGCACAGCCATAGCACACCTCTATTTTTGCTTCCCCGTTCAGCTAAAGACAAAGTTCTTTATCAATCTCTCTCTGTCTCTTCTCTCTATATCGCATTTATATTGTATATTTTTCTAACGCCCCGAGTGAGCCCAGGTACTCTCTGTAATACTGTTGCTTGTTCTGTTTTCACACATCATTATCATTACCTACATTTATTTTCATTACAGTCTATTGAACGACAATAATTCTATACTTATGTTATACAAAACATGAAATAAAATATTATCAAAGGCAATCAAAATAAACAAACAAACAAAACATGTGTGTTTACTTAATGGCAGTTAGTCTAACTGAGTTAGACTGTTGATGAGCATGTATCGCGAGGTGGCGGCGTAGAGGTAGCGAAACCAGAGCATCTGACTGCGGTGTCGGCGAAGCGACTGGAAGAGGTGCAGGTACTCGCTGAATGTGAGCAGGTGAATGGGCAAAGTTCTCCGCCGGTCGGTGGGCTGTTGAAGGAGAGACGTAAAGAGTACGTCTAGCCAGGAGGAATACTTGCGCCAGAGAGGCACTGTCTGCAGTTGCCAAAGTTCAACTGCAGTTGGAATGTACTTGGCCTTCAGCTGGCTGAACGCGTGGTGAATGGCCTGGTGATTGGGGTGACAGCTGACGCCAGACGCGTCAAAGGTGATCACCTTGGTAATCTCGTGCTCGCTGATGTACTCCACAACATGCTTTATCACTGCTTCAGCTGGCCAGTTAACGTCAGGCGAGTCGGGAAGGTGCTCATCATTGAGCACTTCTAACCGAAACACGTCCGCATGGCGTTTGGTGTCGCCGCACAGATAGAGACAGGCGTCAGCAAGCTCCTTTCCTCGCCTATGTCCATCGCCGTAAAAATCACCCTGCGAGAGGCAAAGTAAGTGTACCTTTGTAGAGGTGACGCCCGGACGCTCGGCGCGGGCTCGTATCTCCGAAAGTAGCGTCGGTCCGAAGAACATCAACTCGTCATCGGGGTGGGCAGTAACGAAGAGCACATTGTGCGATACATCCACAGGCAGCTGCCTGGCTCGAATGCGAATCCAGGAGACGAAGATGCCGACGACAAGGGAGAAAACGGCCAAAGTACACAACATGACGAAGGGTGAAAACCGGTGAAAATCATGCCGCTCCAAAGCGAACGCCCAAAGCAGTGTTGTTTTTGTTTACACTGCACATCTCTCGTAGACGGTGGCTCCCCCACTTTGTCGACTGCTCTAAACAACTAATTCAATGCAGAATCGAGATTATTTCTCATGTTCTCTCAAGGTAATACAACTTGGCTTTGTATATCATAAATTACTCACAAGCAATAGTTTTAAAAGTAAACGCGGTATCAAATTATTCAGAAGCTTTAGAAGCTCTTATAAATTGGATATTTATATGTTATGATAATGTACAAAAGTTATAGTAATGGTGGTGGTGAAGTTGAGACATTTATAAATTGAAACATCAAAAGTTAGTTGTTGGCAATTGATGAGCAGGTCTTGATTGAGTTTAAATTGTGAGGAAACTGAAGGTATAACGGAACTCAAACTGGCAAGTGTTTCGGATGTCAGACGAGGAATCTCAAAAGGAGCAGCAACAGTAGCACTCTTTCAAAACTTTTTGATTGTTTTCTTGATAAGCGCTAATCGTTGTTTGTGTGCTTCTGTGGTGAAGCACTTCTTTGGTTTAGAGTTGGCTGCAGCCGTAGCCGCTGCCCCGGTACCCTGACCGGTCCCTGTTGTGCCGCTGTACACACCAACAACTCCATCGACGCCAAAACCAGGTATCCACATGTTCCAGTTCTTTTCGAGGGCAAGCTGCACGTCCTTCACTTCTAACGTGTTTGACTTTCTGTGCTTGGCAATCATACAGCTGGAGGTGACCAGTGAGTCGATGAAATCGTCTGCCAGTGAAAGGAGTACATCTTCTACCTCTTCTTCTAGGTGCTCATTCGGGTCCACCTCGTGCACTAGCTCCTGCAGGCGTTGCTTATCGAGAGGAATCACTGGCGGTCGTGGAATGTTGTTTAGAATACCGTTTTTGGTGTCTTCACTCATTGTTCCGTTGGTCATCGAGGCTCCAGCGTGCTGATCGTTGTGCAAATCCATTTTGGAAATGAACGTTAACAAGAAAACAAACGCAAGTCTTCAGAGAAAAACACAAAAATGTAAAGCGACACTTTCACAAACAACGTAATATTCGTGATTTAAAAATTTTATTTCACAAAATACAAATGAAAATGAGCAAATTATACAAGAATCTCAGAGATACAATCTAGATGATATCAAATGATATCTACACAATGACCATTTGGTCTTTATTTGTCAATAACCCAGGCAATGTTCAGTCCAGATGGTCCAAGATTAATGCGACTATAAAGATAAAATAAATGTAAGATGTTTCAATGTTTTATAAATCATTCTCTTACCCTAAAAGACCAAAGTTCTTGACTTTGATGTGATGAATAAACACCAGCAGTGCGTAAAAAAGATTATTACGACCTGGTGGCAGATCCAAAGTTTCACCCTTTAGCACGAGTGAGTAATACGGCGGGTAAGTCTTAATCTGCTGAATGTAAGTGTCCGATTTGGGAGTTGGGCCATTGTGAAGCTTCAAGTGCTGACTTGTAAAGGGTTTTCCTTCAGGGACGATCGGATTGAATAGTAATCTCGAGTCCATGTACACACAAAAGAGGTGCAAAATAATTTCCGAATCAGTGAGCATGTCCTCTTTCCAGTGTTTGTAATTGTAACTGCCTCCACCGTCCCAGAGAAACTCTGTGATGCAGCCGCCTTTGGCGAGGTCCTTCACTCGCCGAACCAGGTACTTCTGCAGAGTGATGTTGTTTTCAATGGTTGGCGAGTTTATGTCAAGAAAAGCGCACACTTGCTCTAGTGTTGGAAAGTCAGTCTTTTTGGCACTTGCTAATTGCTTAAGATGCTGAATTGTCGTTTCTAAAGAAAAATGATAATTATAAAATACAACGCACATAATAAACACAATAAAACAGTACCTCCAATAGATGAGTCAATGAAGCCTTTTTCTGCAATGATTTTGTTGATAGCATCAATTTCGGCGGCAAGTCGTACGAGAATTGTTTGTGAGATCCATTTACGAATATTCTCCACCATCTGCATTAGTCGACTGTCATCGACATTTAGCTTGTTGAGCACCTGCATTATGGTGGGAGAATGGCTAAAGCTGATTGATTCCGCCTTTTCAGGACTGCTGGGAAGAGATGACACTTTAATGGCTGGTCGATACTCTGGAAAAGGTTCATTTAGTTCTTGGGATACGTTGAAGCTGCTGCCCACACTAAGATCAGCAACAGTTGGACTGTTTGTGTGTTGGAAAAGTAGTTTTTGTTGAAACTGTTGCTGATGAATCTGCTGTGGACTTGAAAACGGTGACATGTTGTTAGACATGTTTGAGATATTGTTTGACAGATTGTTGGCAGATTTGTTGAAAGAAGTGTTGAAGGAAGTATTGAATGAGTGATTCTTTGATGGCGTACTGAAGAGGACGTCGGCTTTCAGTGATGCAGTGGAAACATTCAACAATGCCGGCTTTGGCTCCTCAACCTTCAATTTGAAACCTATCTCTTGAGGAGAAATGCCAAACAGGAGAAACTCATTGGAAGTAAGTTCAATTGGTTGCATAAACTTCTTGAACCACAAAAACAGCCAGGTATTGTAGATGAAGTTGACGAAAAATAGCAGCATCAAGGCAAAGTCTGTAAAAGAAAATGTTTTTACTCAAATGATAAAACTTGTAAGCAATGAAAACAAACCGAAAATTGCGAGAAAGTCCTCAAGCAAATGCAAGTGAAAGAGCGATGAAATAATTGAGTATTTGCTGAATGAAAAATCATAATTAACAATTTTATCATTTGAACCTTTTCCCAATACACTTACAAGTCGGTTAAACAGATGACGAAAGACAACATATTGATTCCACCCCAAAACGGAGCGTTCTTTGCAGACGCCACAACTGCTCTCCGCTTGAGGTATTCCCTGTCATTTGAATTGCTGTGAGGAAAGAAAAACGTGTCAAGTGAAATGGATACAGGTAACAGAACATTCATACCTCATGGTTGAGCTGGTGAAGATGGATGTGGGACAACAAGTTTAGCTAAAAGTACATTTGCATGATTTGAAAAACAAAACTCAACTTTCATGTGAGAGTGAAAATGTCATCAGCTGACAAAAATGCCGCGGAGAAAATCCACGAGGGGCAGTGTCAAAATTGCCGCAACTTATGGCTATTTTCATTTCAACGTGGAACGCTCACAAAAACCCCTTGGGAGTTCAGTCTCAATGGAGTTCATTACCGCTATTTGAGCATTATTTTAAAGGTTTTCATTATCAAGGCTTTATTAGTAATCTACAAAATGATGTACACAAAGGTAATTAGTAAAAGTAGTAGTGACTTCAAGAAACTAAGGTAGGCTAAGTGCCCGCAGTAACAAAATGTTGGATAAACTGAAGAACTTTTTATTGATGGGGTTCGCACTAGTCGATCACACAGGTAGCACCCGTTGCTTCGAGTGAGGCTTTGAGCTTTTCAGCTTCATCCTTGGAGATGTTGCTCTTTACTACTTGAGGCACTGATTCGACGAATTTCTTGGCCTAAAAAGAACAAAGTGTTAAAATAACACAATATTTGTTTGCAGTCTGAACATGTTTACCTGGACCAAATTAAGACCTTCTACGAGGTTCTTGATCTCCTTGATGAGAGCGACTTTTTTAGTTTCATCAAACTTGGTAACTTTGAGGGTGAAAGCAGTCTGCACAGTCTTGGCATTATCGGCATCTTCATCCTGGTGAGTGAAAAGATTATTTAGAAAAGCGTATTTTCAAAACGTTTTCACTAAAACAATTGTTACCTCTGCTTTGGCCGCTCCGGCAGCAGGCACAGCTCCAGCAGCAAAAGACATGACCGGGGCATCGGGAATTTTGAGCGTCTCCTTCAGTGCTTGGTTCAGTTCAGCCACCTCGAGAAGTGTAAGCTTCGCAATCTGACCGACAATGTCTCGAATTTTAGGGTCAACTTCAGTTGGCGCCATTACTGGAGAGTCAGCTGCCGCTTGGGCAGCAGCCGGTGATAAACGTACGGCCGAAAGTGTCATACTTCTAAAGGACGAAATGAAAACCCGAATGTTAATAGAGAATTCTTTGGAAGAGAATCCCGATAGATACCTGTGCACTAGGTGAACCGAACGACTGCACCGAGCAACGTGACCGAGAAACTGTCTGGACAACATGTTTTGAAATTGGGTGAGAAATTAGGGAGAATAATCTGTCGGAACGCGTGAATTTGACCCAAAGATTAGCGGTGAACCGTACAATCGC
>JAALOO010001850.1_pt1 | contig 13040 bp, 6 predicted proteins | sample 7257641 | NCBI WGS metagenome assembly JAALOO01 (sample SAMN14085613, study PRJNA598686) | mite metagenome | biome: ENVO:01001000; feature: ENVO:01001002; material: ENVO:01001226; isolation source: single female mite from University of Michigan culture on fish food culture... ... | reverse complement strand
GTAAACGTGAGTCAAAGAGTGTGCACTGTGGTGACTAAGTGCGGAGGCACTACACTGCTAATTTTTGCCGATTGTAGAGGCTGATATGATAGAAGCTGCAGCACAGTAAAGTACACAGGTTTTAAACTCTCTGTGAAAGAAGAAGTGCTTTGCTAAACGGAGCTTACTGCGCACATAAACCTGGCCAGTATTAGGCAAAACTGACAGGACAATCAGAAAATCTACAGAGAAGAAGAAATGGTTTACCTCTTGCAGGTGAACCATTTGCGGTGCAGGCAATCGTGCCACCCGCAATCGGCACTGTGCTGCTGCTGCTGTTCATTGTATGGCAAGCAGCGGCAGTTAAGCTCCTACACTACCCTTTCCTTGCAGCGAGGTAAATGTCTTTTTTATGGGCGCACTTCACCATTAGGACCATTAGGCTCTCGTTTATTGTCTAATCAATGAGTGCATTCTCTCTCTCACAAACCGAATTGTTATTATTTATTTGCCTCATTTCTTGGCAGAGACCACTGACATCTCCTCTCTTCCTCTTTCTTCTTCTTTTTCTCACTCACAAATTTCCGTCTTTGTCTTTTGAGATTTTTAATTTAACGTGAACAATACACTGAACACGTTGACGGTGCCAACGTTGGAGCCGCAAACCACTTAATATGATTTAGAGCACTGTGATATTTACCACAGTGTGCTGTTGAACGCACTGGAGTGCGGTTTCAGTGTAAAAAGCCAGCTAGAGCTTGAATTCTGTTGCGAAACGAGCAGCTGAAACGATAATGGCCGGAAAAGATAGAGAGTGAGAGCGGTACTTGGACAGCAGTAGCAGAAGTCATTACACAGAGCAACAGCAAGAACGCCTTTTCCCTTCAGTTGCCGGACACTTTGTCAGAGAATAGGGTTTTTATTTTTAGTTTCTAAATAAAATACCCTCAAAAAAGTGTAAAAATGCTAGTGCATTCTGGGCTGGGCAAGGTAGTCTATTTGAATAAAAATGGGCTGAAAAAACAGATTTTACGTACACGTACATGTTTTGAGCGGCCATAAAAAACACACAGTTTGCACTTCAACTCAAGCACGCCCAGTGTTCAGTGTCCAAGTCAAATCTCCTCGACTGGTTATGGCCATTCATAAATCAGCGTCAAACACGCGCATCACCAGCTACTGGTTTTTCACGCCCAAAAAGTTTCAGCCACAATTCAATTTGCAAAGTACAGCACATTTGAATTTCACTCTTCCTCTGGTCATTGCCTTCTTTATTGTTGAACTCAAAGCAAAAAGGAGTGGGTGGAGGGACAGTGAAGTAAAACATAATAGCGGATCACATTATCGAAATGGCCATAGCGTTTCTTGTTTCATTTCAAAGCAAAACTAACCACATTGCACCGCTTGAAAAATGAACAAACTGTTGTTCAGTTGCAAAAAAATAAGCAGTAACTAAGTTAAGTTGCAGATTCTCACTATCAATCTCTCTAAAAAGTAGTTTTTATTTTTAAAAGATTAATTTAATAATATTTTTTGTGGTGATACTCTTCTTTCTTTTACACTACTCCAAAAGAGACCAGGCAATCGAGCAAGTTTTTCAGCTTTTTATTTATTGGCAAGATTGACATTTTTACTATTTACTGCACAGAACAAGGAGAAATAGAGAGAGGGAGAGATACAAATAGAGATCAGATAAAACGGCCAAATAAATGACCAGAATAGCTGAAATGGAATCGAATTTGAAGCTCGTTTGTTCTTCGTAAATCAAATTACGCCAGGCAGCTCTGGCGGAGCACAGCGTATTCTTTAGAAAGGGCAAAGAATAGTGGTGGAAAAGAAAGAAGAGAAAGAACTAACCAGCAGACCAACAAAAACTGAGAAACTTAGAAACTCAAACCGAGGCAACACTTTATTATGTTGTGATTGCTTTTTCGCAATCTATATTTATGCTCACTCAAACGTTTTTCCTCTTTCTCAACAAAAAAAATATTTTTGCAGACCAAAAATATATAATAGCTGCCACACTGTCCGCAAAAATTCTGCCCAGTTATTCTGTTTACTATCAATTTCAAAATTGGAAATTCTGTAACAGTGCTGCCGTCCTTTTGCTTACAGAACAGAAACAGTTGAAACAAGAAAAAACCGGTTACAAAACAAAACAGGAAATGAACAAAGAGAACAAAGGAGAATTTGAGGAGGAGGAAAAGGAAGAAGAACACATTGGAACAAAAAGAGAAAGTACATACACTGAAGTACACGCTAAAGGAGCAGTTGCAAATTACGCCTTCTTGATTGACGACTTTACATCGGCAGATCATCAGTGCTGCTGGTTAGGCAGTCAGCTGGAAGTGAGATTCGCCTTCTCCTTCTTTTTCAGAAGAAGAAACTGGCAAAAAGAAAGCATCATCTGATTGGTGCCTACAAACTGTCCCACTGACAGCATTACCGACATTTGTGCCCATCATTCCCTGTTGCAACGGACACAAAACTAACACAATTCATCCCCCGATGCACCCACATGTCTGGTGCCTGCACCGTTGACAGCTGCCTGAGCTCAGCTGAGGGTAACGTTTTATTAGAAACGCTCAGAGGGCGGTGCTGATGTCCTGATAATCACACACAAGAAAGAAAAAGTGTGTGTGTGTGTACCTCTTCCGCTCACTGCAATTGAGTTGACCTTGTGTGCGTGTGCTTGGTTCGCCTCACCAAGTTCCGGGTTGGCTGTAATTTGCGCTGTACATTCATTCATTCACTCATTCACTTTCTTTCTCCAACCCCTCCTCTTCCATTTACAAAATTATGAATGAATGCCTGTAGTCTTTTTAACCGCTTTCACTCACTCTCCCGTTCTTGTACGCTTCTCCTTTCTCCCAATTTACCCGTTTGACGTAAGGTTTTTGCACTTGGCGGACCATGATCGAAGAGATGACCGAAACACACGTTCCCTTTCCCCTTTTTCCCTTTCCCCTTGTTCCCTTTTTCTACTCCTCTTTCTCGACAGTACATCGTTTTTGCCTTTACAGCATCCAATCTTGACGATGCGTGACAAGCAAGGGGGGGGGAGGAAGGGAGAAAACGATGTAAAAGACTGTTGTAAAGTGATGAAGAAAGCTGGCAAGGAAAGCAGTCTCCGATCTGCCTACAGCCCGTTTAATAGATCGAGCTCAATTCATTGCAACCAGTTTGGCCGCAACGGCAGATCGGCACATCGGCAGCTCCTTTTCTCCTCTTCTCGATTGTCTTAATTTTCTTTGACAACTCGCAACAAGGGCACACATACCACACTACTGTTCTAGAAAATGGGTCCGAGTCGACGCTAGCTTGTCGGTGCTCCAGTGCAAGTCGGGTTCTTTTGCAGCTGCAGTGCAGTGCAGTAGCTCAACTCTGCGCGTCTTCTACGTCGTCTTCCTTGTTCCTCTTCTTGGTTTTCTTTGCAATTGTGCCACTATTTCTCCCCCTCATCCTCTCTGGCCGTCAATATGACAGATTGTGGAGTGAGGCAGCAGCAGCAGCAGCAGCAACCTCCTACAGAAAGACCGTTGTGCAAAGACCGCTGTCGGCGAGCTTTGTTTCGCCCACCATCACCATCACCACCACCACCACCGCCGTCGACAATGACGTGCATTCTTTCTTTCGGTTGCACTTTACTGGCGATCGCTCTTTCTGTGTTTTTGCTGCTAAATTACGAGCCATTTCCCCGAATTCTAGCCACCGCCGTCAGCAGAGGACCACAGGAAAGAGGCAGCAGCAGCAGCAACCGAACATCAGCAGACATTACATCATCAGCTTGCTAGCACCAGCACCAGCAGCAGATCTCACTCTCTTAGTAAAATTGCTAATCACCCGAAATGCTTCACTGCTGTGCCACTTTGCCATTTGAGCCGCCGCCTGTCATCGGTTGGGTGATGATGCCGATGCCGCTGCTGCTGACTGCGCACTGAGCGCCATTTATTGGTGATACCAGTTTTCACAGCTTTGGCAATCGAATTAATTTACAATCATTTAGTAAGGAGGAGAGCAAAGAGGAAGAATGATGTCTGTCAACTCGGAAGAAGAAGAAGACGATGAAATGTGTGTCAAAGAGTGCTGCTGCTGGTACTAACTGGTGGTACTTCCACCGCCGAATCAAAGTGTTTGTGTGCCAGATCTGAAGGCTAGCAAAATTCGCAGTTGATTTATGTAACATTTAGCATTTTTCTGATCACATGCTACTGCCTGCCTTCACACTACTGCCATAGTTCAAACCAGTGTTTGTTTGTCTGTCAAACTTTTACAATAATTTCGGATAGAGAAGAGGAGTCGCTTAAATAGCACGTAATACCGATTTTTGTTTTTCATTGCTCGAGGATCTTTCACTTTCTCACGAGGAAAGAATGCCCAAACGTTTGCCATCACATGTTCTATTCTAAACAAATTACAAAAATCAAAAATCAAAATTCATTACTTGTGGTTTGTGTGATTGCAGACAAAAAAAGAAAACTTAGTTTACTAACATAAAACAGCAACTAACTGGTGCTTGACAACAGCAGGCTTAAAATTGAAACCGTACTATCTCAATTTGCGTGTGTGGTGTCGTGGTATAATTGATGCAAATTGAACCCAAGTACACAGTGTGTGTCTGTCTGACTGTCTGGCTAGCTAAATGACTGTACTTTTTTTATTCTACTGTCTGCGGAAAACGGCGCACTGCTGAAAGAAAGCCATTAAAAGTGTGTTTTTGTGACTGTACTGTCTTCAAACTTCAAAAAGTGAGCGTTGGCGTGTCTAGCGATTTCTCATCTCACTCGACAGTACAAAAAACTTTAAGTGAAAAAGTTTTATCCTTTTTTTGCCGATTGATGCCCAAGATGAAAAAGAGAAGAAACGGGGAGACAAATTGTGTCACCAAATTAGCTTATGGCTGATGAGCTTTTTGTTTTTTCTTTTGAACTGTACGGTAGCAGTGGTGCTCAGTGGTTTCTACTGTTGTAGCGGTAAGCAAATCAAGCCCACTTCTTTTTACCACTGCACTAGTGCTGCACAGCAGCTTAATTTGCAAGTGGTACTTTTCACTTCTTTATTTATTGAGCATTCAGGAATCGTCGCCTCTCGCTTTCTTGTTTTTTTTCTTTACTCAATGTACGCATTTTAAACGAAGCCTCTTGGTTTTGCTTTCACTTGCGGCGAAAGCAAAAAAAACTAGCGTTGGCGGTTAGAGTGTTTTTCACTGTTTTGTCACAGAATTGTGCTACTGTTAGCGACAGTAACAACAACGAAGCACACTTGTTGAAATGAGTAATAGGAGGAATTACACACTTGCCTCCACTTGCCATGATGCATAAGTGCACCTTGACGAGAGAGTGAAGAGAAAAGCAGTTGAAGGAGGGGAAAGAACAAAAATGGCAGATGATTAATGCGAAACTGATTGGTGTAAATTGGTGACAAAAGAGCAAAAAGTACAAATTTGTTGCCCTGTTATCTGCCCGCTACTGATTTTGATACCACTAAGGACAACGATCATCGATTAATTGTTATATATTACCAACAGCTGTCACACCGCTGCTAAGGTCAACACTGAAGCTTCAAAGAGAAGAAGGAGACATGAACGAAACATTGTACAATGTATCCACGAGTTTGCCGGCTGATTTTAGGAACGACAATCTCAGTGTGGCGATGATCTCAGCACATGTGTTGTGCATGTCCAAGCTCTGTTCCAACGGCAACCAAGACACGACAAGTCTGAGTTTCTCTTTACTATTTTTATACTTTTCTGTTGTTTCTTTTTCTCTCTCCCAAATTAGTTTGTCCACTCCACAGCTGCAAACACACACACACACACTTGGCTAAAAAGTATATAATTTCTCTTTTTGTTTTCTCCAGCAACATCAAACTCAGTGATCTCTGAGACTCAAGGGCTATCAAACGTTCACTGCACCAGAATGCGCCAGGCATGCACCGATTAGATTGGTAGCAGCAGAAGCAGCAGCAGTCCACCGTTTGGTGTAATGATAATGCCTTTCTGTGTGCGCCTTGCCACGCGTGGATGACAATGAAGAAACAACAAAAGAGAGAAGTAGAAGCAGGCACAGGAAAAGATGCACTTGGGCACGCCGGCGCTCTTGTCTTCTCTTGTCCCTCTTCTCTTTTTCTCCTTCGTGTCATTTTGCCGGCGAAAAAAGAGGGGCAGAAAAAGAGCAACCCTACTACTACTGTTCCTGTGAGAGAGCACCACTTTGCATAAGTGTCAGCAGCAAGGTTGCAGCTACACTATTAAACGCACCATTGCGTACACGAGTGAAGAAGAAAACGCTTTAATTTAAAGTGAGGGGCGCACTGATTGACAGTGCCAAGCACCAGCAGCATCAAAACTGAGCGCACTTGCAACAAAGTAACTCAATCAGTGCACAGCAAAAAAGCAGTAAGCACGATTACCATGGCCGGCAATCACACACTACGTGCTGTCTGTGCACTGCACACAGTTTGACTGCCACGCACTGGCACTGGCGATCATCGCACCATCGCAATTAGACAAGTGGACGTCCTTTCTTCTTCCTCTTCTCTCAGATAATCGACACTTTCATTGACAGATTTATTGTTATTACCCCCTCTTCCTCTTCCTCTCTTTGTCCCTCTTTGTTTCTCTCTCATCTGGATCGTCACTTCTTTTACCTTTACGACGACGACGATCGCCGACCTCTCCGGCCAATGGTCAATTAGCTGGCAATTACTAAATGGTTACACATACACAACAAAACACTGCCGCCGCCGCTTTATGGCGTCATGAAGTAATGGGGCGCCAGTCGCACTCGACGCAATTTGCACCATTCAGGCAATCACTGCAGCAGTCTGCTTTGCTTTCTGAAGCGAGCACTCTCTCTCTCTCTCACACAGTTTTACACACATTCACGTCAATTGATCTGCCCCTTTGCTGGCCGAATATTCGCTAATTATCACACACACACACACACACGACAGATAGTGCACTACGGTAGATGATGATCAGTGTCGTTTTGCCCCTTTTCTTTCTTCTAACAGCAGGCACGATTTTTCTCTCTTTTTCTTTCTTCCCTCACTGTACAATCACCCTCTACCTTTTGCATTGTAGTAACTTTTTTCTTGTTTTTTATCATCTGAATGAATTCTATCACCAAGGGGGCAATCATGGACTGCTGATGTGTGGTGATTATCTCCTCCTTCCCCCTCTTTTCCACTTCCACTCAGCAAACGTGAACAACGCTTGGTGTCGAAAATGACTGTGCGGGGGCACACTGGCTCTTGTGGTGGTAGTGGTGGTGGGGTTTTGAGCCCGGCATCGGCGACGATGACGTCGATCAAAACGAAGAAAAAAACTAAATGTGGTTTGCTGTTTTTGTGCTCACTAACAAAACTGACTAGCTGGGCTAACCACAGCTGTCGTGGGCGGACAGACTCAAGGGAGAAATGAATGTCTGATTAATGGTCGGCCGTTTTCCTTTCTTTCTTCAATTGACCACTTGCTGGTGCTGTTGTTGAAAGCAACCAAGAGGGTTTCTTGGACATCTGGTTCAAATGAACCTAGCCAAGCCTAGCCTGGCCACCTTTTTTGCTATAATTGCTTCATCTATCTTTTCATCGCACTGATACTAAACTGAGCTTGCATCCGGCCACTGTGTACTGTTTCTCTCTCTCTCTCTCTCATTTACGTCACTAATCATTCCCTTTTCATCACCTTTGGTGGTGATACGGTGTAGTGCGTAAAGTGGTACTCTCTTGTGTGTCCTCTCGTCTGCAAATAGTTCACTTGATGTTAACTAATCTAAAGCAACTTTTTTTCCAGCTAAAGTCAACAGTTTGGCTGCCAACAAACATTGCCCGTTTGCCCTCGTTTTTGAACTCCTGGTCACATTCGGTAAACTTCGTCCATTTCCTGTTTTTTGGCCAGTTCTCTTTTTTGTTTATGCTGCTTCTGATGCATTGTTATTAAATTTGTACCTTTTTCCATTAAAAATGCACAGTAAAAGTTAAAGAAATGAGCGTCATTACTTTTTCTCTTGCTTACTTTCACTTTTTCTCCTCTTCTCTCAACCTATCAAATGACTTTTGTATAATGACTTGTTTGTTTTGCTTTCTTATCAACACACTACTGCCACCGGGTAGTTGCTGTTGACCCAAAGACACTGTCGCATTTGTCGCATTGCAGTGTAGCACCAGCAGCAAAAAAAGTGATGGTAGTGTAGTAGTAATTGACGGAAGATTGCAGCCAGCAAAAGCTGTGTGTGTGCAAGTCAGTAGCTTCATATTCAGCTACTACTGAACAGAAAAAGAAGATAGCGATTAGTCTACCGCTGAGTTCAATACTTTCTCCACAATGTAGAACTTGGCTCCCTCCCTTCTTTTTTGAAAGGGCACTCTTTGTCAGGCAGGAAAACAAGAAGTGCCACTGGTGCTGCTCTCAGTCATCCGCCATCAGTCATCTGACACTGGCACAGTAGCACTTTTACGTCAAGTATTGCGCCAGAACTTAATATCAGTGCCTGCCAGTGCGAGTGCCGCATCATCTCGGCACTGTTGATAATCTGTATCTGCTGCTGATGATAAGCTGATTCTGTTGCCGCAGTGAGCCTGAAATCAGCGATCCGAAGTGATCATCAAAATCAACGGTGATACTTGCTACATTATTGCTAGTTCACTTGCCTCCCCCTCTTATTTACCTCTTACTTTCTACCCCTCCCACACACACTTTGGCACAGTGATACACTTACTGCCTGTTCACTACATTTCGATCCCTTTGCCCCTCCAATTTGAACAGCGCACACAATTGACCACATTTATTTGCAAAGCAGTCCAGTTTTATCTCTATCTTACGGATAACAGATAAAAATATGTCTTTTCTTAAAACAGAAGAAGAAGAAGCTTAACAGACATTTCTTTGTGTTAGTCTTGTTTTGTCTACTCTAGTGTATACGTGATGCATCTTTATAGTAAAAGTTCAATTTCTGGTTAATATTTTTTTGTGAATGACATTGGTTGGGCACTCAGTAGAGAACTGAAGTAAAGCACAAGTTCAATTCAATGTTCGAATGCACTGATATCAGCAGCAGCAAAAAGCAAAGGCATTTCAAGCTTACAAACAGTGCGAGAAAGGTGAGAAAGCTAAAAGACTGAGGAGTTCAAAGGTTGCCACTGGTCAAATCTCATCAAATATGCTTAACGAAACTTTTGTGCCTGTGTGTGTTTGGTAAATAACTAAGCAAACACAAAAAAAGCACAAAAAGAAAAACAAATGCTGCTAAAGCATTTTATGATTTACTGTCATTACCTGTTCCCTGCAAGTTTTGCCTAACGTGTTATGTAACGTCGTCGTCGTCGTGGTTCAGCACAGTTCTCGAACATTCAGGCAATCTAGGACAGATGGCTGCCAGGGACAAAACCAATGTGCGAAAAAGTTATTGGTGCTACTCACCACATTCATTCACTCATACACGCACTTGTTGTCCGTCACCGGAGACCGCTGGATAAGAGGAATGTGCACAGTGTTGCCAGTGTCTGATCTAGAAAAGAAGGAAAAGAAAACTGCACACAACTGGAGACCGTTGACCGTTTCGCAATGACTGTGCAATGACTTTTGACTCTTGTGCCGGTGACAGTGACCAGTTCATAGCAGCAACAGCAGACCCGAGACCTCTTTGGGCAATCAGCAACTTTGCAAACAACACAACACAGCACAAAAGTGGGGACCCGGTGATGCGTGCCTCACACTGCTGCTGCTGTTGTTGTTGTTGTTGCATTTGAGGCCCCTCTCTCTCTCTTTCTCATGATCCCCGATCATGAAATGGTCCTCCTCAACGACTCCTCAGCTCGTGCGCTGCCCTTTCACCACAGTCACCACTGGACAAAGGTCACTCTACATCTAATTTAGAGTTTTCCTCAGTTGGAGTGAGTGTGAGGCACAGTATCCTCCAGCAGAATGAATCAAGCCATCATCATCATCATCATCGTCGGCAAGAGGCACTGGCCGGTTGTTTTCATTGCCGCCGCCGCCGCCGCAAATGTTTCGTCCATCTGTGCCGCACCGGCACAGGCGATCGCATCGAGTACTGCTGGCAAAATTGTCTGCTGTTTTGGTAGACCAATTAGGCAATTGGCAATTAGATTAAATAACTCCATTCTCTGGTGATGGGCAGCAGAGTGAAGAAGAAGAGCAATGCAAAGAGACGTGTTTTATTTCAGCACAAACGACTGGCAATAATTAGTGCAAACTGACTGATCCAAAGGTCGGTTTGCTCACTCTCTCTCTCTCTCTCTCACTCTACTTTACATCGACAACCGAATTCTACAGCACTACGTTTGCTCATTTGTTATAATTTTCTCATTTTCTCCCTAATTGGCAAAATTGCTGGCCGGCCGTTCTTCTTTTTACCTAGATTAAAAAAAAGGCGGTAAAACACCTTTTCTCTTTCTTTCTTCCATTTATTTGCCCGGATATGTTTGAGCAGTTCATCTAAGTACCTATTAACTGATTCTATCTTTTTTTCATTCTAGAATTATGCGCCGGTAAAAAAACTGTCAGTTTGAATTTCTAGATGAAACAGCAACAGCATGTAGCAAAATGTCGAATCGTGGTAACAGAACGGCTGTTCTAAAGTTTATGTTTGGTACAGTTTTGTTGATAAAAAGAAGACAATCTAAAGAGTGACGAGTGTTTAGCCTCAAATTTACACACACATCAGTTATCTCAATGACCGCACTTTTCTTCTTCTTTTTTCTTCTTTTTCTCTCTCATCTTGATGTGTTAGCTTTTTGAAGTACTAATTACTATTATCGTAGTCTACTCTGTTGCTGCTGCCGCCGCCATTGTTGAATATTCTCGCGATAGTGATACACAATAGTGCACTCTCATCACAGCACAATGATGGCAATTAGCAGGACATTATATTGCGATAGTGTGCATAATATTATAATTGATTTATTTGCCTTACTCTAATGAAAAGTCTGCCTTCTTAAAGAGCAAGATAAAAAGGAACTACTTTGCAGCTTTTACAAAAGCTTGCCAAAGGTCATAGCTCTGTTTGAAGAAGGAGGAGGAGGAGGTAGAATTAGTTTGACCTTGAGACCGTTCATGATCATAAGCAAGCACACACAGGCAGCAGCAACAACTAATCGGCAGTACCGGTGACCAAGGGAGTTTGTTTGGAGTACAAGTAGTGCTCTTTCTGCTGCTCGTGCGAATGTTGTTCAAGTCAAGCGATTGCTTTGCCTGCTGCTGTTGCTGCTGCTGTTGATGGTTCAAACTGTTGACCTCATCATTGACCGAGGTCGTGGAGGTTGAAATCAGCAGCAGCAGCAGCAAGAGGCGAATGAGTTTGCTTGACTAGGGAAAAGGGCCTCTTCAGCTGCAGCCAGCCAGCCTGCCAGGTGCCTCTGTGAACAGAAGTCGAACTGTGCACTGTGCTGATGAAACTATTGGTAAGTATTGTGTAGTTCCTTTCCCGGCAACAGCCACTACCACTACTGCCGCAACAGAGGACGGTAATTAATTAGCTAACATATAAATACATCATCCAGTACGTCATCACTGCTGATGTATCACTGCTGTGGCGGCAGCGGAAGGTATCTCACTCGGTGTGGTACAAAGGTCAGAAGGCAGCAGCAGCAGCAACACTCTCTCACTTGCTTCATCACCAGCCATGTTTGGTCTGTTTGCCTGCCTGCGCTCTCCGACATTAACCCCCTGTGCTCAGGAAGCTGATGCTGCTGAGGTTGAGGCAGTGAACATGGCGGTGAGGTGATGACAGTGCCAATTGGCGACACCGGCCAGTTGGCAACACTGTTTCTTCTTCTCAGCACTGCTTTCAACGTTGCTCCCTGACGCAAGTCAACTTGAACCTGGTGCTGCATTTGCATAAGCGCGGCAAAGAGACGCACTCAGCATGAGTTGCCGACCACCACCGCCATATTATAAACATTGCAGGTAAAGAGGCACTGACCAATTGCACTGATCACCATCGCCATCATCTTCATCATCATCATCATCAATATGCGGTGCCGTTGTCTTTCATCATTGCTCCAGTTCCGATTGGCTCAACTTTGACAGCACTACAGTTTGAGTTTGGTGCAATACTCCCAAAGCAGAAAGTACAAGCTAAAGTTTTTGCACATCTTTGAAATGCACTCAGTGGGAAGGTATGATCAACTGCTGGCCACTCGGAAATGATTGTACACATTTTGCAGTGTGAAGAAGAAGAAAAAGAATTGCCTACACTGCACAGTAAATGTCAAGTGTGCGGTCTTCTCTTCATCATTTTTTTTGCACCACTCATTATATAACTTTGGCTATCGTGGCGGCCATTGCACACACACATTCACACATTGAGCTACTACTTTGCATTCATCACATTCACCAGCACCAAGACAACGGCCACTGCTGCTGATGCTACAGCAGGCACAGTCAATGTGCCTTGTGCCTTGTTGTGTGTATGTGTTCAGACTGCTGTAAATACTGCTGGCATCATATTCGCACCAAATGAGACGCTGCAATTGAGCAGTGAGATGCTGGTACTTTTTTTCTTGTTGATGTTGTTGTTCACACTGCTGATAACAGCAGTGGAGCGCTTTTAGTGCACTTCTTTTTGCACAAATGCACCTTCGTCGCTGAAGCTGCTGTTGATGCGACTAGAGTGTAGCTTGTGTATCGCTTTCGTTGCGTGTGCTGGTGGTGGTGCAATGGTTAGCAGTTGCAGAAGGCAATCAGTAAAAACAAACACAAGAAGATGTTTCATCAGTTATGGTTGATTTCATGGCAGCAGCAGCAGCAGAGGCATCACTCCCTCTTTCCCTCTCTCCCTTCCTCTCTCTCTCATTGGCAAGTCTGGCCTCGTCCTCGCTGACTGGCTTCTTTCTCTGTGTGTTGCTGGCATCGTTCTTTCTCTCTCTCTCTCTCCCTCCTAATCATCACCATTTGCCGACAGTGCCAGCATATCGCACTGGTAACAACACGCATTTCACTCTGTTTGTTTGTCTCCTTCCCCAGCAAGCTATCATCGCTGTCCTGAGAGAGAGAGAGAGAGAGAGAGAGAGAGAGAGAGAGAGAGAGAGAGAGAGAG
>JAALOO010000760.1_pt1 | contig 13054 bp, 7 predicted proteins | sample 7257641 | NCBI WGS metagenome assembly JAALOO01 (sample SAMN14085613, study PRJNA598686) | mite metagenome | biome: ENVO:01001000; feature: ENVO:01001002; material: ENVO:01001226; isolation source: single female mite from University of Michigan culture on fish food culture... ... | reverse complement strand
ACGCTCAACTCGGCGCTGGTCCTCCTCAAAAGAGCCCGGGACGACTTGGTCCTCTTCAGTGGAGGGGCAGAGGGTGGGAAGATGGGCGAGCTGGAGGAGATGCTGGCCAAGTTGGAGAGCGCCCTGCAGACGATCAAAGGCGCCATTGAGCAGAAGCAGGGCGGCGCCCAGGTGTAAACACACACCAGCTGTGATTAAAAATCTAAGCTTTTAATAATTGATTTACTCTTTCACTCTTTTCAATTTCTGTTCATTTAATTACACAGGGGTGAGAGCACTTTCTCCTGGTGTTTACATTTTCCTAGAAGAGAGACTCGTGTGCTGCTGAAGAATAACGAAAACATCACTGGAGGACGCTGGAGTTGTTGTTGTTGTTGGTCCCCGCAGCTTAGAGCGCCGCCGCGCCGGAGATGATCTCAATGAGCTCCTTGGTGATGACCGCCTGGCGAGTGCGGTTAAAGGTGAGCGTCAGCTTCTGGATCATCTCGCCGGCGTTCTTGCTGGCGCTGTCCATGGCCGTCATTCGGCTGCTCTGCTCGCTGCAGGCGTTCTCCTTCATCGCGTAGAAGATCAGACTGGCCAGGCTGTACTCGTAGTACGACTTGAGCACATCCTCGTCTAGACTGTCGTAGATGCTGATCTTGGGGGAGGCGGTGATGGCGGCCGAGCTGAAGACGGGAATCGCCGTGGTCGTGTAGGAGACGACCGACTTGAAGCGGTTGTAGAGGATGATGCCGCGGTCAAACTCGTAGCCCGACTCGAGGACGTTAGTGGCGACGGTGAGGGCGTCGCCAAACTGCGGCGGCTTCTTCCCGAAGTCGTTGAACATCATGAGGATGTTGGCGGGGAACTGCTTGGCGAGCATCGCTTTCGCCTTGTCACCCACGCAGACCACCTTGATGTTGGCCGCATCGGGCTCGCTGGCCATGATGGCGCGCACCTTCTTCGCCACCGAGGAGTGCACTGCGCCGCAGAGGCCTCGATCGGAGGTGATGGCGAGGATGAGCGTGCCCGGCTTCGGCACCTCCGCCTCCTTCTCCTCCGGCGTCTCCAGCTCGGCGTTGCGGTAGAAGGCCTGGGCGCCGCTGCCAAAAGAGCGGGCGTTCTTCAGGTCGCGCTCGGCGCGGGCGTACTTCGCCGCCGACACCATCTTCATCGACTGGGTGATCTTGCGAATGTTGGTCACCGACTTGAGGCGGACGCGAATGTCCTTCAGCGTGGCCATGCCTCGCGTCTGGTTGGCCGCCAGCAGCGGCATCGCCGCCTGCAGGGTGCTGCGAGTGCCGACTCCGAGCATGGTTTGGCTGTTGATGGAATTGGGATGAGAAGGGCGGTCAGGGATTGCTGTTTGTCGGTCTACCGAGGTATCACTCACCAGAATAAAGTTGGAACCGAAGAAGAAGAAGTAGAAAAGACAGCAGATGATAGAAGACACACAAACACACCGAGGACAGAAGCTGCTGCTTCGGCTGCTGCTGCTGTGAAGGTGATTTGGATGCCGACGAGGAGCAGACCTGCCTGGGTCGACATAGCCGTGCATCGTGGCGCCCCGCTTTCCAGCGCCGCCGGTAGAGGGCATAACGGGTATCGGCCACCAAACGATCGATCCGCTCTTCAGCATTTCATCATCAAAGCGTGGGCGACCACCACTTGAAGACAAAGATGGTAATTTGATCTTCTTCACCATCATCAACAACGGTTATCATCCTCTGTTATGGTAGTATATGGGCTGAAGAAGAGAGCACTGAAAGCAAACTAGATTAGTAACGAGTTCTATTTCCTCTGCAGCTCATGTAATTGCCTTTTCGCCTCTTGGGCGCTCGCCCCGCGCTTTTCGAACTTTTGGAACTGTCCATCGTTGAGGCCGATCCACGACGACGACGGTAGGGAACCACTGGACCCACTCCAGCTGGCACTCCGCATCCCTTCTCCCTCGTTCTCTCCTTCGAACAGACATGCAGTCGGGGCATTACCCAACTGCCTCTCTCTTCCCAATGCTCAGTGTGTGTATCGTCTGTTGAGAGAGTCGAGACTCTCGCGTGGTTTTTCCTCTTCGCTCTTCTTTCCTCATTGCGCCCTCGCCTCTCTTTCCCTCAATCCCTCTCTGTGTTATTGCTCTCTGCTGTTCTGTTCTCTTCTGTTCTCTGCTGTTCACAGTGGCCAATGTTCAGCGACGGCAGCAATGTTGTCCTTTCCCAGTCAGTCAGTCTGCTGTCGGCTATATGAGGAGGAAAGTGGAGTAGTGAACACACTGCTGTTGTTGTAAAAGCTGGTTCACTTGTGTCTCTGACTGTCAGTCAGTTAGTGCTAGTGGCGGTCTGTGTGTTTTCCTGCCACTGTGATCACACCACCACCACCATCAGCATCACCATCAGCAGTTTTCACAGGTGAAGGCTGCAGACACTTGCCATTTCCTCCCGTCCACTAGAACATCGTCGAACTTTCTTCTCATTGTTCCATTTTATTTTACTGCCTTTTCCATTTTCTATCCTTTTGTTTACTATTGCCAGTCAGCATCAGCACTAAAAGCAGCTTACGTAATAATCAGCAGCAAAAGCCTTTACCTTGCTTTAATCACTTCTGCACCATCATCATCATCGTCATCGTCAGCTTCTCACTTACTGCCTCACTGCTTTTCTCCCTTCAACAGAATCAGAGTCTTAATCAAAACAGGGGAAACATTGCGTCACATCGACTGGTCGCTGGGGACCCTGGGGGCACGATTCTCCTCTGCTCAGCTCTACTCTGCCTTTGAAGAAGTCTCACCTCGCTCTTTGTCAGTCGGTCGGCGACGAGGATGATGATGGTCGAGCGGTCGAAGAGCTTCAGGAGACCTTTCGCATCAGCAGTCTGCTGAACTTGAAGCAAGCAGCACTTCATGCAAATGTGAACCACCGCCTGGTGCGAGAGAGGACATTCTCGCCGTCTTCGTCGTCTTCTCATTATCGGCGCCCATCACCGGCGACCACACTGCATCAGCCATCACTGCCTCTACCACCACCACCATCGCCGCTTACTTCACCATCTTCTTATCGGCGGCAAGAGAAGAATTTTCCCACATTTTCCCTCACATTGCACTTCGTCTGCTTCTGCTGCAGCAGTCGCCGTTTTTCCATCAGCCGCGTCCAAGAAGAAGAAGAAGTGCAGCGAAAGGGAAGCAGTGCAGCAGCAGCTGCCCACTGTCTGCTGTGCACATCAGCACAGTTTAGCTTTCACCGCCGATGAAGCCGACCAGCACACCTTTACCCCTTCAGACTGTTTCACATGCCTTCACTTGATACCTCTCTCCTTCTCTCACTTTCGCTTACCTCCTCCTCCTCGTCAGGCCACTAATCTGACGTAAGCCATATACGGCAGCTCAAAAGGACTCTCTGAGAGCTTACATCAAGCGCTCTCTCCGGTGCTTTTATATATAATTGCTGAAGAAATTCCACTGCCCCCTCTCTCTCAGCTTATTATTCTTTCGCCATCCTGCTCATCCGATGACTGCTTTGCTGCCCTTTTACAGCAGCAACAGTCTCAAGACAATCAACCACACCGACAACAAGTGCTCCCTTTCTTCCTCCTCCTCTTCCGAAACACCGTCAGGAACTTTGAACTTCTTTTCCCCCTCACCTTTTCGACGCATTTGCATCTTTACACAGGCACTCACTCCCCAGCCGTCTTTCGTTTACTGACTGACGCGACAACAATAAGCCCGAATAAGCGAGTTCTTTTTATGTCACCCCTAAAGCAGAAGAAGGACCACTGACCATTAGCTCAACCTGCATCATCACTGCCAACAACGACCACTACTTTTGTATTCTTCTCTCTCTCTCCCTTTTCTCTTTTCTCCTTCTATTCGTCGACCTGTCGAGGGAGGTATTAGTGGTAGTAGTGGTGGTTGCGTGCACGGTTCAGCAGTGCTGAACACACAGCGAACAGACGGCAACAACACGCTCAACAGCTTCTACTTCTTCTCCTTCTTTGCCTTTGGAAGCAGCAGCGAGGGAGACGACTGGCCCTGCCGCGCCAGTGCTCGGCAACGACTCCACTGGAATGTCTGAATGAGCGAACAGGAGAAGTACACATCACAACACATAGTCACTTCATTGCCTGTCTGGTCACATACCTTCCCTCGCTCACACACTCTCTCCCTGTGAAGGCCCCAATGTGCGTAAGAAGCGTCCGTCTTCCACTCTGTCTTTCACTCACCGCCGACAACCACGACGACGACCCAGCCCTCGGCACTGCTCCTGCACTGTTGCTGCCCTAGGACGCTTCTTTCATCATTCGCTCTTGGTGGCAGCGGTGGACGGCGACGACGATTCTGTGACGTTTGTTGTTGTTGTTGACGTCGTCCTTCTTGTCGAACTGAAGACGTTTGCTGAGCTCAGTCTGTGTATGCCACCGATGTGATATTTCATCATCGCCATCATCCTCATTTTCACCTTCGACAGCACTTTGGCAACATCACCTCAGCAAACATTTGTGATGGCCACCGAGGCGCTAAGCTTTAGCAAGAGTGCTTCTGCAGCTGCGGCAGTTGTGGCAGCGACAGCAGCAGCAACTGGAGCTTCATCAGCATTGTCGCTTCGCAACAGCAGCGGGATCGGCAAGCACAGTTCATCCTCATCTCCACATCGGCATTCGCTCATTGCCATTAACCACAATACCAACAACAACAACAACAATACCATTCAGCAGCAGCAGCACCATCACCAAAGAACACTGTCTGCCGAGCTTCGACGCCAGACCTCAGGTCAGCGGCACCAACAGCGACACCAGCAGCTGCAGCAGCAGCATCATCAGCTGCAGAAGCAGCACTCGGAGCCTCTGCTGCTGCTGCCACCACCAGACTGTGGAGAGTTGTCGGGTGGATGCGGCAGTAGCAGCGAGTCCACCGCCAGCAGCACCGACAACTGCACCGGTGGTGGAACTGCGCACAGCTGCTCTGGCGGAAGTGGCAGCAGCAGCTCCAGTAGCTCCAGTCCGATCAACTCCTCGACGATGGTGACCACCTGTGGTACGACGGTTACCGCCACTGTCAACAACAGCAGTTCAACCGGGTCAGTGGTGGGCAACAACTCCTCCGCCGGCGGCTGTACGCAGGCAGAGCTGCCCAGTGCCAAGATCGCCGCCTCACTGACCACAGCATCTCAGCTGGGCCCGCTAGTTCAGAATCACCAATCGACCAATGCCAATACCAGCCCTCACCAGCCGCAGCCACCTCAGCACAGTCATCACCACAGCAGTCACTCCCACTCACATCGGCGGACTCATGAGGCGGCGACGACGGCGAGCAAGATGCGACTCACAGGTGAGTGACCTTACCCGTGTTCTTTTGTTTGCAATTGCACTGCTTTAAAGTGAAAAGTTGCCCTAGCAGCAGCATCAGGCGCCAGGTAGTGTTTTCCAGTTGCAGCTCTGCAGTCGTTGACGATTTTCTAATTAGTTTTAGAGGAACGACAAGAGGAGCGATTCGATTTCTGCTGAGTTGCTAAATACTGCGAAATGAGCGAGGTGATTGGCGGTGGCAGTGTAATTTTACAATGGTTAAAAGTTTTACGAGGCTTTTAGTGTGTGAGTATGTTTGTGTACTGTAGTGTACTCCAGTGAGCAGTTGTCGGTAATTGGGCTTCGGCACACACTGCTGTTGCTGCTGTAGACGAGATGCTCTTTCCATGGCTTTTAGCTTCGCTTGGCGGCCTCACAGTGTGTGTTTGGGTGAAAGAGACAGCAAATGATGGCACTTTAATGCGATTCGAAAGTTTTTGAAAGCGGCGGCGGTCTAATTAAAAGCGTCTGCGTGTCCGGCGTTCCATCGTTGTCGGTTTTACGAGCCTTTCCACAGCGGAAGAGGCGCCCACTTCAGCTCACTTAAACTCACTCTCGAGGTGAGTCAATTGGACCGTACGCCCGACGGAGCGTGTGTGCCCTGAATGCCTAATTGCTGCTCAGTTGCGCCGGATCCGCTTAGCCTCTTCTTTCGGTCATTCACGCTTTGTATTTAGCCTTTTCTAAATTAGAATATATCCTTTTTTCTCCCTCCCTCACTCGCTATCGGACACTGACAGTGCTGGTAATTTCTTTGAATGAGCTCCATCAGTAAAGATGGATGGCTTTGGCTATCATTTGTGACTTCGTGTGTGAGCTTATTGATCGACAGTTTACCTTTCGGTTCAGTGACACTTTTCATATGGCTTCTTTTGAGGATCGCCCAGTCCTTTGGCGGCTGCGGCGGCGGCGGCGGCAGTAAGCCCTCTTTTTTCACCCGACTTGACTTTGAATTGTGCAAATGCACACAGAGACCGAGTGCACACTTGATCTTTTAATTGCCAGCTCAAGGAAGGCGTCCATTGAAAGTAAACCGTGTGAGAGAACGAGAAAGATGGAGAAGCCAAATCGAGGAACGGTCTCGCCGACGCTGTGCAAACTGCTGCTTTGCCTTTCTTCTTCTCCTTCTCTCCATCTCGCGTTTTTGCTCGCCATTTTTGCTCTGTAATCGTCGTCTCTGCAGAGGTCGTCGAGACTTTGATGTCATCAAGCAGTTGCGACCGCAGCAGCAGCAGCAGCCTGAACACACAGAGCTGTCCCTTTTGAATCACAATCAACGGGTGTGCCCGGTTGCTGTTGCTGTATTCAGTGCAGTGCAACAGCAGCTTCGAGCTTCGAGCTTTATGCTCGATGCTGCTGCTGCGTGGAGGCAAGTATGGCGCTCAGGTGAACAGCAGAGACTACGCTGCTGTACATTGCGTTTTGCCTGCAGAGCGAGTGAGTGCTGCTCAATCTGCTGGCCGCAACTGCACACCACTGCCCAAATGGCACTGTCATTCGCATATGATCTCGATTATCGATGTCTGTCTGTCTGTGTTCATTTTGTGTGTTTGGGCTGGTCCGTTGGTCCGTTTGCTTCTTTCTCACCAATATATCTGTAGCTTCATCTGAGTGTGTGTGTGTGTTTAGTTCATTGCTCCATCCCTCGCCTTTTAACCTCGAACCTTTAAAGTGCTGTTGATGATTCTATTAATGGACTGTTTGTTTTTTCCAGTTGAAATTGTCAACTGTTTGTTGACTTTCGTTCTTGCTTTGATAGCTCGAGGTGATGTGTTCGGTTGCTGTAATATGGAGCACTATTCTGCTGATGATGCCTCTGCCGTTGCCGCCGTCGTTTCTTCCTCTATTCAATTACTCTGCTCCAATTAGCTTGATTAATATGAGAGAAGTGTTTGTAGTGTGTGGATTTTCGGAGTAAAACCGCCTGCTTGGTTAGTTAACTAACTCTATCCCGCTGTGTGCGATGTTCTGTTCTGTTCTGCTCTCTATTGTCTCGCCTTCTCGCCTCTGCCTCTTTAATTGTGGGCTAATTGTCCGCTCTGTGTGTGTGTGTGTGTGCTCTGCCTAATTGTCTCCTGCTTTCTCTCTCTCTCTTTTCTCCAGTGTTTTCTGCCTGGGGTCAAGTAAAGTCAATAGTGCGTTTTGATTTCGCTCTCACGGAAGGTGAGAAAGTGTCTGTCTGTCTGTTCTCTTTCCCCTCGGTCACTGTGATTTATCAGCGAACTTGGCTGGCAGCAGTTTTTCAGCAGCAGCGATGATGATGGCGGTGGTGACAAATGGCCCGTCAGCATCCTAGGGCAAAAGATCGTGTCTGGTCGACCTCCACAGTCTACTAGAACCCACAGGCAGGCAAGCAAGAAAACGAACGTTTTTTTGATTGGTAATTTCCAGACGCACTGAGGTAATTAACTTCTCTTGTTTCTGTGGCTGCTTCCGTCGCTATCGATCTCTGACGCAGAACGGGTTTGCCGCCGCTGCTACTTCTGCTGCTGCTGCCGCCACATCAACTGATTAGAGTGTTTTCCATTTTCATCATTGGGTTTTCTCGCGCTTTCGCACTCTCTCTCTCCCCTCTGATAAAGAGAGAAGGGTCGTCTGTTTGCACTGTCTCTTTCCTCTTGCTTTGCAGTGCTAATCGCATCCTATTCATCAAGTCTCGCTTTATTTAATTTATTTCTGTTTGTGTTTGTCTATCTTCGATAGACGATGCAAATGTGTCTTATCTCTAAGCAATGAGCTTGCTGAAGAGCGGCTCCATGGCGGTGTACCACTGCTGGTAGCCAGCCTTCGTCAGGTGAATGTGGTCGGCAATGTACAGTGAGAGGTTCTGCTTCTCGTGTGACACCTCAAAGTGGGAGGTTAGGTCGAGGAAGTGGACGGTTTTCTGGTTGTTCAGCTTGGCCAGCTGCTGGTTCGCCAGGTGCACGTGGTGGTTGATGTTCACTCGAGGGAGGATGCTCAACAGGAGGACCTTCACGCCGGGGATCTTGGCTTCGAGGGCGTGGATGATCGCCTGGACGCCCTTAGCGACGTCCTCAGGGCTATCATGGTAGTGGATGTTGTTGGAGCCTGCAAAGTTCAAAGTTTGGTTATTGCCAAAATATATCTATTTATGCTTTTTGATTTCTTACCGATAATGAGGACAACCAGCTTGGCCTTTACGCCGTCCAGTTCACCGTGGGCAATGCGCCAGAGGACGTGCTCGGTGCGGTCGCCGTTGATGCCGTAGTTGTAGGCGTGTCTCGGGGCGTAATGCTTGTCCCACAGTTCCTTGCCGTCGATGCCCCAGTGCTCCACGCTGGAGGCGCCCAGGAAGATGACCTTCTCCTGGGGGCCGTGCGCTTTGCTCTCCGCCACCAGCATCTGGTGACGGGCCTTGTGGTGGGCATCATTTCGCTCCTGAGCGATCCACGGATGGTGGACGCCCTCCTGGGCGCCGAGCAGCTTGGTAAAGAGCGGCTCCATGGCCTTCTGCCAGAGGACGTATCCCTCCTTCACCAGGTGGATCTGATCGCCGACGTACAGCTTGGTGTTGATCTTCTCCGGACTTTCCTCGAAGACGTGCGTCAGGTCGAGGCTGAAGACGGTCTTGCGGTCCTCGTGGCGGGCGAGCAGCTTGTTCGTCTCGTGGATGACGTGGTTGTGGTGGCCGCTGGGCAGGATGTTCACCAGGATCACCTTGACGCCGGGAATTTTGGCGTGCAGCGCCTTGAGGATCGCCTCGATGCCCTTGTCAATGTCTGCCGGCTTGTCGTTGTGGTTGACGTTGTTGAAGCCTGTCAATCGGTTCTTTTAGTTGAGAATCTATTTAGTCGTTATTATTACGACTTACCGACGCAGAGGACGACCACCTTTGCCTTCACTCCATCGAGCTCACCGTGGGCAATGCGCCAGAGGACGTGCTCGGTGCGGTCTCCGCCGATGCCGTAGTTGTAGGCGTGTCTCGGCTCGTAGTGCTCCTTCCACACCTCACCGCCGTTGCCGCCCCAGTTCTGCATGGTCGAGGCGCCGAGGAAGATGACCGCCTCCTGAGCGGCATGCTGCTTCGTCACGTTCAGCAGGTGCTCGTGCCGGTGCACGAAGCCGCTGTCGGTGCGAGGGGCGGCGATCCAGGGCTCGGCGAGGACGGTGGTGGCGGCGAAGAGAAGCACTAAAGTGCTGACGAGTAAAGGTATAGCCATTTTGTATGGGGGACCTATGAAGTGAATGAAGAAGAAGAAAATGAGCTTTGTCACACGAAGAACATGCAACGGGCACACCGGTCTTTGCTTTCACTGCTGCCACTCTACACCGGGTGCTTTTATTTGCCGTCCTTTTGTTATCGCCTTGATGATTGCGTTTACTGCTGCTGCTGCTCTGGTGTATTGATCAGTGTTTTCCTCTCTATCAGCGGCTGTCTCCTCTGCCAGTTCTGCCAGCTCTTGTCTGTTTGCATAGCCAGATTATTGGTGCCGATGCTGATTAGCTGTTCGGCGATCGTTTGCACAGTTGGTGGCTGCTGCTGATGGTGCTGGTAGTCCTTTTGTGCGCTGTCATTATTTATTAATTAATATCGGTGCTAGTGGTGGTGGTGGCTGTGCTAATCGCCTTAACACTGCACTGTCTTCCCAAAAAGGAAGCGACCTTTCCTCTACTTTTTGTTTTCTACTGCAGCCTTCTAATCATCTAGATGGAGAATACTCGCTGTTGTTGTTTGATGTGCTGCGCTTATGCAATAGGTCTGGCAAGACACACTGCTGTGGTTTGCTGTCGTGTAGGATGTAGATTAATTTGCCCGCTCGTACTTTTAATTAGAGCGAGACTAATTAATTTGGATTAGTGTTGTTAGGGGACGTGGAGAAGCAAAGGTGATGGTGATATAATACCCCAATAATACAAGTGTTTTATTTGAAGTGTTGTGTTGAAGTGCTGTCGGTGTTTGCGGGGAACACACTACCTGATCACTGCCCCTCACTTACCTTTGAGTGAAGGTATTGCGAAACTGCTGCTCTTGTAGTGCTGCTCTTTAAATAATTTATAATCAAATCAAAAATCTAATTCTCTTTTTTGTTTTTTCTTCTCTAGTTCTCTGCGCAAAAAATTTGATCAAGAGGGACTTTTTCAGTAAGTACCATGAAAGCTTTTTTCTTCTTTGATTTGAACAGTATTTCTGCTTTGCCTTTGGGTGGCATTAGTTCTCGTCTATGATGGATGCTCGTAGAAGTAATAGTAATTCTCCAAGAGAGCTCATATTAATATTACCAGTGATTGCCGTCGCAATTCAGTCGGTCATAGCTGTTACGTGTGTTTGTTTTACCCCATTGGTTCGGCGCACTGTTGTGCACTGTTGTTGCCATTGGCAGCGGCAATGGGAAAAGTGCCATTTGCTCATATTTTGGGGCTGCCTGGCAACTTAGTTCCTTCTCACGGAATGCATTGAGTGAATGGAAAGGAAAGAAGTGCCCATCTATATTCAAATGAGACCCCAGCACTGAACTGTACATTAAGTTGGCTTAGCGATAGGGTGCTTACTTACTCTTCGGTGCTGGTATCAGCTTGAAGAGAGCCGCTAAACTCACAACTTGAGCTTTCCGCTAGGACTCCGCTCCCACTTTTGATTGAGTTTGCTGCCGCTGCTGCTGATTCTGTTTTTTCTGCACTAGACCAATTATCGTGGTCTGTGTCTGTGCTTGTTTGCTTTTTCGACTTCCGATCGAATTTTTTTTCTGTCGGTTGCCAATTTATGAGCATGTTTGCGACCCGGCTGTTTCTGCCGCTGATGATGATGGTGATGGCGATTCATTTGATTTTGCTTTTTATTTAGTTTATTGCTCAATTACCAATTGAATTGGAATATAGAAAAACTGACAAACATTAAGTTGATTGAATTTCTTCTTGTAGAATTGGGGAAAAAAGACTTTTTTGCTTTCATTCTTCAGATTGCATTTCTAAAATAATTGTCAGTTGGGATGCTTAGCAGTTGATTTAGCTTTGCTGTGCCTCTCTGGCCTACTCTGTAAACAATTCAAGTCATTTGCCCTTTCTCCATCTGCTCACACGTGCCCTTGTTTCTTCGTTAGACTTGATGATATATTTTTGCTAATTTCTACCATTGTTTTCTCTCGTTTTCAAATCACAGCTGTAATGTGCGTAATTTAGGAGCTGCTGCAGCAGCATTGCCTAATCAATGTGTTTAGCAGAGAGAGAATTCTGCTGTGCTCGCTCCAGGGCTCACAGTGGTCGCCTGTGCATGTGTTTCGAAACGGTGCGCTGCTACTAAAAAATTCAACCGTTTTTTGCACTCGAGCTGCTGCTGTATTTTACCACCACCACCACCACAGCACTGTTCCCATCATCATCAAGCCCAGTGAGCATGACTTGCTGAAAGTGAGACTCACTCGCTGCTCCTTCGTTTTTCCCATGATTGGTCACGCTCATTACACGCACACACCGCAACTGTTTTTGGATTTTTGCGTGTTTTGTACGGCAGCAGCAGCAACAACTGTCACAGAGTTAAGGGTGGTTCGATGCCCTTTGTTTTAGTTCAGCTCTCCCAGTTACATCTCGGGGCCCTTATGCCGGCTGACTGGACACTTCGTGACACCTCAGTTTCTCTCTTGTTCTTTCCCTGCTGTTCTCAGCAAATGAGGAAGGGGTTCCCATGTTCAGTTGCGGGATGAGTCATCAAAAGCGCGGTTTGAAAATGAGCGGACAGTGCTGCTGTGCATTCCTAAGCATCGGCATCAGCAGCAGATAGCCTGCCGACAGTTAATTTGTCATGCTAATGGGAACCCTAATGCGAAGCCATCTCGCTGTGGTTTCCCCTTGCCAGCACTTCTTCCCAGCACTTGATGATTATCGCATCGGCATCAGAGGGGGCAACGTGCTCTATCTAGTGTTCTACTCCCTTTCTTTTCTTCTTTATCTCTTTCTCTTCTCCTTATGATGCAGCCCTTTATAATAATGAGGATGCTGCTGCTGTTGTCTATCTATTGCTAAACCACAATTCACAAATGGTGAATTGCCCGAACGGCACATTTTAAAGTCCGTTGCTGCTGTTGATGATGTTTGAGCTGTAGTAGAAGGATGTTGTGAGTGTGTTGTGTGAGTGTGTGTACTACCACCACCACCACCAGCAAACGACTTCTCGGCGGCAGGCGGCACTTCACTTGCGCTCCACTGGGCGCCAATTGAAGTGGATAATGCAGCAGCAGCAGCTTTTAAACTTAAATTACCTCCTCTTCAACTTTTCTTCTTTTCTTCTTTTTCCTCTGATTCTTGCTGATGCTTTTCAGCGTACACGAGATAGACGATGCTGCGCACTACTTTTTAATCTAATAAAACTGAAGAAGCCTCTGCCGATGATGATGATGGTGGTGGTGGTGGTGGTGGTGGTGCTGGCGTTGTTTCTGCCTCTGCCAAGCACATCCGTTCACTGCCCTGACCATTATATGGTTTGCGCAGATACGATGCTCAACGCTTCCCTGCAAACTGTGATTACACACAGCAGCACAAGGGCTAATTAAATTAGGAGCAGTGTGTAGTAGTAGTGCAGAGCTCAATGGAGCTCATCGAAGTAGACTGCATCTGCTGCTGCGGCTGAATCTGCTGCTGATGTTCATCGTAATGCGCTGCAAAAAGAAGATGTTTCTGTCGGTGTCCATCGTCCTCTTCATCGTCGTCTGTGAGTGTCATTAAACCCCTGTCTGTCTCTATGTCTTTCTGCCAGGAAATTCCTCAATTTTGCTTTCTCTCTCTC
>JAALOO010001848.1_pt1 | contig 13056 bp, 11 predicted proteins | sample 7257641 | NCBI WGS metagenome assembly JAALOO01 (sample SAMN14085613, study PRJNA598686) | mite metagenome | biome: ENVO:01001000; feature: ENVO:01001002; material: ENVO:01001226; isolation source: single female mite from University of Michigan culture on fish food culture... ... | reverse complement strand
TATTCTGCAAATTTCCTCTTATTGGCGCCCTGGAGAGGTTTTCACCATCGATCTCTTACCTCAGCATTCCATGGATAACCTTATTAAGCTTGAACGCGAGCAAGGAGGTAAACGTACCGTCGGACAGCTTTTACAAGCTTTTTTTACCAGAAAAATGACCGATGCACTAGATAAATATCTCCCACTTAATATCAAAATTGCATCATTGGGAAAAAAAGATGCAAAACTAATTTGTGATACAATCCATAAATTTAGTGTAAAACCGGCAGGGGATAAAGGTTACGACAAAGCAGAAGTTATGCGCGGAGGCGTTAGCACCCATGAATTAAACCCTAAAACGCTGGAATCTAAACAACATGAAGGATTATATTTTGGCGGCGAGGCTGTTGATATAACCGGCTGGCTTGGTGGATATAATTTTCAGTGGGCCTGGGCATCAGCATTTTTAATAGCACAATCAATTTCCAGCAAAAACATATAAGAAGCTGTCACATAAGACATTTTTACACCAGACATAGGAGTTTCTCAAAAAAAATCCTATCTTACCTAAAAGATATAGAGGGATCATAATTTCAAATTGGCCAATGATATCTTCCTTGGAAGGATTTAGTCCTATCCCTAAAGTACAATAACCCAGGAAAAGTAAGGGATATTTTGTAGAGATAAAATATCGACTCATTCAAAGAGAATTGAGTAGTGATATTGATGCTTCTTTTTACAAAGTAATGGATTGCGCTCCTGTATGATAACTACTTCGCAATCCATAACGGTATAATAAATATTAGTCCCGATCTTTTCATCTACACCATGAAATAGGAAAATCCAATTGTTATATGAAAAAAAAGAAGTTAGCGTTACACTGGAGAATCATTTTAGGAATTGTATTAGGAATCCTCTTAGGGATTGTTTTGATACAATTTGACTGGGGTAAACAATTTGTAATAGATTGGATCAAACCCTTTGGTACAATATTCGTAAACATGCTTAAACTCATTGCTATCCCCTTAATTATTGTTTCACTCGTCAAAGGTGTGGCTGACCTAAAGGATATCAATCAGCTTTCCAAAATGGGGTTAAGAACCTTCATGTTATATATTGCCACAACAGTACTTGCTATTTCTGTAGGTTTGATTCTTGTTAATATTATTAAACCCGGCACATTCATCTCTCAACAAACACGAACCGAAATGCTGGGTTCATTTGGTGGTGATGTTGAAAATAAGCTTTCAGAGGCGCACCAGACCTCGTCAGCAGGTCCCTTACAACCTCTAATAGATGTGGTCCCCGAAAACATATTTGGTGCAGCAAGTTCTAATGGCAATATGCTTCAGGTAATCTTTTTTACAATATTAGTAGGGGTAGGGCTTGTCATGTTACCTGAGGAAAAAAGTGTACCGATTACCAAGATATTTGATTCTGGTAATGAACTTATGTTAAAAATCGTCGATATAATTATGATGATTGCACCATTTGGAGTATTTGCGCTTATGACAAGTTTAATTGCAGAATCTCCTTCAGCCGACATCTTTGTGGCACTTGGAGTATATGGAATTACTGTCCTAATTGGCCTTATTATAATGACATATATAATTTATGCTGTACTACTTAAGTTTTTTGGAGGGATGAATCCGTTCGATTTTCAAAAGAAATTTGCGCCGGCACAACTTGTTGCATTTTCAACAAGTTCAAGCGCTGCAACCTTACCAATAACGATGGAGCGAGTAGAAGAACACATAGGTGTCGATAAAGAGGTAAGTAGTTTTGTCTTACCAATCGGAGCAACAGTAAATATGGATGGAACAAGCTTATATCAAGGCGTCGCAGCAGTTTTCATTGCGCAGGTCTTCGGACAGGACCTTACATTAACCCAACAGCTTACTATTTTGTTAACTGCAACACTTGCCTCAATAGGAACTGCGGCAGTTCCCGGTGCTGGTTTACTGATGCTTGTTATTGTATTGGAGTCCATAGGTGTTAACCCGGCTGGTATCGCACTTATTCTAGCCGTCGACAGACCATTAGATATGTGTAGAACGGTGACTAACGTCACGGGTGATGCTACCGTAGCAGTTATTATAAATAAGATCACGGGACGTCAGTTAAAACCAACAGCAACCATAGATTGAGCATATTAATTTTATATTAAAATTTTCATACTTTTGCAACTGAAGCAAACCAGTTCTATCGCTGTTCCTTAGGGGAAAGAGGAAAGTCCGGGCAACATAGAGCAACACGCTTCCTAACGGGAAGGCTTCCAAATCGCTGGAAGACAGAAAGTGCCACAGAAAATATACCGTCAGCCTTCGGGCGGATAAGGGTGAAAACGTGAGGTAAGAGCTCACGGTATTGTGTGGTGACATACATTACGGTAAACCTCGTGTGTTGAAAGATCAAATAGGTTGCGAAATTTGATGGCTGCTCGCCTTCTACTACTTCTACGGTAGTATTCGCAATGGGTAGATCGATTGAGCTTGCATGTGAATGCAGGCCTAGATAAATGATAGAAATCCTTCAAAAGGATACAGAACCCGGCTTACATGGTTTGCTTCTTTTTTTCAATTTGATTTAATATTGAATAATGACTATTTTGTTGACTTAACATGAAGTTAAAATATATATGACTACAATCTTAATAATTGACGACGAACGTCCGATAAGAAGTTCACTTCGAGATATTTTGGAATACGAAGATTATAAAGTATTTGATGCAGATAATGGACCTCAAGGATTAGAAATCCTGAAAAAAGAAAAAATAGATCTCGTTCTTTGCGACATCAAAATGAATAAGATGGATGGGATGGAAGTCCTTACTGCAGCCCAGGAAATTGCGGAAACACCTTTTATTATGATTTCTGGACATGGCACCATTGAAACTGCAGTAGAAGCTGCTCGAAGGGGAGCCTATGATTTCCTAGAAAAACCCCTTGATCTCAACCGCTTATTGATTACTGTACGTAATGCGCTTGAAAAAGGTGTTTTGGTCAAAGAAACGAAAGTTTTAAAAAAGAAAGTATTAGGAACAAAAGAGATTCTCGGTGAATCTTCGGGTATTTCCTTAATTAAGGAGACCATAGAACGTGTAGCACCAACCGAAGCACGTGTTTTGATTACAGGAGAGAACGGGTCGGGAAAAGAACTTGTTGCTCGTTGGTTACATGAAAAGTCCAACCGTGCAACATCGGCTCTAGTAGAAGTTAACTGCGCCGCCATTCCGTCTGAGCTTATCGAATCTGAATTGTTTGGGCACGAGAAAGGATCCTTCACCTCTGCAGTTAAGCAACGAATAGGGAAATTCGAACAGGCTAACGGCGGCACACTTTTTTTAGATGAAATTGGTGATATGAGCCTTTCGGCTCAGGCAAAAGTACTACGTGCATTACAAGAAAACAAAATAACACGCGTGGGGGGGGAAAAAGAGATTGACGTTAATGTTCGTGTAATTGCCGCAACAAATAAAGATTTACTGCAGGAAATTGATAACGGTAATTTCCGGATGGACCTTTTTCATCGTCTCAGTGTAATCCTTATTCATGTTCCGTCCCTTAACGATAGAGCAGAAGATATTCCTATTATAGCGAATAACTTCTGTGAGGAAATTTGTGGAGAATACCATATACCGACGAAAGCCATTACGGATCAAGCTATGAAAGCACTTCAGGCACTACCATGGACAGGAAATATTCGCGAACTTAGGAACATGATCGAACGTCTTGTAATTTTGAGTGATAAAAAAATAACTGAAAAAGAGATAGCCTTATATGCGAACCCTACAGGGCCAAGCAATAGTTCGAGTATAGAAAACAAGAACAATACAGCTTTTGATTTTGAAAAATTTGAATCTTTCCAAGACTTTAAGGATAATGCAGAAAAAGAGTATATTAATTTTAAACTAGATAAAAATGGTTGGAATGTTTCCAAAACTGCTGACGATATTGGAATCCAGCGCAGCCATCTATACCATAAAATTGAAAAATTTGGTTTAAAACGTGCGGAGTAAAATTCGATAACGGATCCCCGAGCACGCTCATCTTATTTATTCCGATCGATACTTACCATAATTCGCAATACAAAGGAGTATATTGTTATAAAGAACAAAAAGGTACATGCTAAAAAAATGCATGTACCTTTTTGGTTGCAATATGTTTAATGCGTTAATCGTTAAATTTCCTTTTCTGTTTTCGGTATAACACAATAATCACCACTAAAACAATGATTACACCTAAAACTATACTCCCTACAGAAGAACTATTTGAAGGTGTCGCAACCGAATCAATTTGTGCAGCCTGTAGGTAAGATGAAAAATAGCTTAAAAAAATTAATACTCCAGTCTTTCTCATAATTTCTACCTCATTTTATAACCACTATCAATTTAAGGTTTATTTTCATCAAAAACAAGTCCTTAAGATAATCAAATTGTTATTTAAATTACATAGGTTAAAACTAACCACCACAATTTCTTTCCTTCAAACTCTCACCTACATATACCTTACAATATAAATTATCCTATTCGACTGGTTTTTCCTCAATTAACTCTCGAGCTTCTTTTAAAATTTGGTCTATTTTTTCTGGATTTATTTGAAGTGCATTCAAAAAGCTAGGATTTCCCAACAAATCAGACACGAGAATACAGTTATTCTTCAATAATGAATTCTTTTCTACTTCAGAAAGCGATGTTAAGCATGTAACTGGATATAAGCCCTTGTTGTCAACACGTACTTTAATACTGCTTTCTGTCGGATAATCCCAGGCAAGTAAATTAATCTTATAATAATTGCCAAAATCCTTCGAATCACTAGTCAAATAGGCATTGGTAACTAACCAGCCGTCAGTGAAAGTAAATTCCTGGCCAAAAAATGTAACTGGTCGTTCCGAAATATCTTTTACACGTGACATAAAATACATAGGTGTGGTTACAGATATTTTAGCATCAACGTCATTTCTAAATTTACATTCAATTGCCAGAAGATTCTTATCTTTCGCCGCTACTACGTCAATTTCGTGCGTCACCGCATGACCTTGAACGGTTTGACCAGTGACTGTTTGGTACCCATCAGAAGCAAATAATTTACCTATCCATCTTTCAAAATAAAAACCTTCCGGACCTAATTCCCGCAACGCCTTTTTTAACGAATAGCGTGCTGCATAAGAGTCTTTATGAGATTTAAGGTTGTCATATGCTAATTCATAAAGCTCTTTCGTACTTATTCCGTCATACAGTTTATCCTGTATTGCGGAATAGACACGCTCAACTTGTTCTTGCGTAGCTCCAGACCGCAATAATGAATGTTGGAGGCTTTGAGGATTAAACGGAACCAGCTCACCGGAGTATTTTTTTACATTGATCATATATTTCAAATTTAAAACACATTAATATCAAAAAAAATATTGAGAATCCCATGTATTATCAAAACATTCTCATCGATCCATTTGTTGTATAACAAAACGATAATCATGGCTATTATAGATAACGTAGTGGAAAGAATAAAAGACAGAATTGAACAAGCATGCGATAATGGAAGGATCCCCGATTCCGAAAGGCTACTTTCGGTAATAGCTGGAGGCTTTATTGTTGCCTATAGTGTTAAATCAGTTTTAAAAAACCCACTGACAGCTGTTTCTGGTCTAACTCTTGGCGGCGCATTATTGGTAAGAGGAGTAACTGGAAAATGTGTAGTAAAAGGAGCTGTAACACCCAATGAAGAAGAAGTATCACATACTGTAGTTGAACATCGCTACTTTGTTAAATAGCAACATATTATAGAACTTATAACTTAAATATTAAGTTTCCTTCTCAAACGATCGAAATTGATTTTTGTGTACATTTGAGCCGAAAATCAATCGTATGAAAAAAATTGTCATATTTACAGGCGCGGGAATTTCTGCTGAAAGTGGATTAAAGACGTTTCGGGGAGAAGATGGTCTTTGGGAAGGATATAATCTAGAAGATGTTGCTACTCCTGAAGGCTGGAAAAAAGACAGAAAACGGGTATTAGACTTTTATAATATACGTCGAAAACAATGTGTGACAGCAAATCCAAATTCCGCACATATAGCCATTAAAACACTCGAAAAAAAATTTGAAACCTTTGTAATCACCCAAAATATTGATGATTTGCATGAGCGCGCAGGGAGCACTAATGTGCTCCACTTACATGGTGAAATCCGTAAGGCACAATCCACATTAAATCCCAAATATATATACACTATGCAATCCGATGAAATTAATATCGGCGATGTTTGCGAGCTAGGATCACAATTGCGGCCGCATGTCGTGTGGTTCGGTGAGGCAGTCCCAAATTTATTGAAAGCTGAAGAGATCACAAGACAAGCAGATATTTTTGTAGTCGTAGGCACTTCTCTTCAAGTATACCCAGCTGCAAATTTATTACAGGAGACCAAATTAGGCTGCGACGTATTTCTCATTGATCCCCATGCCGATGAAATGCGTATTGGAAATCATATTAAACGCTATGCCATGAAAGCTACTCAAGGACTCCAAAAACTGAGCGATTTATTAACCAAATAATATTTGGTTAATAAATTTAAAAATCTAATAAAGAGTAAGTTAAATGCACGATATAAAGTTTTAATAGATATATCATTGATTCTCAAGCCCGAAGTACCTAATACGTTGCCAAATAATATTCTGCGCACAGTAAGCAAAATCAATAACTTATTGCAAATCAATCTATTAAAATATTTTATATAAAGTCATTAATCATATCTTTGATATGCAGAAATAAAAGATTTTCGCATAATTTTAAAAGCCTCTAAGACATCACTTATAAAAGCTTCATCAATCAGTTCAAAGATACCATTCACTCCATCAATTATGTCACTTTCAGCAATTTTGTATGACTGCTCGAGGGTACCTTGTTCAAATTTGATGATATATTTCTGATTCATCGCAAAGATGGAGATTTTACAATCTGGGTGGGGGAGTTCTGCTACTATTCGCATACTTAATAAAAATATTAATAAAAAAAGCTGTCAAAATTGACAGCTTTTCTAAAATACATTTTAATTCTGATTAAACCAATCCTTGAGCTTTCATTGAGGTGGCTACTTTAATAAAGCCGCCAATATTAGCCCCTTTCAAATAGTTTATATACCCATCTTCTTCTTTACCATACTTAACGCATGTTTTATGAATATTTAGCATAATGCCTTTTAGGCGATCATCAACCTTTCCGGTAGACCATTGCTGGCGAAGACTATTTTGAGCCATTTCGAGGCCAGATACAGCCACACCACCGGCATTTGCGGCCTTACCTGGTGCAAAGTGAATCTTAGCTTTATGAAACGCTTTAATTGCCTCTGCCGTTGATGGCATATTAGCGCCCTCGCCAACACATTGACAACCTCCTTTAATTAGGGTTTTCGCATCCTCCTCATTCAATTCATTTTGCGTAGCACAGGGCAGCGCAATATCACATTTAAACTGCCAAGGTCGTTTTCCACTATGAAACGAAGCTGTTTTATATTTTTTAACATACCGCTCTAGTTCTCTACCTAATGTTGAAATATAGGCAAGTTTTTCTAATGTCAGTCCTTCGGGATCATGTAATGTTCCTGAACTGTTGGAAAGCGTTATTACCCGCGCACCCATATGAATAGCCTTTTCGGCCGCGTAATAAGCGACATTACCAGCGCCAGAAATGGTGATCGTTTTACCCGCAATATCCTCATCTAAATTATCATAGATATTTTCTACAAAATATAGTAAACCATACCCTGTAGCCTCCGGACGAATATGGGATCCACCCCAATTTATACCTTTCCCCGTTAGTACTCCTGTAAAATTATTCTGAATACGTTTATATTGACCATACATATAACCTATTTCACGTCCACCGACTCCGATATCACCCGCGGGTACATCAGTATCTGCTCCGATGTGTCTGTATAATTCGGTCATAAAACTTTGGCAAAAGCGCATAATCTCCATATCGGATTTCCCTTTGGGATCAAAATCAGATCCACCCTTGCCACCACCAATTGGAATACCTGTCAAACTATTCTTAAAGACTTGTTCAAAAGCCAAAAACTTTAGAATACTTAAGTTTACTGTAGGAGAGAAGCGTAATCCCCCTTTATACGGCCCTATTGCACTGTTCATTTGTACTCGATAACCCCGATTTACTTGAACTTCATTTTTATCATTCAACCAAGTCACCCGAAAAGAAACTACACGCTCTGGCTCCACAATACGTTCTAATATTTTTAAATCTGCCCAAGTAGGATGTTTTTCGTTAATATAGGGTATTAAATCCTCTGTTACTTCCGCTACTGCTTGTAGAAATTCCGGCTCATTGGGGTTACGCTCTTCAACGTATTTAATGAAACTTTTAAAGTTGATCGACATTTTATGATAAAGTTTTTAACAACATAGATTATTATTGCGAATATATTAAATTTTACTGAATTCTCTGATAACGAACTCAATTTTGTTGCTTCATTATCCTATTACGCATATATTTTTCTTAATACAGTATTGTATTTTTAACTTTATCAATGTGAACACCATGGAAATCGCATATATAAATCAAACCTGCATCTATCTATTTCTTAAAAATTGTGTATATTGAATTGCTAATCAATCTAGAACGAAAAGATCTCGTGAAACAAACACTTATGAATAAAATAGCTTTCGTCCGTATATTTACAAATTTTTTATTGATAATAGTGGGCGCACAACTTTATGCGCAGAATGATAAATATCAGCTCGAACAAGACCTAGAGAATCTTATTCGAGCAGATCTTTTACCTGAATACCGTTCAAAACAAGTAATTGAGCAAATTTCTAGCTATGATCGGACTGGTAAAAATGATGACGGTTTTGACGGCACTTATTCATTTATTAGAAAGGAAGGGGAGCATTTAGTTATCGCCGATTTAAAAGGACCAGGAGTTATTAATCGGATATGGACTCCCACACCAAATAATGATACCCTAGCATTCTATTTCGACGGTGAAAAACGCGCTCGACTACGAATTCGTTTTGCTGATTTATTTTCAGGAAATGTATTTCCCTTTCTTAGCGGGATATCTGGATACGAAATCGGCGGGTATTATACATATATGCCCATTCCATACAAAAAATCCTTAAAAATAGTTTTAGAGGGCTCGAAAATACTTTTTCATCAAATCCAATACCGCCAATTACCGAACCAGGATGTGTCATCTTGGACGGGTAATTTTTCGGATAGCACTAAAAGGAAAATTGAATTTATTTCACAGGCATACACTCAACCAGCACCTTCTGCTGATTATTTTGCAAAGGGAAGATCTTCCAATTTACAAGTTACCGAAAAGCAAATTGTCTTAGAGCCAGGAAAAGAAGAAACAATATTCCACATTCAGAAAGGGGGAAGGATAGTAGGAATAGAAATAGATGGCGGACCAGCATTTGAAGGTTTACAAAAAGATGTTATTCTCTCTGCTAAGTGGGATAAAGAAAATATCGAAGCTATTTACGCCCCAGTAGCTGATTTTTTTGGTTATGCCTACGGAAACAAAGCAATGCGAAGCCTGTTATTAGGTACAAAAGAGCAACTCAATTACAGTTATCTACCAATGCCTTTTGATAGTTCAGCTGAACTTAAATTAAATTACAAAAAACGCACAAAATCAATACAGTCACCTATTTCAGTAAAAGTAAAAGTTTATTATTCTGAAGTTGCCCGAAATCCAAATATTGAAGGTAAATTTTATGCTGTATGGCATAGAGAGAAGCCGGAAACAGGCAGGCAATACGAGTTTTTGAAGTTAGATGGTCGCGGACATTATATTGGCACCTTACACTGGGCACAAGGTTTGCGACCTGGAATGACATTATTCTTCGAAGGAGATGATAAAACCATTATCGATGGAAAACAAAGACTACATGGAACAGGATCTGAGGACTATTACAATGGAGGATGGTACGCTTTACTCGACCGGTGGGATCGCGGTATAAGCCTCGCCATTCACGGATCATTGGACTACAGTTTACCAATGGCGAGAACAGGTGGATACCGCTTGTTTATGAGTGACAAAATGCCATTTGAAAAACAAATTGACCATTCGATAGAACATGGCCCCGAGGGAAATGAATTTCCCGTTGATTACACTTCAATAGCCATGTTTTATGGAGCTCAGCCCTTAAAATCTAAACTAGAACCAAGTGATGACTTACGTGAGGTGTATGTACCGACCACGCATGAATACTTCCCGCAACTAATGGAAGTAACGTTGGGAGGCGGAGTGCAAGTAAAACAAGATCGTGGTTTACAAATGATTACTGACGGGGAACATACAGTTCGCGTAGCTTTAAAGGATATCCCTGAGGGTTCTTATAAATTAGCCTTATCGTATCATGAGAAAAAAAATGGAGCTGAATTTTCAATATGGCAACGTCAGAAAAGAATTTCAAGCTGGAAATCAACAAAATCTTCAGAAGAAAACAAAATACAAAGAACGGAGATAGGTACGATCCAAATTACAAATCAAACCAATTCCATCACGGTCCATATACGCAAGGAAGGAGAGGAGGAAGGGGTCTTTGAACTCGATAGAATTTATTTAGAACGGACTAATCCCACGGTAATTACTTCACAAAAAAGCGATGAGTAACTTAATTCTCATCGCATATCCCTTTTATAAAACAAATTTAGGACTGTATTAACCAAATATTTGTTTTTCCTTCTAAGGCTTCTTCCGGAGTCGAATTTACATTTAAAATGTCCGTTTGATGCCCATCGAGGTGCCAATTCAAATCTTCATTATTAACATTTTTCATCTCAAATATTGCATCCGGATCTCGAAAACTAAAATCGCTCTTCAACAAATTTACTTTATTGTTCAAAAAAAGTTGCTTGGCATCGTCTTTACTAATTTGCACAAGATCACTTAACATTCCATCAAAATTTGCCATCTCATGCTCGAGTTGATTAGGATAATGCTCCGCCAAATAAGTTGAATACAAATCACGGTCACGATTCCTCAGCGCCTCATTTTTATACGCGACTCTTTCGGGATTAAGTTCAAAATTGAAATCTTCCGGATTTTCTTTAAACCCAAATTGTTTATTAAGTTGCTCAATACGTTCTTCTATAGTAGCCATAATAGTTTATTGTTTATCATTAAACAAACAAGTTTAACAATTGTTGTTATTAATTACATACAATTATCCGTGTATCAGGAGACCATGTATAATCTTCGGAACAAACATAACCACGTAACCATAAATCGCCATCCCGTTCAATAATATAAAACCCTTTCGGAAACTCGACGCTTTCGACCAATGGCTTTGAAAATATTAAGATTGCATCCTCTGGATGTTTATTCATTGAAACTGAAGAGCTACTAATTTGATCCTTATAGGATAGCCTAATAAAAGGTGCAAATTCGAGAGGACAGTGTTTAAACCCAAAATTGCTTATTGCATTAGAAATGTCTAAATAATTTGTTTCACCGCGGAGATTTAAATCAGCCAAACTAAGTTCGGTTATAACTATCTGCAAATTATCCCTATTAGAATTAAACGATAGATTATTAAGCAGCATTACAGCGTACTGATTAACGAGAATACGATTATCAGATAACCAATCAAGAATCGTTTCGTTATTAAGTTTCTGATAATGAATTGTTTTTTCAAATACTGCCATACAATACAAAAATAGTATTATTCAATCAAATACCTGATTCTAGAGTAGAAAGCAACTGACAATATCCCAATATAGTTTGTCTTATAATTTATATTATGTTAAATAGAAAATTATAAAACCCACTCCTATATTTTATGATCTTTGACGTTCTGGTATACTTCAAACAAAAAAATCACCTAACACAAATGCCTTATAAGCGCGTGTTAGGTGATTTTTTGAATGTAATATTCGCTAAGCTCTAAGCTACTTTATCGATCATTATAGCACCAACAGTTATATTAGTACGCGGATCTATGATAATTGCGCGAGAATTCTCCGCGAATTCATCTTGTGTATCAAAGACAACATCGCCTGCCGCTTTAATACTAACTTTACCAATATCATTTAGTTTAATATCACTGTCATACAATTTTTCTTGTGTATTGACATCAACTTTAAAAAGTACATCCACAATCTTAATTTTTGTAACTGCGCTGTGATTCTGTAGTATATAAACGTTAGAAAGATCTAATGGTTTATTATCAAACCAGCAAATGTTTGCATCAAAATTACGTTCAGCCAGTGCGGGACGATCTGCCGCAACGATCGTGTCACCACGAGAAATATCAATATCATCACTTAGATGAACAATAACAGATTGTCCATCATGTGCTTCCTCTAAAGGTTTTTCAGCAAACTCAATACCTTTCACAACACTGCGAACGCCACTTGGTAAAACAATCACCTGTTCTCCGATGGATAGCCCCTCTCCTATAACTCGGCCAGCATATCCTCTATAGTCGTGTAACTCATCAGTTTGTGGACGTACTACCCATTGCACAGGAAATCTCCATGGTTGTTTTGCATTATCTTCGAACTCTACAGTTTCTAAATAATCAAGAAGGTTATGCCCTTCGTACCATGGCATTCTTTGCGAATCATGCACAATATTATCCCCCTTCAACGCGGAGACGGGAATAAAATCCACGTCCTTTAGGCCAAGATTTGATGCTAATGCTAAATAATCCGTCTTAATATTTTCGTAAACAGCTTGCTCATAGTCGACCATATCCATTTTGTTGACGCAAACCAACACCTTTTTCAAGTCAAGTAATTTTGCTAAAAAAGAATGCCTCTTAGTCTGCTCAATGACTCCCTTACGTGCATCAACCAAAATTATTATCAGTTCTGAATTTGAAGCTCCGGTTATCATATTTCGGGTATATTGAATATGACCCGGCGCATCCGCTATAATGAACTTCCTTCTTTCAGTTTGGAAATATTTATACGCAATATCGATTGTAATACCCTGCTCCCGCTCGGCTTTCAAACCGTCTGTTAAAATCGCTAAGTCAACAGTACCATCATTATTTTTTCGATTTGCTTTTTTGATTGCATCAAGCTGATCGTCTAAAATCGAATTTGTATC
>JAALOO010001847.1_pt1 | contig 13057 bp, 13 predicted proteins | sample 7257641 | NCBI WGS metagenome assembly JAALOO01 (sample SAMN14085613, study PRJNA598686) | mite metagenome | biome: ENVO:01001000; feature: ENVO:01001002; material: ENVO:01001226; isolation source: single female mite from University of Michigan culture on fish food culture... ... | reverse complement strand
CCTCGCTGAAGTTGAAGCTGAAACAGTCTGGCCATGGCGGCCAGCGTCGAGCCGCAGTCAGAGTCGCCCACGCTGCCGTCCAGCTCGTTCAGATGCTGCTCCTGCTTGATCTGATTGAACAAAAAAAAGTGGGAAAGAAAATGATTAGAGAGAGGGCAGGCAATAAATCAATTATTAAAAGATGCAAAAAAGAAAAAAATTGGCGGCAATTGAAGCTGAGGAGGCAATTGGGATAAGTGGACGTGCACTACTACCACCACCACTTACAATCTGCTCACAGGCATTGGTCAGCAGTGATCGAAAGAGCGCAGGCGAACAACCGAAAGCTGCCGGGTGAGAGCCATCTTCCTCGCTGACTTCCGCTTCCGCTGAAAACGTTTTCGTTTTCGATGATGCTGATACTGCAGAGAACTCCTCTTCTCTAAAGATATAATCACCCACATTGACCGCCCCTGGAGCCGCCCTCGAGTCGCGGTCCCTGGCCAGCGATCGATCGAGCAGTCGAAGCAGCTCATCACCACTTTTATCTTCATCTTCCACCAGGAGGAGGACACTAATGGAGACGCCCTTCATGTTGCCGCTGGTCATCACCTGGCCGGCGATGAGCCGCTCCACGGTGACCCCTGCTGCTGAAAGCTGCCGCACCACCTCGCCGACGACCAGGTGCGACTCGATGGGCGTCAGTCCGCCGAGGTTGTTCACAATCAGCGCCACTCTCGTCTTTTTCGGCTCCTTTTCAAGTAAATTTTTTCGATTCAGAAAGGCGAGCATCCTCTCCAACATCAGAGCCACCGTTTCACTACAAGTATTAAAGCTCAATTAGCCTAATCAGTCCTAATTAAACTTTCCCTCTCAAATTTCACTACACTTACCTCGCCGGTTTCACCCCCATCCGCTCAATGCCCGACTCTCCGTGCACCCCCAGGCCCAGCTCCATCTGATCGGCGGGCAGGCTGAAGCTGGCGCCGACGCCGGGAATGTCCACTGCACTCAGGCTAATTGACAGCGTGTAGACTAGGCTGGAGAGCAAGTTCAGGCGCCGCTCGATCGAGGCCGCCGTGGCGCCCTCCTCAGACATGGCGCCGGCGATGCGGTGGACAAAGGCAATGCCGGCCAGGCCACGTCGCCGACTTTGCTGAAGCTCTGAGATTTCTTTGGTATTTTCGCAGCCCTCTTCCCCGTTTGTTGTCGTCAGGTAGGGCGTCAGATCGTCGCCAAAGACGACCATCCGCACGTCGGCGTAGCCGGCCAGCGTCAGCGCCTCCTTCGCCAGGCCAAAGTTGAGCCGGTCGCCGGTGTAGTTGGCGAGGACGAGGACAACTGGGCAACTTCGCCGGCCACCGGAAATGGCCTCCACGAGGCGGGCAATCTGTCCGGCGGAGGGCGAGGCAAAGTACTGGCCGCTGATGGCGGCGGTCAGCGCCGCGGGGCCGACGAAGCCGGTGAACATTGGCTCGTGGCCGGCGCCGCCTGCGAAAAAAACCGAGGGGAAAAGATGTCAGAAAATCTCAATTTTTTAATTAACAAAAAGAGGTTAACAGCTTACCGCCGCTGACAATGAGCGCCCGGCCCTGGTCCCGCAGCTGGCGGACATCAGCGCGGACAATGGCGTCCACGCCGGCCAACAGGCGCACCCTCGGGTCGGCCACCGCCAGGCCGACTAGCCCGTCTCGAATTAGGCTGTCCAGCGAGTTGAGAAAGTACTTTGGTGCAGCACTACCACCACCAGCAGCAGCACTGCCCTTTTCCGTCGATTCCGTAGACATTTTCAGGAGGGAGAATCAAACTTTTTTTTGCTTTGTACAAACACAGACATGCAAACATACAAGCACACACACACACTCAAAGTTTGACACCGGCAGCAGCAGCAACCAAAAGACCAACTGTTCAGACAACACACTTCAGAACGGCGGGAGACAGCAGCATGCGACACTGTGTCACTCTACCAGTCCTGATTAGTTTGCCTTCTTCAGTTATCAGCAAGCAGCCGTTTGGTGTATGCCCTGCTAATAGAGCGACATTTTGTCTTATCATCGCAACTATCACTACTCAATAGGCAAATTGCTGATTAGCGACATCGGAAAAACACTGTGACAGCAGCAGCAGCAGCAGCAATCAGTGTTCGTCCTGAAGAGGGCATTTGAGCATTTGACAAAAAAATTAATAAAATAGAAAGTCTTGATAAACTGTACTTTTCCATAGGCGGCCATGCAGCAGACGACTTTCCTTGACTAATTACTACTGCTGATTCGCCGCACTCCGGCTAATTACTAGCAAAACCTTAGAGACAATTGCTAGAGAACATGTGATCAGTGCCCGGCAGAACACGAGTTCATTAGATGGTAGTGGTTGCGTTCATTTCGTGCTGCTGTATTTTAATTGTGGTTATCGACAAGCGGCACAACGACATTGCACTGTGCACTACGACCAAGAAAGGCGAAAAGGAAAAGGAAAAGGAGTACTATGTACAATAGAGGAGGAGGGGGAAAAGAAAATTAAAACAATGGTATTTGGCCAATAGAGAGAGTGAGAGTGAAGTAGGTGTGTGCTGAAACACTGATTACCAACAAACAAGGCACCCTCTCACAACGATAACAAAACAAAATGACGTTCACATTGTTGAACAGTGTAATAGTAACATAGAAAAAAGCGGATGTATTGCAGACGGGCGAACGAATCTCTCTGCTTTGTGTCCGATTGCCTGATTGATTCCCGATCGAGAGTGTAATGATTAAGTGAGTGCGAGTGAATGAGTGGTCAAAGTGGCCAAAAGAGAGAGAGATACGCAGTGTAAAATGATGTGTTTGTGTGTTTGTTTAGCCACGCTTTTCTTGTGGGGATGCTGGTGATAATGATAAGGTTTAGAAATGGGGGTGATGGTGATGGTGATCAGGATGGTTCTAGCTTTTAGCCGGTACGGGGGTTTAGCGGAATGAAACTCTTACAAAAAAAGAAGAAAAAATAACTAAACAAAAAGAAAGAGAGTCACGTTTCAAAGGGTCAACAGTAGAGTAAAAGGAAAAGAGAAGGAAAATGTACAACAAAGGAAAGCGAGCGAGCAAAGGCACAGAGTCGGCAAAGGCTACCCCTTACAAATCTCTTGCAAAAAAAAGTCGTCCAACTCACAACTCAACTGTCGAGCATGATTGGAAAATCGATCAAGCTCTTAAAGTCGCTCTCCTCAAAGGAGGCAAACAGATCGGACAATGAACCGCCACCGCCGTTTAGGTCAGACAGCGGCGGATTTGCGCTTGCCATGCTCTGGTGCACCCCTCCTAAAGAAGAAGAGGAGGCAAAAGAGCTGAAGGAGGAGGAGGAGGAGGAGTTGTTGTTGAAACCATTGTTGCAACTGACACCGCTGCTGCTGAAACTGTTCATAAAGGAGGAGGAAGAAGAGGACGAGGAAGTGGAGGTGGAGGAAGAGCAGCCCGTTCCAAAAACACTTCCCTTTCCGCCGGTGCCATAGGCGGAAGCTGTGCTGAAATGGTTGCCAGCAGCAGCAGCAGCCGAAGGTTGAGCAATGTGATTGGTGGTGTTGTTGTGAAGTGGCACTGTAAAGTGGTTGCTGCAGCTAGCAGACTGATGAAGGCCGCCGCCACCGCCGCAGTTCATCATCGAGTTCATCATCGGCTGCTCAAAGAAATCCGTCTGAGCGACAATTTGTTGTTTACCAATCGTCGTGGTCATCGTGGTCGTCGAGGTCGTCGCAGTTGACGACGACAGCTGAGGAAAGCTCTGCTCAAAGATCTGATTGATGGTCTCGAGGAAGGCGCTGTCTGAGGCGTTCAGCAGATCACCACCACCACCACCACCACCACTTTCCATGTGCTCGCTTTCCATCATATGCTGACCATTTCCACCGCCGTTCTCAACCATATTGGTCTGCACCATATGCATCATTTGATTTGACTGCTGCTGCTGCTGCTGCGGCTGACCAAATGAGCTGAAGCTCTCCTCCAAATGAAACCAGTTGTCATTGAAATCGATCATTTGGTGGCCGCCACCACCACTACTGTCGCCATTCATCGTTGTCGTCGTCGTCGTCGTTGTCATCATCGACTTTTCACTATTGTTCGCACTGTCTTCAAAGTCCATTGGCTGATGATGCTGTTGGTGCTGTTGTTGGTGATGATGGTGGTGATGGTGGTGCTCCAGCATTTGATGCTGCTGCATCAGGTTCGTCCTTGCAGTCAAACCATTCTCAATGATTTCTGTTGCTGTCGTAGTCGTTGCCGTCTCTGCCGACTCCTCATCCTCACATCCGAGCACATCATTTAGGTCGTCAAAGTTGAGAAGATAGTCGAGATCAAGTGAGTGATCGGAAGGGTGAATTGAATTTGTCGTCGAGTCGGCCTGCTCGACGCGACTCTCCGGGGAGGGCTCCTTTGCTGCTGGGGCATAGGCGTTTTGCTGCTGATGTTGCTGCTGCTGCTGACCTGAATCGGCCGGTGGAACGTGGTAGTCGGCAATGGTGGTCGAAGAGGAGGAAGAGATATTGGAAGCCGAGTTAGTCTGCCCCTGCTGAAGTACACTGGCAGTGTCATTGACCGACTCCACAAACTCAGACTTGATTTCGGCTGTTGTTGTTGTCGTTGTGGCACTCAAACTGCTGCCCAAAGTGGATTCATTCCTGTTGCCGGCCGCTGATGACATCTTTGATGCCTGCTCTACAGAGCTATTATTGTTCGGATTTGATTTGAGCTGATTTGTCTGCTGCTGCTGCTGCTGAAACTTAACCGCTTCACTCCTTTTCAGCATTCGAGCCGTAGGGTGGCAATTATTTGACGATTTGCCGAGCACTGCAGCCTGGTTATCAATCATCATCATCGTCGTCATCGCTGTGCTCTTCGTCTTCGTCTTCTTCTCCGTGCTCATTGCCGCACAAGTGGCACTTCGGAGCGGCGTCCCACCACCAACGACAGCATTCAAGTTGACAATCGGCGCCGATGACTGCTGCTGGTGTTGCTGGTGATTGATAACCAGTGGCAGAGATGTATTTCTGTCGGTAGAGAAGTATTTGGAAGAAAAAAAAGTAAAAACATGTTAGCAGGGTAATTCAATCAAACAAACAAACAAACAAATCAAAAACCCTAAATCCCCTACCTCTGCAGCTGGTGAAAGGTCTCCGAGGGCACCGAGTTGGAGCGCTGTTTGGCCGATGACTGTGATGATATGATTTCGGAGCTGCTGCTGTTCAGCGGCGTGTTCGCAGGGTAGAGCAGCAGCTGGTGAATTACCTGACCCGAATTAGGCTGCTGCTGCTGCGGATTTTGAATGCTAATAAACTGCTTACTACCGTTGCCCAGTTGTCCCTGCTGCTGCTGGTGCTGCTGCTGTTGAGGTGCAAGGCTAAAGGAAAATGGCTGTGCTCCGTTCTTGTTGATTGCTCCCAGCTGAATTGGAATCGTCTCGCCGGTGGCGGTCGTCAGAAAGGTGACGTGACCGTTGCCCCCACCGCCTCCAGTTCCAGTTCCCAGAGACCTGTTTGCCAGCTGTGTGCCAATGCTGATCGGCTGGTTACTGAGCATACTCAACTTGCTGCTGTTGCTGCTGTTGGCCGCTGTTGTCAGCAAAATGGGCGCCTGATTTTGGGAGCCGTTGTTTCCATTGCCATTCCCGGTGGCCAGTTTGAAGGTAGGTAGTCCACCAGCAGCCCCGGCGGCTTTGGAGATTGTACCGTGGTCACCAGTATTATTAGTGGTGGTGACAATCTGATACTGCGGCAGCGGCGGCTGCTGCTGCATCAGCGCAATCGGATTCACCACCGTTCCATTGCTGGTGATGAAGAGCATGCTGGTGGTGCCCACCGTGGGCGGTGCTCCTCCGGCTGGAGGAGCATTAACACCACCACCACCACCACCACCACCACCACCGCTGCCGCTACCGCTACCGACAAAGTCACTTCCATCAGCGTTCTTGATGATGAAGGTCGTCGTCGGACCGCTTCCGTTCAGCGGCGTAGCAATGGGCGTGAAGGTGGTCGTGCCCGGTAGGCTGATGATACCGCCACCGCCACTGTTGTTGTTGAGCTGATCTGAGCTAATTATCCGCTGATGATCACTTCCAGGCCCGGCACCAGGATTCGTCGCCAGGGAGTTGTTCGTCGAGACGACCGACTCCGAGAAGGGCTTCAGCCGCTCAATCAGCGTCTGCTTGGCGCCGGACACCGGAAGGTTGCGGCGCTTCAGCTCCGCCTTCAGGTCGCTCACCTTCATGTCCTCCAGCTTGGAGATGATCTTCTTCACCTGCTGCTGCTGCTGCTGCTGCTGCTGATTCTTATTTTCAGTGCCTCCATTTTGGCCGTTTCCGTTCTGGTTGCCGCTGATGCCACCGTTGAAGCCGCCGCTGCTGTTGAGACATGTTATGATGTTGGTTGTTTCCACCGTTTTGATGCTGTTCGGTTGAAGTTGTTGCTGGTGCTGCTGTTGGTGCTGCTGCTCAAAAGGCGTTGAAAGGCTGATGGCGGCGGCATCTTCCTTCAGCGGTGAGGACTGCCTGCTGTGATTCAACATGTTGGATTGCTGCTGCTGCTGCTGTTGAAAGCTATTCAAGGCGTTGCTGTTTGCAGTTGTGCTGGTACTGCCGTTGCTAGCGGCGATGTTCACCGCTGAGGCAGGCGATGAGAGCGGCATCGTCTCGTCGTCAAAGAACAGCGTCTTGCCCTTGCTTGAGGAGACATCACCACCGGCCTGCTGCTGCTGCTCCTTGCTGCCGCCCATCACCAAATCGCCTGGTGGTGAGTGCATCGCCACATCAGCAGCAGCGCTGAACATGCTCATCGGTGAGCCTTCCTCCATCATGCACTGCAAAGGAAGAGGCAAAAAAGTTAAAAATCTTTGTTACGAAACCAATCAAATTTTAGTTACCTGAGCGGGCGTCATGTGCGGGTACTTCTGCTGGCACTCCAGCTGCCACTGGAGGAACATCTGCTGCTGCTGCAGCAGCAACTCGTAGGAGGTCTCACTGTGCAGCTGACTGGCGCTCGACTGCTTCTTCACATTCGGTGGACCCTGTGAAACAAAACAAAAATGCAAGTCCATAAACTCCACAACAAAATCCAAAAAAAGCTCGCCTACCGTATACTCGTGAAACTTGATGATTCGCGTCTTTGGCTGACTCTTCGACTTGACCTTCTTCTTAACGATGGACACCTTCTGCTGAGCTGTGGATGATATTGCTGCTGCCATTGAAGGAGGTGGTGGTGGTGGTGGCGGCGGTGGGGGCGGTGCTGACATTGGAAATGATATCGTCTGGCCACCAGACGACCCACTGCTGCTTGGTCCAATGGGCGTTGTGAAGGGGCTGGCCACCAATGGGCGAAAATCGCCAAAGGCTGGCGGCGGAGGCTTAGAGCCGCCCATCGTGTGCAACTGTACATTGCTTGTGGTCTGGTGGAAGTTATTGTTGTTGGTCAAGTTGTTGCCCTTGCCTCCCTTGCCCTCCTCCAGTGAGCTGCTGGCGACCGGAGCCGTGGTCAGAAAGAAGGTCGTCGTCGTCGTGGTGGTGGTCTGGGGCGAGGTCGTTGGAAAGGAGGTCGTCAAGGAGGAAAGTGAAGAGGAGGAGGAGGAGGAAGAAGAGGAGGAAGAGGGCGGCGGCGGTGGCAGGAGAATGTACGTTGTGGTGGGAAGATGACCTGCAGTTGCTGTGCTGCCGCCGGTGGTGGAGCCCAGCGGAGCCGCCGCCGCCACCACAGTGAGCGTCTTGGCCGTCTTGGTCCCCGCCAGAGTTGAAGCAGAAGGAAAAGAAGAAGAAGAAGAAGACGAAAACGTCTGCAGGTTGTGATCTTGAGGTATCGATAAAATCTGCTGCTGCTGCTGATGTTGACTGCTGCCGTCGGTGATGAAGTGAAAAGAGCTGTTGTTTCCGCTAGGAGTGGTCAACTGGTAGGCGGCGGCGTTGTTGTTGTTGTTGCTGGTCACATGCTGCTGGCTATGATGAAGTCCACTACCGAAAATGGTGGCGCTGGTCTGCTGCTGCTGCTGCTGTTGCTGCTGCTGCTGAAAGGGCGAGGGAGCACTGTCGGAGCTGCTCTCCTCCGGCGGCTCAAAGACGAACCGCTTCGGCGGGTGCTTCACCACCTCGCCCTCGCAGGTCTTCTTGAAGGTGATCGCCCCCTCCTTGATCGCCTGCTCCAGCGACCGGTCCTCCGGGTGGAGGATGTTGCCCTTGATTAGCTCCAGGGGGCCGGGCCGGGCGGCCAGCCGCTCGTTGAGGTCATCCGCCAGGCGGGCCTTCTTCAGCCGGCGCTGCTGCTCGTAGGCGCCCGGGTCGAAGGCGGTCTGCTCCTCGAGGATGTGCTGCTGAATCAGCTCATCCCGCGGCGGCCTCCGCTGAATCTTGTGCTTCAGGTAGTCGCCGGTCTTCGCCCGCTCCAGCTTCAGCCTCTGCTCGTAGAAGGCGGGCGAGGATTTGGGCGCTAAAAAAGTTTGTATTTAGAAGATTAAAATTAAAAAACAATTCCCAAAACTTACGCGGAAGAATGCCCTGGTCGACGAGGACGTCAATGGGCCGCCGCTGCATCAGCTTCACCTTCAGCGACTCCTTGTTCTTGACCATGCAGTTGGTCAGCGAAGCGCAGTCCACCACTGACTGCGGCGGCGACTGGCTGGGCGGCAGCGGCAGAAGAGAGCTGCTCGAATCGGGAGCAACCAACGGCGTTGATGTCGCTGATGAACCGTTTGCCATCGTCTGCAAACTCTGACTGGCGTCGCCGACTTCATTCATCGTGGTCGATTCTGTCTGCCTCTGAGCTGCTCAGGTCAAAAGTCAGCCGAAGGATGAATGGAAAGAAGGGAAAAAAGAAACTGGTGAGCTTCTGCTAGAGAACTAAATGTGTGAAGGAGGAGGAGAAGGATGAGAGGATCAAGAGGGGAGATATGTGTGAAAATGTGTGATGGGATGAGTTCAGTGAGTGCCAGTGCCAAAGAGTATCAAAGAAGAAGAAGACACTAAGAAGACGACATTTCGCTTTGGCTTTCAACTGTACTGACTGACTGTATCAGCAGCAGCAGCAGCCAAATACTCAAAGTGAGAGTAGAAGACGAAGAAGAAGAGTCAACTAAACTGAAAATACTTCTCCAGACCAGCAACGGCAGCAGCCTCTTCTTTCCGATCCTTCAGGCTTTTAACAAATCTCTTTCTCTCAGCTCAGCTCAGCTCAGCTCAGGCACTCTCTAATAATATTCAGTGCAGTCACAGCAGTGGAAAGCAGCAGTGTACCGAGTGAGCAGGCGGCGGCAGCGGCAGCTCTTGGCAAAGCTCTGTGAGCACAATTTGGCAAGCTCCCAGGATGACATGACATGGGCAGAGAGAGAATCGAGCAGGAAAATGCCTCATAGCTGCTGCTGCTGCTGAATCTGCATCCGTGAGTGAGGCTGGCAGAACTTGCCGGATGATCAGTGTGTGTGTGTCTGTGGTGCATCAGCAGCAATCTTTCGGGTAATGATTGCTGGCGGCAGTCACTCACATGCACACATACTCAGAGCAATCAGCTAACCGCAAAAGTGGGAGAGAGAATAAGGGAAAAAGAGAAGCGCCGCCGCCATCATTAGCAGCAAAATCAGGATCATCATGAACGCTAACACACACACACCACCATCTGTGTAACACCAGCACCACCACCACCACCAGGTAATTGGAGAAAGAGCAAAAAGTAGTGGAGTGAAGAAAAAAAACTGCTGTGCTTTTGACACCAGGCAGAATATTCTTCCTCTTTCTCTCTCACTTTCTATAGCCCCCTAATTTAAGCAGAATTGCAGCATTCGCCTGTTGCCTGCTGAATGGAAAGAAGAAAGGTGATTGCATCGACAACCAACAAGATGGCTGATGTTTGTATGCGTTACCAAGAAGAAAAAGGCAGCTTTTTAGTCTACTGCAACTCTGCAAACAGCAAAAAAGTAGGTCTCTTTTCTCAGCTGGTACAGCAGCAACCAATCGCACTTCCAGATCAGTGGTGCAGCCTGTGTGTGATTGCTGCCCCACCAGCAGCAGCTTGTGCGTTTAGCGAACCGAGAGAAGTGAATGAAAAGTGAGCTAGAAAAAGAAAGGAAGTGGAAGCGAATGAAAGTTTAAACTTTACAAACAACACACACAGCACATCAGCGGAAACCTAAATACAAAAACGAGTGAATCAGTGTACGGCAGCCAGCCAGTCAGTCAGGCAGGCAGCGATTGCCTGCTGAAAATAGCCCTCAGCAGCATTTGTAGTAGACACTGCACACCTCAGGAAAGACAGTGGCACACTGTACGACGGCGCTGGTACAGCACACACACACACACTACCACACCATCACCATCAACCGACGCCCGATGCATTGGGAAAAGAGTAGGCTCATTGAGTATTGCCGATGGTTGCAATCAAGCTAGTGAGCGAGTGAGAAGGGGGAGAAAGAAGAGACTGCCTGTGGAGCTGACAACTGAGAAAGAGAAACCACTCGGTGCAAGTACACCAAATAGCTAATTACGAGCGATATTTTCAGATGTTTTTCTCCTGCCTATCCTGTGCCTATGAAGTGCTGAGAGTTGTTCGAGGGTTGCACAGCTCTGTCACACTAATGAAGCGTGCTTGGCAGCAACAGCAGCAGCTAATTAAACTGTCGGCCTTTTAAATGGTGGCAGTAGATTCGATTTTGGCATTCTTGCGCCAACTGTTGATAAAGATCAACAAATGATAATTCAAAGCTAGAATCGCTCGTGAGGATTACCTCGAAATGATCATGCAGTGACAGGCTGTGCACACCAGTTGCACCAACTGACGAAAAGAGCACCAAGTAATTGATGTGCTCGCTGCTGCTGATGCAGTAGAAAAAAGAAATGAGAAATGATAATCAATTCAATAGGGGACGATGAAGTGATTGAGCAGTGAGAAGTGTCAGAGCTAAATAGATCGAGACGGCGCGCCGAGAGAGAGAGCGGTGCCATTACCATTACCATCAACAGCAGCAGCACCGCCAAACCTAAAACAAAAAAATGTCGTTCTCTTTGACAGGATGATCGTACTTACCAAACTTTGGCGTAAAAATAGTGCAACTGGTGCTGGTGGTGGATATTAAGCGGTGAAGTAAGAACAATTTCACTTGATTCAAGAAATTTACATGACACAGTTGACAAAGTTCTCTGGCGCTTGAAGAGCGCCCCTGTGGCGGCAGAACGAGAGAGAGAGAGAGAGAAAGGAAAAGGGAAAGGAGTGCGAGAGAACGAGATAGACGAAGATAAACAGACGGAGAAAGTGCTGGTGATGATGATGGTGATGGTAAAGGCGGCGGCGGCGGTGGTGGTGGTAATGCAAATTTAGCAGATAATTTGAATGCTTGTTGGGGTTGACTGGTCGTAAACAACAAAAACGGATGATGATAATGATGAAGATGAATTAGAAAAGAGAGGTACTTCAAACAAATACGACGGACACTGATTCGGGGGTTCTACTTTAGGCTTTTCAAAGAAGACCATTAACCGGCGACCAGAATTTCGAACTTTGACTGAACTGGTAAAACGCTTCAACGACAGCAGCCCAATTGCCTAGTGGTGGGCTGTTTGGTGGCCAGTGAAGGGATTCGTTGCCCAACCAGGATCCGCAACATCGGTGATGATAATTCGGTGTTCTTTGTGCAACAACAACAACAACAGCAGCAGCAGCAAAACGTCGATGAGATGAGTAGAAGAGGAAAAGAGTAGAAGAACACTGTGTGGGTTTGTTGTTGTTGCTTTCCGATTGTTTGGCGACGGCTTCGACATCGATTGTCTCGCTGAGTGGACATCGATAGAGGGTGGTCACGTGACAAAAAATTCAAAAACCGATTCCAAACTGCTTTCTTCACAATCTTTGCCCGCAATCTTTTTCGGTAACTTTTTGTTTCTAATTGATCTGGTAGCTGACAAAAAAGAAGAGAGTCACCGACTTGCCAGGAAAAAGTCGCCTACTTGGCCACCAGCACAACCGTCACGTCAGCCTAAACCGAGAAAGAGAAGGAGAGAGAGATTGAAGGAAGCTCTCTCTTTCTCTTTCAAGCTTGAAGACGCCCGCTTTGAAGCCAAAGCTTTTGCGAGCCAAAACTTCTCCAACTGCTGACACAACAACTCTCTCTCTCTCTCACTCTCTCTTTCTCTCTCTCAAGTCGCCCTCGTTTTTTGCTTGCCAAGAACTGCCGTTGTTGTTGTCGCCGTGTGCAACCGGTGTAACGGCGGCGGCGACGATGTTCAGTTCAGTTCAGCACATCAGCAGCTACAGGAAACTGTCTGAACGAAAACCGAAAAACAACTCGAATTCACCCGTACCAGCTTTTTTGCGTTTTTGTACAACGCTGCCTTGGCCATCTTGTGGTTGCGGTGCGTAGCTCTGCAGATTCTGATTCTGATTCGGCAGCGAATATATACTACGTGCCTAACTTTTGCTCTTTCAAGCTTTTGGAACACACTAGAACACACTTTTTTGCGAGAACAGAGTAGAGGTAGAGCAGCCAAAAAAACAGCCGGCTCAGAAGATTCTGGTCAGCAGACAGCGCTTCCAGTGAAAACGGAAGAACGGCTGCCTTGGTTTTTCTTCCGGTAAAACAATTGCTCCTAATTGCACTTACTTTGAATTACAAATCTCTGCTGCTACTAAGAATCCACTTATCATTGCAACACAAAGTCGCAGAGCAAAAATCATCAGAGATTTCTTTTGTCAGAGAGGGCCGAGAATATTCGAGATTCCACGCCGAGCCGAGGGAGCCGAGTGAATCCGAGTCGACTCAGCAGCAGCAGCAGCAGCACCAAATATGTCAAGGCCACTGGCGAGCGGTACCATTTTGGAGCGAGGAGCTTGGAGTACAGTCTGAGTCTGTGTGTCTGTGTGCATTCGTATTCCTCAGCGCTCTTCCGGTGCACTATACTACTAGGATGGGCCTTCGCCGTCGCCATACTTTTTTTCATTGCCAAGCGGCGGCAACGGCAAAGATCCAAAGAGCACGCAAAGCAAACACACACACAACGAAAAGCAAAAAGTAGAAAGAAGAAGAAGAAGAAGAAGAACTAATGATGGTGAATGCAAAGCGAGGGTAGTGGGGCAAGTGAAGGACAA
>JAALOO010001846.1_pt1 | contig 13066 bp, 12 predicted proteins | sample 7257641 | NCBI WGS metagenome assembly JAALOO01 (sample SAMN14085613, study PRJNA598686) | mite metagenome | biome: ENVO:01001000; feature: ENVO:01001002; material: ENVO:01001226; isolation source: single female mite from University of Michigan culture on fish food culture... ... | reverse complement strand
GCACTACAGTTTCAATAATTTGCACAACTTTTTTGAAATTTTTTTTAGTTGATAAGTACTGTTTAGATTTGATTCAAAGACTTACCTGAGATAAAGATTGAAATGTGACAAAATAATAATCAAACTTTCACTTTCTTTGTTATTTTGAAAATGCTCTAATACTGCTTTATCAAATGATCCTGAGGAGATTCCACTACAGTTTTGTCGGCCCATACATCTCCCGATAGTAGGCCCAATCTTTCTCAATAGCGAGCACCAGTTTGGCGTGATCCAGCGGCCGGTTCCGCCCATCTCGAAGCACTACATTGCGGTAGCCCTCGGCGATCGCATCAAAAGCAATCATCCGTTGCCCGACGAGTCGATGTCTCCGGCCAAACTTCATTCGATGATACACCCGAAAACGGACAAAAACCAACGGCAAGTCAGTTGATTCGACGTCAAAGACAAATTCCTTGTTCCACTGTGGGTTCAAACCTAAAAAAGAGAGATAAGTTTCTATTTTAAAAAAAATTTCAGCGACACTGACCATTATTCTTCACCACGGGCGTCCTTTTGCGCTTCTTCCTCTTCCTTCGCCTGAACCCTCTTTGAAAACTTTTTGTTCCAAAAAGTCGAATTTGCACAAATGGATCAATGATTGACCGTCGTCCAACTACCGGCAGATTAAAGGCACAGAGGACGCGAATGATGAAGCGGCAGTGCTCCTTCACCGGCTCCCTAACCAGCCCAACCATCGCCTCCTCATCAGTCATGTACCACGGCTTGAGGACATATCCACAACGGCCATTGCCCTCAAACAGTGCCTCATTGAGCGCCATTGGACTGGTGTCTGTAGTCTGGTAGTTGAGCGAGATCATCTGCGCCCCCGCCCTCCAGTGCGGCAGTGGGTCGTAGTTTCCGCTGAAGAATCGCAGCCCATGTGGGTAAACTTTGACGAGGTGGCGGGCTGTTAGGCGGCGATATTCAGACAGCCTCTTTGCCGAGTACTTGCTCGAGCGTGCCTCCTCAATGGAGGTCATCAGGTGGTACGCCCACTGCCCACCCAGGGGCTCCTCAAAGTCGCCGGTGAAGCGCTTCGAGGCGGCGTACCACACCAGATCGGAGAGCTCGCTTGCCAGGCCGTGCTGCCGCTCCAGCTCATCCAGGTCCTCAAGACTGGCCGCCGGTGGGAGCCGCTTTCCCTTGATGATGATTCGCCGCTTCAGCTCCTCCGGAGAAGGCATCACCGCCTCTGAGCTGCCGCAGATTGGCCCGGTGACGAGAGCCCGGCCAAAACCGGCTCGAAAGATGGCCGCCGCCTTGCGCTGGCTGGCCAGCTCGCGGCAGTTGTTCTCCAACGAGATGATCACCGGATATGGACTGGTCTTGAAGGCGTACCGCGCAATGGTGTCCACAATCTCCCGCAGGCGCATCTTACTCGTCAGAGTGCGCTTGTGAAAAACCACCGGCTCGTGGTCGTCCTCGGCGCCGCCGTCGGCCATGTCCACTAATGAGAAAAAGAAAAAAATTAAACTTTTTTTAAAAAAACTCTTTTTTACTTACACTCCACCGAGCGGCAGCCTTCGGAGAGGTAGAGGCGGTAGGTCTCTGTGGTGCTTCGACCTTCGAGCTGGTCTTCAGAGAGGTAGCTAAAAAAGTGGAATTAAGATTAGGATATTTTTTAATTCATTGCATTTACTTACGTATTATGCGATGTGGCAATAAAGTAGTCGACCAGCGGTCGGCCCATGTCTTGGTGGACTGTCCTCGTCCTTGGTTCAACAATGTCAAAATGCGACGAGAGGACGAGGTTGCGGAAACCCTTGCAACTGAGAAGTTGCTGCTGATTTGCCCGTCGGTTTGCCTCCAGTGGCTCGTATGCTGACAGAAGCTGCTCACTGAGCTGGCAAACAGTGTTCGGGTCGAACTGCAAAAAAGTTTGTAATTGAAAAAGTTTTAACAATTGTAACAATATTACCTTTTGTACGTCTACAAGAAATCGCCTAAACTGCTCCACCGTAAGAACCTCCCGCCCACCGGTGAGCAGGGCAAAGTCGTCTGTGAGCGAGCGAGTGTTGCTGATCAGTTCATAGAAACGGATAAACTCCTCCGTGTCCAGGCCGTCAGCCTTTGAATTGGAGGATTGGCGAAAGTTGGCTTCCTAAATGAAAAAATTGATGATCAAGTTTAGAAAAAGAAAGTAGATCTTACATTAAAGAGAGCAAGCGTCTCGTTCTCGTCAAATGCAATGTTCAGGCGACGCAACATGGCCAGCGTCTCGTCAAAGGTGATGATTCCATTTCTATCGCGATCCGCCTGCTGAAACTGCTCCAGGAGAAAGCTGAAAACAAGCAGTAAAATTTTTGATGAGGCCTTATCAACACACGACCAACTTACACATTAAAGTCCTGCTTTATGGCCTGGTACTCGGTGGAGGCGGCCATCAGCAGCCTTAGAGCATGGTACCACTTTCTCCTCGCTGCTCTTGTGGGTGCAATTAAATCGACGGTGCGCAGCTGTCCTCGAAAGACGATTGAAAGGCAGTGTTGCTCGTCAATGCGGAACTTTTTGAAACGTTTTTGAGAGTTTTTGCTGTTGCTGTCTTCAAGCTGTTTTCTGATTTCAATAAAGTTGGCCGTCTGCATGCCCAGTTTGACGTCCTCAATGTCCTCGATTTGACCTGTAAAATTGGGGTTTTTGAAGTTTCAAAGTAAAACTACTAAAAAGAGCTTCAACCACTCACCGATGACCTTCACCTTCGGCCCAAAGGAGTAGACCGACTTGAGCCACTTTCGCCGATCGACAATGTGCCCGGCGGTGTGGTCAAAGAAGAGGCGATTCGGTTTTATTCGAAGCGATTCAGTCACTCGGTGGCCGCCCTTCAGCTGTACTTTTCGCCGAGTTCGGGCAATCTTTTTTCGATTTGCTGAGGAGTTTGCAGAACCAGCTCTGGTGCTTCCTCTAAGGCTGCTCCTTCCGCGGGTGAATCGACCTCGAAAAAGGCTGCTCATTGTCGTTTTTGGCTTTGTCTGCTGCTGCTGCTGTTTGATTTTCAATGACGGCATTTTCTTTCTCTCTGTTGTTTACGTTGTGAGGATGAAAACAGAGAATGCGGCTTTGTTTTATTTTCCTACTGCTGCTGCAGTTTTTCGCAAATCTGGTCACCAGGTAATCCACACCAGCTAATGTCTTTTCTCTTTCTCTCGGCGACAATCGTATTGGTCGGTCGGCAATGATGTTATTGACAATTACATTAGCGAGCAGCAGCACACTAATGACTCGGAGAGTGGAAAAAGATTGAATAGAAAAAAAATAAGAGAAAAGCGTCTGCAATTGGAGAGGATACCGGATGAACTGCCACTACTGCTTCTGCTGCTGCTGCTGCCAATGACTCTCATCAATGATCAGTCGGTGTGCACTGCTTTGCATGAGCTTTATCATCATCATCATCCTCTGTGCACTATCACGTGTGGCCATGAGGTGCAACGAGTGCGCGTTTTGTTGTCGTACAAGAGCAGATGCACTTTGGGCGAGCAAGGAGGGTGATTCACCAGTGGAATACGATGTTTTTTCTTAACACCTTTTTTCTTTCTTCAGATCAGACGTTGACATATGTTACAGCAGCAGCAGCAAACTGACGTGAAAGAATCAAGTTGACAGACTGGCAGTTGCAGTAAATGCGAGAAATGTGACAGTTTGGTGCACTGTGCGACACTGTGTCTGCTTGGTCATATCTGCGGCTGTGGTTGCTATCGCTCAATCTCCATCTGTGCCATCATCTCACTTTTTGGACATTAGTAAATAGAAAATAAAAAGCAAAAAAAGTTGTGCGTCGTCTTGCTGTTTGCCAGACTGATTAACAGCAAGTTTAGGTGCACTGATTGAAGCAGCAGAAGAAAGCCTTGATCGGCACTGATTTTGTGCCTTTATCAAAGAGGAAGCCATCTGCTTTGGGTGCAGCACCCTTGGGAGGTTAAGCAGGTTAGCTGCCATGAGTGTCATTGCAGTGGCATTTTTCGCTGCTGCTCTAAATTGAGGTTACATGGGTGTTACGTGCAAACTGCAGTTGCAGTGTTAGCTTATCAGGTGACAGAGGTTGTGGCGGTGATGTTTGGCGATGGCGGAGAAAGGCAAAGGAAACACAAACAGATTGTAAAACTTTTGTAAACTAGAGTCGGCGGAGAGAGTGCGAGTGTGCTGTGTGGGTTGTACTGATCCTGAACGTCTGTTTGTCGTATTTTTGGGTGAGGAAGAGGGAGAGAGAGGACACAATGCATTTTTGCTGACTAATGACACTGATGACTGCGGACTAATGAGACGTGCAATGGAAAATGATGATCAGAGATGCAATCACTGATGATTAACAGAAGAAGGGAAGTAGGAGAAGGGGTTGACTGGCTAAATTAGAATTGCTAATGCTAATCAGATAATGACATTGAGATTGTACTGCTCAAAATGATTTAGCCAACCTCCATTGCATTGCTTTAGTTTGCGTTTAACTATAACTACTTTTATTAATTTACTTGAAAAGGAAGTACAGTAGCAGTTTATTTGCGCTACTTGAAAAAAATTAAAGAGTTGACAGTTTTTTACCACACCTGATGATGAGCAACAAGGGATGCTGGCCCATTGATAATGCTAAGCGTCTCGGGAGTTGTGATTGACTATTTTGAAGCAGAGTGAAAATAGTCAAAATTCACATTGTTGACGGTTTTGGAGCCGGAAAACTAGGGTTTCGGGGTACAATTTTGGTCATTAGCACATTTAAATAAAGTTAGTTGTGCCAAAAACCCGAGTTTTTGGTTCCTAAAACATCAACAACTTGAATTTTGACTATTTTCACTCTACTTCAAAATAGTCAGTCACAACTCCCAAGACTTGATAATGCACATTCATAGTAGAGTAGTACCTCTAGACCTAGTAGACTAGTACCTAGCAATAAAACGGTTCAAAAGGTGTCGATTGTGGTAGACAGATTTAAATGCAGTTTCTGATAAATGAAGGGCAAAGTAATCATTAAAAATAAAATGTGTTTTACAAACCACTTTTTGTAGTCATTTTTGTGTAATCTGTCTTCATTTCAACTGTTATTGACAGTTTTATCAACATTAAAATGAGTAGTAAGGAGCATCAAGGATCTTTCAATCTTCATCATCAAGTCAATATTCAATCACTCACTTCAATATAACCAGACAATTTACTTGCATTTTTGATAGCTCGTTAATCTTTTCAAAACTCTTTTTCAGTTTATAAAAGTTTGCTAGTTTCAGCTTAACGACAAATTGCAGCTTTTCATTTGCTTCTTTTAAAACCATGTCATCTTTATTCGCTGACGCTGAGGAAGAATCAGCAGGTGATCATAAAAAACTATTTCTTCACACTCGAAAAAACGCCTTTACTGGTTTCTTGCCCTTGTTGCTACAATCCTCATTCTTACCGCCATCACCATCGTTTTTACTTTAATTTTTGCTCAAGATAAAGTGGATGTCCTTCTTTGTACTACCCCCGGCTGCATAACCGCAGGTGAGCGATTCTCCGCCTTTATGGACACCTCTGTTAGCCCATGTGAAAACTTCTACGCGTACGCTTGTGGAGGATGGATGGCCGCTCATCCAATTCCCGAAGGCCAGCAGTCTGTGTCAGTAGGTTCCCTCTTCAAAGAGCAGTCAAACAAGGCAATGAAGAAGATTATGGAAGAAGAAGCCAAGGTTGTTTCTTCATGCGAGAGAGCCAAATCAGTTCAACATGAGCTTGACCTGTACCGGGAGTGCGTAGACAAGGAGGCTAAAGAAAAACAAGGACTGAAACCACTGAAAACATTACTCACAAACAGTTTGGGATCAAAGTGGCCCGCGCTGAAAGAAGAGGACTTTGAAATGTCAAGTAATGAAAGTTCTGAGCAAAAGAATGAGCACTTGACGCTGGAAGCAAAGCTGGCATCATTGACGGCGGTTGGCGTTGAGCCGATAATTTTCCTTCGCCCGGGCCAAGATTCGACCGGTTGGAGGGAAAACGAGTACAATATTATTATTGTAAGGATTTTAAAAATGTCAATTGATTTTACAAAACATTTTTTGTTAATAGTTCAAACATCCGGAAACTTTTGGTTTGACAACAAAAGAATTTGAAAATACAAACGGTACTTTTGACCAAAAGTTGGACTTTTATCAAATGAAAATGGTTCAATTAGGACGAATATTTTTAGAAAGTGTTGAAGAAGAAAAGACTAAAAATACAACATTGAGCAGTCTAGATGAGAAACTGCTGGAAAGCCAAATGAAAGAGGTGTTCGCATTTGAACGATCGCTTTTGCTAGCTACTCAGCGACCAGAGAATTTCAGTACAGAATGGAAAGACAATAATCTTAAAATGAGCATAGAAGAGTTTACCACCTCAACTCTAGAGAACTCTTCAACTTCACTTCAACTTAACTTTACCATATTTCTCAATGAGCTTGCCCCTCGTGTACAACTTTCCCATCGTTTCAATCATTCTGAACTGGTGCTCATTTCTAAATCAACTTGGTACTATCAAAAGCTGTCACAACTGCTTCAGGAAACCTCGCCGATGACGGTGCACAACTACCTTGGATTCAAACTGGTTGAGAGTTTTGTGGGCGAAATCGAAAGCGACAAAATGCTCAAATATTACAGCTGGCTCAACAATCAAACAAAAGCAGAAAAAATAGTAATTGGAAAGATAAACGGTCAAAACTGGGAGATTTGTCTGGAAAATCCGTACAACGGCTGGGGAACTTCCCGCCTTTACGTCGATCATTTTGTATCACAAGAACTTAAAACGCAGGCAGAGGATCTTGCAAACCATATTATGGCGGTTTTTAAAGAGAAATTTCTCAAAAAAGTCACTTGGTTAGAAGAATCAATTCATAGAAATTATCTACATAAGTCCTGCTCTATAGACTTTTACGTCGCATACCCAAAATGGTTGTTAAATAACACCGCCCTCGATTTCAAAGTCAACCGTTACCCTGATGTGGATTTTGTGCCAGTTCAAAAAGGTCACTATTTTGAAATAAAAGTAGAAGAACGCAGGCGAGAAAAAATAAAGGTTTTTCAAGCGGTCAATCGACTTCTAACGGAAACTAGTTCCTGGAAGCATTTTTTCCCACTTTATCCTACGAACCTTAACGCACGTGCTCACCGCCACGACTTGGCAATTTGTGAGTGTTATTTACTCAAACGTGAAAATTTAATTTTTGTTTACTTTAAATTTTACCCAATTAAGCTTTACCTGCAATCAACTTTCAGCCACCCTTCTTTGATTCGACGTATCCACTCGCACTAATCTATGGAAATACTGGCGCCACAATCGGACACGAAATTGTTCACCACTTTGACAACTACGGCATTCAGATTACTTCAGACGGAACATCTTATAACTGGAATATTAAAGAGTGGGCTGAGACAAGAAAACGATTCAATGAGAAGACGAAGTGTTTTGTCGATCAGTATGACGTCATAGTGGACCGGGAAACGGGACTCGGGTTGAACGGAAGTTTGACTTTGAGCGAAAACATTGCTGACAAAGAAGGGTTGAGTATTGCATTTTTAGCGATGAAGGAGAAATTGAAAAACAATGATGACAAGAGGATCCCTAAAATGGAGAAATTCACATCCAAACAGCTGTTTTTCCTTTCCTATGCACAGAGAAACTGCAAAAACATTTGGATTAAAGAACGAAAAGCGATTATTGAGACAATTGGACACCTACCTCCAGAGCACAGAGTTAATGTTCCACTGAGCAATCTGAAACAGTTTTCTGACGCTTTTCAGTGCCCGCTAGGATCAAAGATGAACCCGTTTAAGAAATGTCGGTTGTTTTAGTGATAATAGTTGAGACTGTTTTAAAAAAATGTAATTCAGCAAAAAATAAAATTTATTTTAAACGCCGTTTTGTTATTATTTCTAAAACCTGAAATATCAGGGCAAAAAATTGTAAAAAATCATTTTATTAATTTTAGTAAGAGGATGATATTTGTCGGTTGAGTGTGTTTGAGTAAGAATACACTGTCGGACTGCTTTGGTACTGCCCAGGACCAAAATAATCACGCCCACTAATGGGATGGTAGGAATAGGACATTGGTTGATAGTAGGGTTGATAAACTGGTTGAATGTAGTGATAGACGATCCTCCGATGAACAACTGGAAAACTGAACATTGGTCGATGTACAGAGCTGTACTGCTGCTGTTCAAGGCCATTGTAGGGAATCCAGTGGGGAACAAATGTAGTATGAGCTGCTTTGCTTTCCTTCACTTTCAAATCATCGTCCTCGTTTCTCTGCATCTCTCGCTGGCACTCTTTTTGCTGGTGACTGGGAACGAGAATGCTGAGAAGGTGTGCTTAAGTGACATGTTTGGAAAATGGACTAACTTGTAATAATTTTATGTGGTACTTACAAATCTCCCTTAACTCTGCCACCCGACTTGATGACGGTGGGAATGCATTTTTTGCCGTGATGAAGTATGATGCTAGTATTCAAATCAGACAAAGACAAACAGACATAAATCATTTGGTTTTCATTCAGTCAATATTGATCACTTACGTGTCGCCCTTTTTCTTCCTACTTTTCACTTGAACTACAACCACAATGACCACCATAAACAAAAACCACCAGAACACTTTGCAGTTTTTCCAGCCCATTTCATACACCTTGACATCACCAGAGAAGATTAATAATTTGCAGATGAATGAATGCAGTACTGCTTGATGATAAATTCATGCTAATTTATACAAATACTGCCAAACAGTACTAGATGATGGTCAGGTAAGCAAAGATATGTAGATTGCCAGAAAAGCTACTTATATAGCCTGCCACTGATTTGATCTTCATTTGCAAAAGGCGTTTGTGATTGTTTTCAGCCATTTACAAACTCTATTTCTGTTTTGGTTTGTGCCACCAGTTGATCTTTACTCGTTGCCCATCAAATACCAACCAGTAGAGCTTCCCCTTTTCTCTTTTTTGATGGGCATTCATTACTTCAGACTGTCTGCACTTTGTTTGCTCTAATTAAAAGCAAGATGAACATAGTAGAAGAGGGATGAAATCCTGTTTTCAGTTCATTTTGATGACTTAACTGATTGGCAGTGGCAATTGAGAGTGCTGCTTTGTTAGCTGAACAGTACAGTTTCAACCCCTTACTTGTGGTCAATAATTTAGTGGTGCCCGTGCAGTTTCGGTAATGACACCGGTGGTAAATACTAATAATTACACTTACTGTGGTATTGAGCAGAGAAAAAAGGGGTTCGCCACACGCCAACACACTTTCGCTAATCACTGGTTAAATGACTAATCAACCATGGCTAAAAAGAGGAGAGAAATGAAATGCTCATTGACTAGTCTATTTTTGCAATTTCCAATGCTCGTTCAAGAGTACACACTTTTGATTGTGCAATCGCTAAGTTTTGCCTTGATATTTAGCTAATATAAAACCCAAGAAAAAAAATTATACAAAAAAGAATGTACAAACATGATCATTGAATCAAATGAGCGCACCAAACTCTGAAGCAGTGTCTGAAGCAGTGCCACTGCTGCTGTCATCATCGCCATCAAAAAGTTCTCTTGCCTCGACATCTTCATAGAGTGCCTGAATGCGTTCCTTTACATAAGCAAAAGCCTTCCTCAGTGTGGTCAGTTCAGTGCTGGTGAATCGGCCACAGCCCACTGCGACTTCATCAAATGGTCGCACAATGTGATCAAAGGCGGTCGGCTCGATGCCCCGTCTGACGTGCGAGTGCACCAAACGGACGAGCATGGCGTCTACCAGTTCAGCATCGTCAATGTGGTCAAAGGTCATGGTGAGCATGTAGAGGACATTGGCGCCGTGGGCGGCCAGCTTGCTGCAATTGCGAAAAGACTGATCGCCCACAACATCTGTTGTCTCAGGAAAGCCAAACAGTGGCAGGTAAGCGGGGTGCAGCTCAAAAAGTCTGCAAAATAGTGGTCAACAAGTGAGAAAGAAGGAAATGATCTGATTACCTGAGAAAAAGCCGAGCTCCAAAGCTGTCCGATTGCGTCCGGGTCACCTCGTACCAGGTCTGGCGAAGGGTGGCCAGCTCTTCATCGTTGAAGGAGGTAATGATCGTCGGTTGGCAGTTGATACTGTTTTGATGTTTATGGTTGCTGTCCGCAGTGTTTGTTGTCATTCTGTTGTCTAGTGTTGTGCTCATTAGCTGGCATCAACATTGGCGACCATTCCATCCTGCAGCAGGCAAACTGATATCTGGTGTACGTGATCCTCACTTGACATTTGCTGTCTGTCGTACGCTGCTTTCTTTTTTCTCTTTTCTTCAGCCTTTTCTCCTTCTTTATCATCCGTGTCCTACAGTCTGTCTTGCTGTCTGTTTTTGTGCCCGTCTGCTCAGCACTGTTGTCACGTTCAGTGTGTCGAGAGCAGCCATGGCTGTACAAAAATAGAAGACAGGAGAAGATGAGGATGATCTCGGCAGTGATACAACTGTACAGCAATTGAATGAAGGCATTCTCTCATTTATTCATTCTTGCAGTTCTCATCTTGGTGAAAAAAGACAAATATTTACTCAAACTTAAAATTAAGCACTATACTACAACAATAAAAATGTTGTAATGAAAAAACAAGATCAAGTTGAAGAAAACATGAGTGTAGAGAACAAAATCAGCGTTAATCGTCGTATTGAAGAGAATTATACCAAAAAAATGCACTGAGTGATGAAAAAAGAAGAGAGAAATTGAAAACCAAGTAGTGTAATGTTGGCTGAAAAACAGTAGATGAAGATGAAGAAAAGAAAATATTTACAAATGTGAGTTGGATGGTATTTGTCGACTGTACACAATTCACTGTACGGCACTGCAGTGTCACTTAGCGCTTGACTGCGTTTGAAGTGACTTTCGCACCAGTTTAAAAGGCTTGAACATCAGCAGCTTCAGTGACCTTTTGCTTTTGACAGAAAAGGTGGATTCAGTGGTAGTGCTGTTGATATTCCCACCGCTGGTCGTCACTGAGATCGAAGTCCGCCCCACTACCGCCGCTGCCGTCGGTGACCGAGGCGGCAGTCCACCTCTGCCTGACTGTGCAACAGACGGTGAGTGTGAATTGCCTGCGGCAGCAGCAGCAGTGACATATGACCTGAGCATGCTGTTCCTCGCTGATCGGTGGGCGGCACTGAGTTGGTGGTAACTGCCCCGCTTTGCCACGTCCACCTCTAGGGCGGCAAATTCCCGTTCAAGAGCGGTCAGAATGAGGGCCCAGGCTTTCCGCCAGGCGGTCAACTCTCGAGGGCCGACCACATCCGGGCCTAGTCGGTCGAGCAGTTGGGCAAGGAAGGCTTCTCGGAGGAGGGCAAATGCCGTCAGGTTAATCCGCCGTCGGTAGTGATTGCGCGCCAATCGCTTTAGCATCACCTCCAGCGTGGCCGCCTCCTCGAGGTGATCCACTAGCATGCCCAGGGTGTACATCACAAAGGTGCCGTGGGCGAGAAGTTTCTTGGGAATGCGCAGCTCACCCGAAGGCAAGTCGGCGAAGTGAATAGGCACATCTTTAAAAGATTTAAACTGACGCTGGTAGTCAGGGTAAGAGGTGAAAAACCTAAAAGTAAGTTTAGTGATAAGTGTGAACACTATTAAAAGTTTAAAATACCTGATAAAGAGATCCGCTCCAAAAACTTTAAAGTTGGCAATGTCAGTTCTTAAGTAAGACCAGGTGAGGCGGATGTAGTCGATTTCACGTTGGGTCAACGGCGCATTCGGGTCGTCTACTGATTTGCGACGATTGCTACTACTGCTGCTGCTGAAGAAACGCTCCTTTAGATGCTGAAACATTGTCTGTTGTACTGCTTTTTTGTCAGCAAAATGTTTTACTGAAGTAAGCTGACTGAATTTCAATGATGAACACACAGTGAACAAACACTTCAAGAGTTTTCATTGAAAGTAAGCAGACTTGCCGTTGTCGAGACTGATGAGTGTGTTTGCATACTTCCTTTCTTTAGAGAAAGTGCTGATCCAGTGGCAGATAAGGGAAAGGCAAACACTGTCTAGTTTTGATTGAATTACTGCTGATAAGATCTAATTGGAGGAGAGAGCAAAGTGATAATCTTTCGCATTTAACAAGTCATTCTTGGTCAAAGTTGGTAGAGTTGGTGCTTTTGTTGTAAAATCTGTTGTAAAGTGTTGTACGACTTTCACTGCTGCTCTCTTCAATCAAACTGTGCTTGTATGACAGCAGGCTGCAAGAGCACTGTTTCTGGTGATGATAACGTAATACGTGTGACGGTGTGGAAGCGAAGTTGATGAGAAAAGGAGGGGAAAAGAAGAGGATGAAAAGAGGGGATGATGATCACCAGTGCACAGACACTGCTGATAATGTAAGATGAACTCGAGTTTCAGCTGTTGTACTTGGTGATAGACTGGCGATGCACACCACTACCACTACTACTGCTGCACCACTTGCGGTCTGTACTGTACAGAGCACCTCTGCAGAAAAGCACACACTTGAAAAGACACCGAAGAAAAGAAACTGTGTGATTGTGGCAGCTATTCTCAGCACCAGCAATTGAATGACGTGCAATTTAACGGAAAAACGTCAGAAAGCGCAGAATTTAAAAGAGAAAAAGACTGTGATTAATTAAAGCAGATGTTTTCTGGTGTTCAAGAGTGGCAAGATTCAAGGCTGGAATACCAATAATTCAGACTGAATTGATGCATTAAATAATTTATGAGTTCTGTCATATCGACGGATTGAATTGAATTGGATTAGATGACGATGAACAATAGAAATGAAGAGAAAAGAGAAGGGAAAAAATGAAATGCCTTTGCGAATTAATGTCCTGCATCCTGCCAGCAGTTTGTTTACAGTGAATGTATACTGCTTCTGTACACTCAGTTTTCAGAATCTTTCTTCAATGACCACTACAATTTGTTTTTGGAAATTCAAAATGGCTAACTGCACGCCAGCACCACTTTTTAATTGAAATGCATAGTTTTTAGCATATACAGGGTGGGCCAAAAGTTCTGTCACCACTTTTTCCAAATGCGATATTTTTTTAAAAATAAAAATGTTTATTAAAACAAAAAATACTCTCAGTAAGAGTAACT
>JAALOO010001000.1_pt3 | contig 13082 bp, 17 predicted proteins | sample 7257641 | NCBI WGS metagenome assembly JAALOO01 (sample SAMN14085613, study PRJNA598686) | mite metagenome | biome: ENVO:01001000; feature: ENVO:01001002; material: ENVO:01001226; isolation source: single female mite from University of Michigan culture on fish food culture... ... | reverse complement strand
ATCCGAACTAAGCTGATTTACCATTTAAATTCATTGCTATTTCCACTGGTTGACTCACTGCTAACTCACTATTTTCATTTTCTCCCTCTTTTATCTCGGCCCTTCTCTCATCTCCTCGGGTTGTCCTTCACCTTCCCTCCACCACCACCACCACTAATTTCAGAGACGGCAATACCGCTGCAATAAATACTAATCACATTGTCAGCTAGCAAGCAAGGACACAACAACGGCAGCAGCAACAGCAGCAACCGATGACTGGCTGACATTACCAGCAGCAACACCACCACCAACATCATCATCATCATCATCATCCTAAGCACTTTTGCTCCTGCTCTTTCACTCACTCTCCTCGGTGGCCGATTATCATCACTGCTCTGTGTGAGTGTGACAACGAGAACACAACTAAAAAGAACTGTGAGTGCCACCGCGCACCCACCACCACCACAGCTACCACCAGTGCTGAACAGGAGAAAGTGACACTCTGGCGTCATCATAACTGCCAGCACTCTACTTTACTGAACCGTCTTCGTTTCTTTTGCTTGCTGATGATCTGCTGACCAAGCACACACGCCTACATTACCAGCAAGTCGCAGCAGGGTTTGCAGCAGCAGCTGCTGCCACCACACCAACAGACTGCCTGCTCTTCTCCTCGTCAGGATGATGATGGTAAGTGGATGTTCCTCAGTTTATTTTCAGTTTTCTACCCTTTGCTTAGTTTAGTAGCAGCCAGCAGCATCGTGAGATTAGGCTGTGATGCTAGCAGCACCTCATTGAACCTGTAGCTAAAAGATTTTTTAGGGGAACAGCAACAGCCAGAGGACAACCTTTATCCTTTGCCCCCTCTTCACCCTCTTTCGCTCTTTCGCCCTTTCGACCTTTTGCCCTGTGATCTGTGCTGTGTGTTGTGCTGTTGGCCGCTGTTGCTGTGCAGCGCAACTCTGCAGCGGCTACTGCTTCTGCCAACTCGATTCACCGGTTCTGTCACCGCTGCTGCTGCTGCTGATTCTGCGCTTTTAGCTTGTGTGAATCTTAAGAGGGAATAGGGTAACGCTGTGTTGCGCCGCCTGGCACCCCTTGTCTACACAGTGGTTGTTGTTGTTGTCATCGACGACGGCGATGTCGTCGTAGTCGTAGTCGATTGTCTCCCGGTGCCCACTGCTTGCTGCTTATCTTGCTGGCTAAGAGATGCCCCACCACCACCACCACCGTATCTTGACAGTTGGATTTGCCTGTATGCGAGTGTAGTCGCTTCTGCTGCTGTACAATGGCTGCCTGGTTGCCTGTCTAACTGACTAACTGCTGCTGTCGATGTTTGTGTTATACCAGCAACAGCAGCACTACCATTTTTCTCGCCCACTCCTCCTCCTCCTCCTCCTCCTCTGCTCGAGGTGTCGGCGACGAGGCAAGTGAACTGTGAGGCTCGAAAACAAGTGCAACTCCAACACTCTCTCGCTCTCTCTCTTTTTCCTCCCTTGTACGCTGGCACACTCGACACCGAACGATGTGTCTGCAGTGTTTGTGGTGCTCATTGCACACGCGGGGCACTTTGCACTCTGCTCTCAATCGCTCGCTCGCTCGCTCGATTTTCCTCTCTGGTTGCTTCTCAAAGGAAAGAAGAAAGGAAGAAGAGAACTGTGTTTTTGCCAGGCTTCAAACTGTCCTCCTCCGCCTCTACTACTGTTTCTCGACATTGAGCACACTGGCAAAAGAGAGTGAGAGAGAAAGAAAGCACTTTTTCCTTTCACTTGTTTGCCTCGAGTTTCTTCGAATTGTTGGCTGTTGCTGTCAACAGTCGCTGAATTAGTCCATCAGTTACGGGAGCGCGGCTCGGCTCACTTGTGCGCTGCTGCTGCTGTTTGACAGTTATCGATAGAGCGGCAGATAACAGAGCAGCAGCAAAGCAGAGCTCAGTCAGTGCACCGAGGCTCAGCTGAAGCTGCAGGACAATCGATGGTTTCGCTGCTGCTGCTGGTGCAGTATCCGCTTCGGTTGGTCTGTGTGGGCGTCCAAGCAGACAGTCCAGCGGCTCAGTGTGCTCTCAATGCACGTAATCCAGCTGAAGACGTAGTGTGCCGAGTAGAGCTCAGCACAGCAGTGATGTCCTCCTTTGAAAAGAGAGCTGTTCATTTTTGCAAATGAACAGCAATGAGCGGACAATTACTATGTGTGTGTGTGTGAGCGCGTTTTGCAGCACTCTTTGTCTAATATTTACATTTGCGCTTTAATTTATGTGTTGTCCGTTGTGATGGTGGTGGTGGTTGCAGAGCGACCGGTGTACGAGAGGGCACCGTACACTGCCACCCACTGCGGCGAGGAGGGGATGTACAAACGGTCTTCTTTCTTTTTCTCTCGCTGTCTCGGCAGACAAACCCGAGCTTGCTACTGCGCCCTGACTGGTTAGTTGGCTGGCTGGCGCCATGAATGGGCGCAAGTAGCACTGAGGAGTCCACGCATGAGCCATCTCACTCCAACACGTGCACTTTCTCTCTCGCCGTCAGTCAGCACCAGAGGACAGAAGACGAAGAGGAGACGGAGTTCGAAGAAGACCAGACAATGGAAGCAGTGCCAGCAGTGCCAACCGTCATTCTGCTAACGTCCACAACAGTAGGAATATAATTTGATGATTGAATTAGTGCTGCTGCTGGGGCGCTCTTGCTCGGAAATTTGCTGGAATGAGAATGAGAGAAACTGAATTGCTTTTTTCCTCTATGACCAGCAGGCCCTTAGGCAGCAGCAGCAGAGAAACCGTTTCTGCCAGAGCGCACACCAGTGCGAGAGAATTCTGACAGTGTCAGGCAAAAGTGTGCGTGTGCATGTCTTTCTTTCGCTTGACTGCAATCCTCTGCCGCCGTTCAAGACACTGTACGGCGCTTGTCGTACAACATCAGCATCAGTCGCTCCCTTTCAGTTGATGCAGCTGAGCAAGGCACAAAAGGCAAGGGGGAATCACTTTTCACCGTTTCGGATGATTTGACAGCGCGGGCACACCGCTCGGTTTGATTGCCGCCGCCGCTTGCCAGGGGTAACCTGCTCAGTTGGCCGCGCTTATCAGGCAAAAGCTGCCGTCTGCCTTTGGAGACAAACTGCTGCCGTTGCTGCTGTTTTCTCCGAAGCAGTCAGCCAGCCAGCCAACCTATCAGTGCCCATAGAAACATTGCCGCTGGGCAATCGATCAGTGCTGCTGATCTATTGCAGCAGCAGCAGTAGTGCCGGGGCAGCCGATGAAGATGATTGCTGCTAAGCCTAGGCTCGCTGTGCCTTTGGTGCTAACATGCTGCTCACAATGGCGCAGCTGCAGCAGCGGTAGCACTTTTGCTGCTGCGCCAGAGCAGCATCAGCATCAACATCATCGGCAGTGTTCGACAGTGCCATCTTCTCCTCTCTTTCAAGGGTTACACTCATGTGCCAGACCATATATGAAAAAAGCCGTGTGAGCAGTGGATATATAGCAAGCTCCCCTCTTCTCTCAAACCAGAAACTTTGTTATAAGCTGCCTTGTTCGCTCCCTTGTTGGCTCCCTCAACGGGCTGCTGCTGCTGCAGCTCTTGGTGGCCACTCTCTCAGGCACAGTGCGGCAGGAGCACCTCTCTCAGTTTCTGACTGGAGCCTGTTCATCAAGTGCCCCTACCGTGTGAGTGCATCACTGGCCGGTGGTTCGAGCTGAGAGAAACGGCCGCCGAGGGACTTTCTGCAACGACTCTCTCTCATAGTCGTAGTCATTGGTGGTGGTAAGCAAGCAAGCAGGCAGGCGAGAGAAGAGCACTGGCGCCAGGCGGATCCGAGTGAAACTGGCTGCAATGCAGACACGCACTGTGTGCCTCTCAGTGCTCACGGCAACAGTGGCGCAAGCAATGGCTGGTGGTGGCTGAGAAGACAAAAGTGCCGGTGGGGTAGGCAATGGCGGGCACGATGGCTGCGGCGACGATCATGGCGTCACCCTGATGCCCAACCATTGCGCCAGCTTTTCTCCCTCTCGCTCAGCTAACTCTCTCGACACTGGGCAGCACTTTCTTTCTTTCTTTCATTGCTTTGCTGCCCTTGCTTCAGCTTCAGCCGCAGAGTCAATCGATGGACAGTCGGCGGCTGTCTGTCTGTCCATTGCCACCTTGCACTGCCTGATGAAGGATGATTCCCTTTTCTTTCCCTTCTTTGCCATCTTTTGCCCTTGATCACAGTCATCACCACCACCACCACCACCCGACCCTACTGTCCGGGTGCTGCCATGAGCACGTTTTATCTGTGATGTCCTGCTAGCTAGCTAGCACTTTTTGTGCGACTTTGTGAGTGTGTAGCACTTTAGAGTGGTGAGAAAGAGGCACAGAGACACACCGACACCGAGCAATAAAACAGTCACTTGCCATCACTGAGGAGCCCACTGCACTAACACTGACAGCATTACTGTGTTGCCCAATTCTGTTACCCTCTCTCTCTCTCTCTTGGTTTAATTGCTCAACACTTGGAGCTGCGTTTATATGTTATCTGTAGCAGCGGGTTCTAACTGATGATGCCAAAAGAGGAGAAGGAGAACAGTGTTGATGCACTTCATTTGCCCTCCACGCAATTTCGATTTCGGGAATGGCACCGGAATTTTCCAGTGTTGCCAACTGAGCAGAAGCAGCAGCAGCAGAAGAAGGAGCACATAATAATTGGTGGTGGAGAGAACAGCGACTGTGTGTGTGTGTCTGGAACCTGCACCACTCGACGACCTTTACCGATTGCTGCCTCTGCTTTTCCCTCTCTCTCATTTGATGTCAAGAGCAACCAGCAAGGCGCTCATTTGCTGTTTTGGACACGCACAGTCACAAGCACAAGCACACTCCCCACTTTCGGTGCTCATCAAACATACACACTCACACATAAACACAAACAAAGCACCCTAGTGAGCCATCATTTTCGTATCGGTCATCTTTTTCTTGGTATCACTTTCATTTGAGTGGCCCTGTAGTCCTGCAGTTCTGCTTCTTCTGGAGACGATCAATGGGCACCCAACTGGCAAACTGTTGTATTCTTTGTGTGCTTCTGTGTGTGTTATGTATTATGTTTGCACCTTGGCCATTGACCAGACAGACAGAGGCTGACTGACGGACGGACGGACGAAGTGCTCTTGAGCACACACAAACGGCAGGCAACAACAGCTCAAATGTCGCCCTTAGGGACGGTGGCGGCGCCAATTTGCGTGTTCATCTCTGAAAGCTCGCTCATTTGGGCGACAATGAATGAATGAATGAATGAATGGCGGCGGTGGTGCTCACTGGTAAATTCGCCGAATTCTCTCTTTCTTCATTCTTTCTTCCTTTCCCTTTTGTGCATTCCACTGCTTTGCCGGTTAATGATCCTCGCTGGGAAGCTGAGCACCACACTAGAGCGTTGTGCGTCCCTTTGGTGCCCCTGTGCAGATGCCGTTGACGTTGAGGTGCACTGCCGCCTGCAGCTGCAGCTGCTGCTGGTGCTTCCATTTTCAGCCAACGCATTCCTGGAACACCGAATCCTGCGCCAATGTTCCCCTGTTCGTTGCCTCGGCCGCCGCCGTCGTCTGCCTCACTTGAACTCTTAGTTCTTGGTCTCGGGTTTGCTGCTGCCGCTGCCGCCGATGCGCACCAACTTTGGCCGCTTTGGCTCTTTCTCTTTCAGGCTGGCTGGATGGTTCGCCAGCCTGACTGCCGCCGCCACCACCAGCTCCCCAGTCTTTCCCCCATATCGTCTGCACTTTTCGCCTCTCGCACAGACTCACACAGCTGATTTGGCAATAGCTCTCTCTCTACTTCTTCAGCTCTTCGTGCTCAGCAGCAGCCCTATTGCACCCCTGTGCACACTGCCATTGCTGTGCAGTTCCCTTCGCTCGAGTTACACCGGTGCCCCTCCTCGAAGATCGACTCGCTCGCCTGTTAGTTCCTCCGCTTGACGCTATGAGGATCCGATGGCGCCTGCTGCTACGGCTGCTGCTTTCAGGCGAGGCTCCTTTCGAAGCTGCCGAACCGCTGCTCTTTAGGCGGTGGTGGCGTCGTGCCCGCTCTCCTCCATCGGACAGGAATCTTGTTTGCTCGCTTGCTTCTCTCTCGGTCTGAGCGGTGAAGGGCAAAGGTCGTCGCCGTCGCCGTCCTCGTCGCCGACTACTGATGGCGCCAGCATTGCCTAGCGACAGGGTTGCCGGCGTCGCTTCAAAAGCAGCTGCTGCTTTCAGGGCAGTATTTGCTTTCACCACCGCCGACGACGACAGGTTCGACCTGTGTTGTGCCCTGTGCCTGCCTGTCACCCACCCTCTGTACCCTCTTCTTCTTAGCAGCACCACCACCATTAGCATCGGCCAGCATTCAGCAAGCCAGTGCAGTGCAGTTTTTTGCCAGTTTGGGGGCTGTCAAACTTGAGGTGCTAGTGCTAGACAAGAACAGCAGCAGCAGCACTTGCCGGACATTCAGTGTGAGCAGTGTGAGCAACGGGTGAGCTAAGATGGCTTTTCTGTTTTTCCGCTAGGGCACAAAAAGTTCTTTTAGAACTTTGAACTTTCAAGCGAAAAAGAAAAAAGTTCTAAAAGAGATCTAAATCAGTGCACTTTACGGACACTATCCGGCGAATTCAGTGCAATATCCGGCTGCTGCTGCTGATTTGCCTCGCTTGCAAATTGCTAATCATCTACCACGAATTATCTCTTAATTCGGTGGATCATTGGCAAATGAAGCAAGCACACAGACAGACTTGGCACACCATCTCGCCGAACATGGGGGCACTTTCAGAGAAAGATCTTCCACAGCAGCAGCAGGCACTTCTCGCGTCAGAGAGCGGCTGCGGCGTCTTCTCTGGCGTCGTCGTCGTCTGTTCACCAAGGCTACATTGCTCTGTGGCTCGGGGGATGGGACGGGACGGGATGGGTAGCATCGGAACTTGGCAGCACAGTGCGCACTGCTGCAATAGCTGCTGCTGCTCTTCTTCTACACAGCCTGATCATCAGCTCGTTTCTCCGTCCCTCCGGTGCCCACCACCACCACCACCACCGCTTCTGATGGAGACAGTAGTGGGGTGACCTTTACGCGCATGGCGTCTTCACCACTAACATCTACACCGATCACACACACACTGGTGCACTGCTGCTGCTGCTGCTGCTGCATCTCTGCGCACTGAGCGGCTGCTGTTGGCACTGTGTGTAGATGTACTTTTGCCAGCACTGCCTGTGACTACCTTGCACAATCCGACCGGCTGCCCTTGCCTGCCTGCGCCTGCCAGCCTCCTTCAAGCTCGGTGATGGCGTCTGTGTGTGTGTGCTTGCCTCGCTCGCCGGCAAGCACTTCACTCACTGACTCTGACTCTGGCTGCCATGTCCGGTCTGAGCGGCAGCTGCCGGTGCTGGTGGTGGTGAAGAGATAGGCAGAGAGCAAAGAGCAGCGAAATCGGCATTTGTCGTATCACCATACAGACACAGAGAGTGGACAGTTGCCGATGACCAGTGCTGCTGGTGCTGGCAATTGCTGCCAATTGACGACAGCAGCAGCACTTTTACTAAAACTGAATTGGCTCCGAGGTAAAGCTGCTGCTGCTGCTGTTGAAGTTTGTGCCACCACCACGACTAAAAGTTCTTTTCCTATGTATTTTTCTGATCTTCTGATCAGTATCGGCGCCAAATTGGCCATGTCACGCCTGTCAGAAAAGAAAGAGAGAAAGAAAGAATGAAGTGGAGAGCTCAGTGGAAAAACTGGTGCTGAATTGTCAGTTTTCTTTTGCAATAATGGCAGTGGAGTTGTGCCTTTTTCACTGTCTGACTGCTTTTGGCCCTCCTTTTGGGTGCTAGTCAGTGAACAACAAAAGTGGTATTGCTCCTTAGTTGGCCACTGGTTTTGTCTCGCCACTGCACTGCCTTCTTTGGTCAGGAGTGTCTCGCTACAGTTCATTTCACCGTTGACTGGAGTGCCCGATGCCTTTGTCGTTTGTGGAGCTTTCTGGAGTAGATGTACAACTAATAATAAACAAGAAGACAAGAAGAGACAGTAGTGGAAAAGACAATACCGCTGCAGTGCTGCACCGGCCACTGCGCACTACCCAACACTGCCAACCACCGAAACCACATTGCCGTGGTGTCTGGTTCACCACCCCACTGTACATCGGTCGGTTGTCCATGACCACCACCACCACCAGTTGTGCGCATCCCCGCTGATGCTGATGTTGCTGTACAATATCAGTTTGTTTTGTGGTGCTTTGGCAAAAGAGTGCTGCTGGTCCCGTGCTCTCTGGTGTTCCTTCACCAGCCTGGCGCCCGTTTGTCCGCTTATCTGCCACCACCGCCACTACATCTGCTGTTGTTGCAGCTGATTATCATCCTGGCGCTCTTGTTACGACATCGAACTACCATGTTGTACACACACACGCACACATTTTCTCACTCTAATACTGACTAATGCTAATGATGATGATGATGGCGATGGTTGTTATGTTATGTTGCAGTGATGCTGATGCGTCAGTCAGTCAGCCAGTCCTCCTGCTTCCAATTGAGCACTGCACCCGATTAGCATTGCCCATCAATAGATTGAGTGTTTCTCTGTTTTCTTTTTGGTTTTAGTTTTTTCACTTTTTCCTTCTGCTTTCATTGCCTCTTTGTCACGTTCGGCGGCTAATGATGGCGGAGCAGAGATGTTGGCCGGCCAGCCAGACAGTATGTCTGCTCTCTAAAAGTGAGCTGCTGCTGCTGCTGAAAATTCCCCTGTTTCCGGTGGTGGTGGTAATAGTGGTGGTGATGGTGGTAGTGCTATCAAAAGTTAAGCTGATGATTGGCTGCAACTGCTGATGCTGCCGAGAGAGTGAGCTTAAGCACTCATCACACCACTTTGGTCGACCGATCATCTCGATCGATTGATTTCTCTCCCTCTTTCCCTCTCTCTTTCTGGGACCTGTCTTTCTACCACCTCTTTCAACGGAAACGGTTCTCTCAAGGTGAAGAAGAAAAAGAAGAAAAATAAGTTGAGCTCCTCTCGAGCCTGTTTTTCTCTTGTTTTGCTGTCCGAGCTGTCTTGGCAGCATCATCATCATCCAAAGTTGTCAGTCAGAGAAGAATGCCGTCTCGCAAGCGAGTGCACTTGCGCCAGCCAGCCAGCCAGTGCACTGTCTGTGGCACATCTCGCACACATTCAACTACCTGACATGCACACGCCGACTGACCACTGCCGCCGCCATCGACTGTCTCTAATCGAACCGGTTGCAAAGTGATGAGAGAGAGAGAGAGAGAGAGAGAGAGCAAACGAGAAAGCAAGCTGTAGCCTTCACTGCTTCAGCTTTAGCAGTGCTACACCTGTGCTTTTACCTTCAATCGACCGGTTCCTCTCTGGTTCAGTTGGCCACTTTGCCATCACTACTGCCACCACCACCCGAACCCCCCTTTTGGAGAGTGGTGCTTTTGAAAGGCGATTGCAACCCCTTCTTCTTCTTTTTTTTGCTCGTCCAGCCAAATCGGATTGAACGGGGAATGTGCTTTAGTACATCGGTATCGTCAATGCTTCCAATGAATGTTTTTTCGACAATGTTCAGTCAGTCTGCTTGCACCGTATCCTCTTGACGGAAATTTGCTGAAATTGTTGCATTGACTGGTGGTGATGTTGGGCGCCACCTGAATAGGATAACACTGCCAAATGGCAAATGGCAAATGCTGAAGTGCGACTGTAGGACTGTTTGGCTAAAAGCGTCTACAAAGTTTCTTCCACACACTTTCTCCACACTTTCCCTCTCCCTTTATTTTTCTCTCCTTCGCTAATTGCTGTCTCATTAATGCCGCTGCATGCTTCATTGGGGTTGTGTGCGACGGTGGTGGTGGCCGCGGTTGATGCTGCTGATGCTGGTGCTGATGATGATGAAGAGGATTGTGTGCTCGCCTCTGTGATTGCATCGACGGGTGCTCAATTCTTCTTTCTCTTTCTTCAGCACTGCTGAATTTCAGCAGAAGACAATGGCCATATGTGAATCAGTGCAATCAATCGTGGTCTCAGTTGCGGTGTGTGTACCTCACCAGCCCCACCACCACCAGCAGCACTAGCGGCAATGCTAATGGTGCCTCGCCAGTGCAGTTGCATGCCAAATCCCAATAAGCGCAAACGCCACCACCAGGAGGATCATCGCCAGTTTTGCAGTGCTAGTTAGTTGGTAGTAGTAGTCTTTTGATTCGCCCCCAAATCGCCCTCCCCTCTTTTTTCGGTTTGCCCGTCATTCGCACCTGCTCCTGATCGGGCAGCCTGGTTTTCTCTTTCCAATGAGTTGAGCTTTATTTAGACGACTCTAAACTCTCTCCCTCCCTCTCGCTTTCTCTGTCTCTTTCTCTGAACGGCGTTGATAATAGGTTAATTAATCACTTGACAGAGTTGTTCGCTCTTTCTCTCTTTCTGTGTGCGTGTTCACCTGTTGGCAAATGAGGGAGTGAGGGAGGGAGGGAGGAGAATATCGTCAACGGTGTGTGCTCCTTCTTTCTTTCTGCTGCGAGTTGTGTCAAATGTGGCGTCGAAAGTGAAAGCATCAAGGCTCCAAGTCTGCTTTTGCACCACCACCACTGCACATTTCACCTGAATGAATCGCTAATGAATCCCGCCGAATGCCTCTTTCTGTCTGTAAAAACAAAGCCCTGCCATCCCCTCTGCTCCGATTCCCTGTCTGATGATCTGGTGGTAGTGTCAAGTACGATACTTGTACGGCCAGTGATGATGATCTCTACGTTGATGATAATTAAACTCTGGTGGTGGTAGTAGTGGTGGTGGTTGACAACAACCTCGCCAGAATATATCAACCAATCATCGGCAGCCCAGCGCACCAATGGTGATAATCAGCAGCAGCTATTGTTGCCGACTATTTGATGATGATGGCGGTAGTGTTCAAGTCTAGTGAGTGATTTGTAGTCAGCCAGTCAGTGCTGACTGATTTGTAGAGTGCCAGTTTGCACATCAACAGAGTGGTGAAAAAGAAAGAAAAGTCAACCAGAACAGGCGGTGATTGCCACTGCAACGGTGCTAGTGCCTTAACTACTGTACAGTAGCCACCGCCGCCGTACTGCTGCTCTTTCACACAGCTTCTCTTTGACAGCTCCTCTGTCATCTGATGCTGCTGCGGTGATCACTTTCTTTTTTCCTTTCTCAGCCTGACGCCATGGCGCCCTCTCTTTCATTGAATCCCACTTTTGGGTGTCCTTTCCCCCCTCTGTGCACATTTTAGAGTGCTCTTTTGCTTTTTCTTCTTTCTTTCTCGCACGTTCTCCTTGAGTCTCTCTCTCTCTCTCTCTCTTTGCCATTTCGTCCTCCTCAGTCCTCCACTGTGTCGATTTGTTGCTGCTGCTCCTGTTATGTGCTCTGTTGTGGTCGTCATCCTCGTTGGTCGCAGCAGCAGCAGCCGATGTCGTTTCACTTTCGTCTCAACAGTCAGTTTGGAGTTGGAGTTGGAGTTGTCTATCGCAAGTGTCCTCAATTCGTCAACGAGCACTGTTGCTGCTGCTGCTGCTGTACAGCAACAGTCGTTGCACGTTCGCGCGCTTTTTGTTGTTCAACAAGGCAGCGGCAGCGACAGAGACGCAAATCGTCTCACTTTGCAATTTGGCGTAGGCTACGCGGCGAAACGAGACTTCGGCGGCGGTGGCGACAGAGAAGAGCTGTTCAGTCAGTCAGTGGCTGTGGTGATTGCCGATCGAGTGGCTGGCTCTGAGCTGGCTGACTGGAGTTGCTGTTGTTGTTGGTGGCGGCGGCGGCGGCGGTGTTGGGAAATCATCCCCATCATCATCATCATCATCATCATCAGCGGAGTTTGTTCTGCCTGTTGAGTGGTGATGGTGGCGGTGGTCGTTGTCGGCAAAGTTGTCGCCAGTTGAGCCAGTTCTCCCCTTCCATCCCTTCCCTTCTCCCTTTCGCTATTTTCAGTGAGCCAGCCGCCGCCGAACTAGCTAGCTAACTGTCCCCTTCTCGCTGCGTTTCTACGTCGCAGCAGCATTATCTAACAAAAACAGTGTGTCCTCTGACACTTCTCCTTCTTGTGCTGGCCAATCATTCAACTGGCTCTCTCTTGCTCTCTCCCACTGCTTTCTGACATGGAACAGACATACGGATGTGTGTGTGTACTACTGCTGCTAGTAAACAGCGTTGGCTTCAGCCTGCATGAGTCAGTTGGAGTCAGTCGGTTTGTGAGGACAACGACAGCAGCAGCAGCAGCAGCAACTTGAGCTCTTTCAGTGGGCAAAGAGCAGCAGGAGCAACTTCAGCCACAGCAACGGTGTGACAGCAACTGCGAACCACGGCTTCATTCAGCCTTGCTGCGCTAGTTGTCTTCTCTTTCTCTTTCTCCTTCGGTCGCACGTACGTACGTACAATCGACGTCGCGCAATCGACAGCTGACCTACATTGCAGTTGCCCATTTACCTGCTGAACACTTTCGTCTTCTGCTTTTTCTTTTTGCTCTTTGCTGTTCTGCTTTCTCTCATTCAGACACTGTGCCCAACCAGTAGCCCTCACACTCTCATGCACCTCATTTTCCCTTTCTCTTTCTCTTTCCTTCACTCTTCCTTTCGGCGCAACATCGGCAAAGTCGGACACTGCAAAGAGAGTGAGAGAGATTGAGTCAGTTTCTAGAAGAGTGTTCTCCTGTTCTTTCGCCAAGCACTCATCTTCATCTTTGATTTCTCTCAGTCATAGGAGTCTCTCTCATCTTCAGTTTCGAGTATCGCAGCTCTCTTGGCACGTAGGATTGAGAGAGAAATTGTGTGAGTGGATGGATGTGAGCTGAAACGTTGCACGCTTTGCTCAGTCATTGACGTTCCTCATTCACCATTTTGTGTTCAGCTCCTGTGCCTGTACTGCTGATCGGTCCTTCCTTGATCAACTGTTGATCCGATGCTACATCATTGGCCACTTGGCATTATATTTTACATGCTACACATCCTCGCATCCGCCGAATTAGAATGAGAGCACTGCTGCTGCTGCTGTCACACTGATTGTTCAACTTGGTGCCTTTTTTCTTCTTCTTCTTCTTCGATTATCGTCATTGACTTGTGTGTGCTTTAAAAGCACCAGCAGTGACCACGACCACCAGAGAGATCCCTCGTCAGTGCTCCATTGACCTTCTCACGTTATCAATTGTGT
>JAALOO010001843.1_pt1 | contig 13096 bp, 12 predicted proteins | sample 7257641 | NCBI WGS metagenome assembly JAALOO01 (sample SAMN14085613, study PRJNA598686) | mite metagenome | biome: ENVO:01001000; feature: ENVO:01001002; material: ENVO:01001226; isolation source: single female mite from University of Michigan culture on fish food culture... ... | reverse complement strand
TCAGTGCGTTAATTAAGAGAGCGTTGTAACAAAAGCAGAGGCACTGAAACAGTGAAGTGCACTCACTGCTGAACATTACACACATTACATATTGCAAAGACAAAGACACAAAGAGACACACATACTTCACTTTGCAGTTCAGAGTCGTTCTGGACGACACGAGTGATCAGACCGGCTACCAGTGCCTCTGCATAGGGAAAAAGGAGAGAAAAGAACAGTGGTGAGAAACATGTGGCATTTAGTGCATCTAGCCGCACATCCGCTGCTGCCTAAATTCAGTCATTCAGCGGTGTCAGTGGCAGCTGTAGATGATGCTGATGCTGATGCTGTTGCTGTTGGCCTACCAAACCGAGCAATGGCAGTTCCCTACTCCTTACCGTTGGCGGTGATGCTTCTCCCTGTGAGCACCATGTAAGCGGCCATTTTAAGATTGGCAGAGCGGGACACGGCAATGCCCGGCGTGGAGCAGAAGAGACCCACATCGGCGCCCGGCGTGGAGAAGGTGCTGTGCTCGGTGGCGAGGACAATGTCGCAGGAGGCGGCCAGCTGACAGCCGGCGGCCGCCGCCAGACCTGCCACAAGAGCAGGAGCAGAAGAAGCAATTAGAAGAGTGTAGTGTGCCATGATGGTTAGGGTTGTTGCGCAAGGAGAAAAAAAAGAAAAAATTTATTAAAATTGCCATGCTGAGCTGATGCTGCCCACTCACCGTCCACTTGACAAATCACCGGCACCGGCGAGGCTCGAATGGTCAACATCAAATCACTGCACCGCTCAAAAATATGCCGAGACTGCTCGCTGTTTAGCGTTGCCTATGACATACAAAGTGGTGATTACAATTGTACAGTTGAAATTAAATGAAAAGTTTAAAAGAAGGGGAGGAAAGGGAGTAGAACAAATGACAAGGTGTACCAGAGTGAAGTGACACAAAACAAAGTGAAAACACGACAACTCAATAAGCACTGGTGCAGAAACGTACGTTTGCAAAATGGGAAATTCTTTGAAATGTGTGCACATTGTGAATGACAAACAAGAGGACAAACAAAAAAGTTTTTCGCTACTGTACAATTTAAATCTGCTGATCCGACAGTGTCTGCAACACTAAACGCAGACTATTGCGAACGCTGAACACAGTGATCTGGTGAGCTGGTAATGAGAGGGTAAGTGAGAAAAGTGACAAAGGACTTGCTCTCAAATGAGTATGCGTGTCAGCAATTTGTCCGCTTAAAAAGTGAATAGATAAATGAAAACACACAAACACACACACACATTTGTTCCATCAAGTAATTCAGTTTTTCTTTTGTTTGCCAACAGGGTTACTGACAACAGTGGTGAAAACTGAAAAACACTACCAGACTATCAATTCCAAAACTGAACGAGCTAGTGCCAGTGATAGTGGTCAGCACTTTCACTGCAACAAAGTGGCTGACTTTAATGACCTACTAAAGAAGAAGTGAGCAAGTCTACTACTACTACTGAACAACAGTGGTGGCAGTAATGCTTGTGCTTTTGCTGAATCAGAGAATTGAATTCGGTTCTCCGCCATTCACTCGTCAAATGGGCGCCAATTGTGGTGCACAAAAAGGGGCGATAAAACGCCGTTTAATTGCGATGTCATCACACAAAGGAGAACAGAATTTTAGTGCCCAGCAAAAGGCGAACAGATAGGCGAGTACAAAGTGAACAGTACAAAGTTAATTATTAATAATAATAATAAACAGCACCATTCAATTGAAGTGAAATGGCCACTGGGAAGTGCTGCAGTGACCACCAGTGGATGCTCAGCGATGCGATCTAATCGTTCTGTTCAACACTGATTTTCTATTTTCTAAAACTGGGCTGACAATGAAACTCAGTGAAAGCACAATTTTTCCCTAAAAAGCAATTTCTGGTGTAATGTAGAGCACTGGCATTGGCCTTGCAAATGTACCTTTCTTTCAACGGCAGCACTCGTGACATACAAGTCTGCTCAATTGCCTGTATGTCCTCTTGGTTGTTGCCAGCCAAACTTGTACTGCAGTTAATTTAATTTAAATCTTTTCATTGGCAATTAAATTCAGTAATGGGATTCTCTTTCTACTCATTTCACTGGCCAGAGAATGTGTGCAGTGCCAGTGAAATAAGTGAATGAAGAAGCCTTCCAACACCACTACCACGGGATTATTATATCGAACTAGAGAAATTAGAAAGAAATTTACATAGACACACACAGGAGCAGCAGCAGCAACAACACTGACATATGTCAAGATGAAGTGGGAGAAGAGTTGGTTGCGGAATTAAAGAAGAAAAAGAAACACTGGCAGGCAGTGCCCTAATTCGATTAGGTTATCCTGCTTCTGCTGCAAAGTAAAAAACAGAGTATCGAATTGAATAAGCAAGCAGCAGCCCATTTTTACCCCTTAACTCTAAACCCTCCCCTCCTCTTCGTTTTCCTCCTGCCTCTGCCTGTGGTTCAAGGAATGGTAAGCGAACCCTCGCAAAACTACTAATTAAATCGACAAGAGAAAGATGGCTGTATAATCGAGTTCAGTCTAGGAACAAATTGCAAAATCTGCCATCATTTTAATGGCCAACTGCAAAGTTGCCAGTGCCACAGACACAAAGGCAAACGTTGCTGGCTGCTGGGATGTTGCAGAAGTTCAATTGTAAAGATACTGGAACAAAACGAAACAAAATGAAATGGCATAGATATTAAATTACGATGCCAAGGATAACTACCATTCCCTAATAAAAAGTAGTGGGCCTTCCATTGGAAAAGTCTGCTGCAACAAAGTTACTACAAAATTGTGTGTGTGGTGTTGTGAGTCAATGAGGACTGAAAAAATAAAATGAAAAAAAGAACAGACAAAAACATCTTTTTTTGTGTCTTAGTATTTGGACAGTACTGTCTTAGGGTATCATCTTCTACTTCCGATTCTACTCAATGTTCATTTTTATTTTTATTAAAACGCCAGAGAATATCACCTCATAAATTACAATTTGAATTTAAACTTTAAAATGAAGGTAATCATAAATGTAATGTGATCTCATACTTCATCTTTTTTTGTCTACTCAAAAACACAATGGAAAACAAAAACGATGTGAAGACAACAAAAAGCAAATATTAACAACATGATGGGTAAAAAGAAAGAAACCTCAATTCAATCAAGTATAAATTCAATCATTTCAACAAAAAAAACAACCACTGCGTGCTTGCCCAAAAACCATCATTTTTAAAAAAACTAAAACAGCCTAAATATTGCCGACTGACAGTAATGCCTACAAATCCTTTTGCCACATCGAGCCCTAGTTTACCCACAAACACCACACAACCCTAAACACAAACACCACACACATCTAAATTGCCTTTTGCAGACATACAAAAAAAACTATAAATAAAAATAATAAATTCATAATAGCAATGTATAAAATAAACATCAATCCAAATCAAATCCGCCACCAGAGTTGATAAAGAGATTCAAAAGTGACTGAACAAAAAACAAAGTTTTCAGACTGCACATCGTTTACTGACTATTGGGGCATGCATGCATTTACTACAAACGGTCATTGCTAAAGGTTACATAGTATCTCAGACTACGAATACAACTTCTTCAACGGCACTCGACACGGCAATGCAGAGAAAGCCATATTTTATAGCTGTCGGAACTCGATTATCTAAGCATGCTGCCGCTGTCAATTCGGTAAATAATCGAATGAATTGCCTTGTTGAATAGGGGGTGGATGTTAAAAAACATAAAACATTCAAAAAGGAAGGCAGTGGAAAGCAGTATTTTGTAGTGTTGCCAAAATCGGTCTTGAGAAAAAAATATAACAAGAGCACGAACACTTTAAAAAAGATGCAGTGCCAATTGATGCAATAGCCATTGATATAATGGTGTGTCGAAATGAATAGGAGGGGAACTGCCAGCCCTAAATTATACATTTTCTAATGCATTCTGTGGTGTTTTATTTCTAGACCTGAATTGAATGAAAGAAAAGTGCGCAGTCGATCTGTCAAGTGCTGGGGGTCATGATCTATTGAGATCATATTCAAGTGTGGCATACTACTACGTTCACATTGAGTAAATGTACAGTCGTAATAAAAGAGTAGCTAGTGCAAAGTCTGCTGACACACTGCTGACTATCGATTCAGTTCACGACAACGATTCTGTCTTTTTTTGTAGAATATGCAGATGAGCTGCGCTGTATTTTTATGTGAACAATAGGCTGTCGACAAACTCAATTAGTGCAGTGCACTACTACTTCCAAATGAGTAATTAACAGTGACAAGACAATTGTTAGTGCAAGGCGGAGGAAGAAAAATGTGTTTGCACTTACCATCTCCTTGAGATCGTGTCCCGAAGAGAAAACCTTTCCACCGTGGTTGGCGTTGATCACAATGGCCCTCAACTTGCCCTCTGGGTCCTGCTGCAAATGCTGAGCCAGCTGTTCAATCATGCCCAGTGACAAAGCGTTTCTGAGTGGGTCATAAACAAAAAAAGGTCAAACAACTGTGCATCAGCATTGACTAAATGAATGAATTATTGATCCAGACATCACTGAGCCTGACATATCCATCATCATCATCATCATAATCTTTTACCAAAATCGACAATCAAAAATGAAATGAATTTGCTTTAGTTATGCCTGTTTCACAAATGTTTTGCCTTTATCGCTTCCCAAAAAACTAGTGCCATGTGAATAACAGGCCATCGTGCACTTGATTTTAGAGTAACATTTTGTTCTGTTTGTGCCAATGGCTTGGTCCAAAAATGATGCTGTTGTACAGTTTGGACTTTCAAATGACAGATCATGATGCAAAATGACCAGAATTACAGAACAGATTCGGGCAATTTGGTAACCAGAGAAGTGTAGACAATTGCTAGGTGCACCACCAGTTAGAGGCAATATGAAGACTGAAGTAATTTGCACATGACGCTTATATTACTGAAAAATTAATGATACAATCAGATACAATATCTGTCCAGACAGATGCAGAAAAAGGATTCTCATAAATCAATACTACTTGATGACAGCAGCCTGTGGCAGACCAGAAAGATATGAAAAAAATATTTTCATTAGACAGTGCCGTGGCAGGTTAGTCGAGTGAGCGCAAATGCAATTACTGTACGCCAAGAGTACGAAAAGTGAAAGCACTTCTTTGCATTTTTTCAGATCTGCATCTCTCCCCAAAAGCATCATTACACAATGTATCGGTGTGCTGAAATGTTTGTCAAGTCGACTGTACTCTAGTTCACACACACATACATACACCGACACAAAAAGCAGGACAAAGTAGGCAAAGTGCCGTGCCCTATCTGCATAATTCCCTTTCAGATCGTAGCTAATATAGATCATCGATGCAGCAAGCAAGCAAGCAAACTTTCACAAAAAACTGATGTGTAGAGTGAGAAACCATTAGGATCAGTCTGAGCTCAAACAAACTGAAGAGGTATTCAAGTCAAGATATGCAGGCAAATAGAATCGATTAATAATGTAATAGTATTCTGTTGGTTGTTGTTGTTGCTGCTGAATGCCTAATCGAGTCACTACTTATCGAGGCAGAAAGAAAAGCCAAAGAGAAGGCACATCAAAGCACTTTCATCGTTTCGCTGCATGGATCATCAGTTTTTTCAGCAGAAAAAAAGCGAAGAAAAGTGGCTGCTTCTGATGATGATGCTGTCAGGTTGCATTATATTCCCGCGAAAAGCGGCGACGATGCAAGTCTAATTAGTTAAAAGCTTTATGGAGTACAAATATGTCGAGATTGAGTTGATGAGAAGGCAAGTGCAAGTGCAATTCAATTGAAAATAAGCAACAATAGGCATCACTCTTCAGAAAAGTAGATCACAGCTGAGAATGAATCTGAAAGTCGTTAAAGCTTTAGCCTAATTTGTTGTACCTCTTTTTGGGGTTGTTTAGCGTCACCCGACGCACTCCACTAAGCGGACCCTCGTCTTCAGTGACCAGGACAATTGGATGCTGCTGCTGCTGTTCTTGTGCAGCTGAAGTGGAGAAATGGTGTGCTTTGCATGTCTGTGCATGCTGACCCGTCCACTGAATGACACTGATTCGCTGTCTGGTTGACGCATTGACAGTGAGTTGATTAGTGTTCGACAAGTGCCGGTTGATGTGGTGAGCACAAAACTGCCTCGACTGCATGAACACTTGAGAGTGGTGGTAGCCTTGAAAAAGACGATGCTAGAGCGGTACAACAACAGAAAAATGTTGTCAATTCAGAGGAAGAGAAGAAAGAAAAAGTAGTGGAACGTTAATTGACATATGGGCTAATGTAAATGTAATTTGGCGGTGACAGTTTACCAGAGAGGGAAGTGAACATCTTTGCAGTGAGGGGAACATCTTTCTGATCAGAGCAAGAATCTGGTTAGTTAGTTGGTCGCTGTTGAGTGCTATTTCGGTTGTTCGGCGGTGAACATGGGCATCAACATCGAGAAGACAAACGCTGTACAATGTAATCATGTCATGTCTCGTCTTGGCGGCACTATCAACGGCGGCAACAGCAGCAGCATCTCAAGAGCTGCCTGACAACAACAACACATCTGATCGCGTGAGATTGTGGCGCAACACCAACTGTACACAGCATCATCACCTATTAATAACAGAAGGCGGAGACGAAAATGATGCACAGAAACATTGCGGAGCATCCCGACAGCCGTTCACGTAATATTTACTGCTTCAGAACTGCTTCAGGCATTTGTAGCGAGTTGAAAAGTAAAGTAAAAAATTAAGAAAAAGTTCAGCTTCATTACCGCCGTGCTATTGACAGAATTCATTAGCAGCAACAGCAGCACCAGATCCAGGCAAAAAATGGAACAACTTTTTTGTGTGTCACTGAGCAAACAGCAGCACAAACTGAGAGTGTACTAATTTAATTGCAAATCAATGTTTGTTTCAGTGAAGCAAAAGGAGAAAGCTGGGGAATAAGTTAACAGACACTGGCAGGCTTTCAAAGGGGTGCGTAAGTTTTGGGGTTGCTCTGGAACACTGAAGAATGCAAAAAAGCAGCAACCACACGAGAAAATGAATGGAACTTTGCATTTCATTAAACATTGAGACCCGGTTGGTGAAAAGCATTGAGCACGAAAAGCACTACATTCCATTGGACAGAACCGCAGAGAAAGCTGATCATAAGCAAACTATTTTCCCTTCCAGATCGAGATAAACATCGGAGCATGCACCCACAAATATAATTAAATTGAAACCTGAATGCCTTTGCGTACAATTCAGGCTTTTTTCAATATTTCAAAAAAGATTTTTTGAATGAACTGTAACTCAATTAACCTGAACTCAGTGCTGCATCGATGATGAGCATTTCCGGTGCAAATTAGCATTCAATTTCTTGGCTGGTAATTAAATTCACTCAAATCATCTACAGAAACGTGAGCATGAGCTAATTTTAGCTTCAAGAACATTCTCAAAGGAGAATAAGTAAATGCATTTTATGATGTTTGGTTATGTAAAAAACAGCAACAACAGAATTAATAAGATTCTGTAATCTTTCAACTGTGTGTACCGCAAGTTGTGTGAGTAAAAAGTACAGTATAAATAAAGTAAAGAATAAATTCTCAGAAAAACAACAATGGACTGTTCGGTATGACTTTGTCTGACAGAAAAAAGGAAAAACCGGTTGATGCACAGCTCGACTTGGTGAGCCCGTTTGGAGCAAAGAAAAAATAACTTGAGACGATCTGTCTTCGGTGTCCTGTCCTCATCAGTGCAACTCCCCAACGGGTGCATTCTCAAGCCACAGCTTGTGCATGTACAGGTACAGATTGTCAGTGACTGAGACCTTATAGGGGGTAGGATTCAGCAGGCGTTTAATGTCAGGCCGAATTTGACTGAGGGACTTCTTTACACGAGCGCGAATCTCATTCAATGAGGGAATGTCTTGTTGAAGCTAGAAATAAAAAACAGATAGTGCTTTGTGCTTATGCAGGTACATTCCTAATCCACTGACCTTTCCATTAGCCCACCAGACCTGCAGCAGCTTCTCTACTCTGCTCGGAGTGGCGTAGCACCGCTTCGACTCCTGAAATGGGTGTCGGCAGAGAATCTTCTGCCCAATCTGTGGCTCCTCCTCATCGGTGTTGGTCATCAGGTCGAGCAGTGCAAAGCCTTCTCGCCCGTAGAGGCGGTATACATTCTTTCGTGATGGAATGGTTACCTTCTCCACGTCTTGAGACAGCTTTATACAGGCTGTTCCGCCCACTTCGACCAGCTGAAATAGAGTTAGAATTATTTAGTTAAAAAACTTTAAAACATTTTAAAGCCAATTACCTTGTAGACACAGCCTAGCGCCGGTTGCTTCTGACAGGTAACCAAGTGGGTGCCAATGCCCAGAGCATTGATTCGGTGCTTTTGTTCATTTAGTGATATGATAGTTTCCTCGTTGATGTCATTGCTCACGATGATCGTCAGCGAGGAGAACCAGTCGAGGTTGAACTCCTTGGCCACTCGAGAGAAGATATTGTAGGCCACAATGGACTGGTAGGCCAGATCACCACTGTCGATGCGAATGCCGACGGCTCGATAGCCCAGCTTGTCCAGTGCCAGGGCAACTGCACAAAAGTTGAGAATTCCCGATCTGAAAGGAAAATAAAAAACAACATTAGTTATCTCTGAAAACGAAAGATTTGCTTGTTATTCTGAATAAAGCAAGCTAGCAAAACAACGACAAATCAAGATTTGAGTAAATCGATGGTCCAAAAAAACAGAGACTCTCTAACATTAATTGTGTAAATAGCTCTAGACGCCTATCTAAACATTCAAAGACAGATATTTTTCGTGACTGGTTCCCTCTATTTGAATAGTGAGGAAATACGTACAACGGTTTGTTTCTACCGAAAGAGCTATCAAGAATGTCAGGCAAGTGGCCAGCAACATGATTCAATTGGCCAGAAGTGCCAGTTTCTTTGCTGATTCAGTGCAATTGTTAGAAATTGACACACGAGGGAAGGAGAATGTAAAAAAGCAAAAGGTATTCATTATTCAGTTAAAGCCTGAAATTGTTAAGGTTAAAGAAAAACAAGCTTGCGGAATTAGAGTTGGGTTAGGTGGAGTTTAGAAACAAATCTGTTCAGAAACAGTCGGTGAAAAGAAGAAGAAGTGTACATACTTGATCAGGTCATAGGTGTCGACGAGCGCCATGAAGCCATTGGGAAAGGAATGGGCATAGGAGATAAAGGCAATCTTCAAACGCGAAACAAATGATAAAGCAGATGGCAGCGAGTTAATGACACACGAAGCTGAGAAGTGTTCACCACAACAAATCTTTTGCTTACAAATTCAATACTGCTCGATTCGGAGCCGCTGATATTCAGCACCTTGGACAACTGCGCCTTGAACTCGAGGGCAATCAGGTAAAAGTCCACCAACTCGTCGGTTCTCTTTGACTTGAGCATGTACTGTGCGGAAAATGCGGTTAGTACTTTGAAGTGTTTGTCTCCACAGCTGTTACCTTTCCCGTGGACTCCTCGACATTAACCGGTGCATGAGACATGATAAAAGAGTGAGCATGTGTGCCCTTTGTTGGAATGCCAAACATCTGTCCGGCCAGCATGTTGCTGGTGCCATCGAAACCGCCGATATAGGTGTACTTGGAGGCTGTAATCGCATAAGAAAGATGTCAATCACAGCGCACTCTTATCAGAAGCAGGCAGTGGTGGTCTAGATATTCCAACTAACCTGACAGCCCACCATCGGGTCCTTGAGCACGTCGAAGGCCAAACTCGTACAGTTGAATATTGCGATCATCGATTGCGATGCAGTACCGAGCAGCATTGGTGGCCACAAGGCTGCGAAAATGATATTTTTGTCAACAAATTCCTTGTTCAAAAAGTATTTACCTAGGAAAGTTGACCAGAGTTAGTAGAGACGTCTCCAGAAGTTGACAAACTGCGAGAGGACCTTCGATTCTCATCAAAGGCTCTTTGGGAAAGACCACAGTGCCTTCGGCAACTGAGTACAGCTTGATGCCATTTGCTGATATGCCGGCCATGTAGTCGAAGAACTCATCTTCCGCAGTGGGAGGCAAAACTGATCTGAAGTAGTCGATGTCTGAGCATAAAAGGAAAATGGTAAATTGGTAACCAAGAAAAGAGTGTGATCACCTACCTTCGGGTGAATACGAAAATCCCTGAAGAAAATTCAGACACTCCTCGAGACCGGCAAAAACGGTAAACTCGCCACCGAATGGATTCTTGCGAAAGAATATGTCAAAAATTGCACGTTGGTTGTGTTGTTTGTTCTTCCAGTAGGAGTATGCCATTGTGATTTGGTACATGTCTGTAGGAAAAATGCAAGAAAGATGTTGCTTATTTTAATTTCCTAGTAAGAGAAGGTAAACAAAACGTACCGGTGAGAAGTGGCATGTGCACCCGACGACAGCACATCGAGTGTGCATCTTTGCAGGAATGTTCATGACCATTGGTCAGGTGGTTCGGTAGGCGGGAATTGGCCGACTCGGTCGAGGAAGACATGACTTGTTTTTTTTGTTTATTGCGCCGCAGAAGACCGTTTCGGGCAGAGTCAAAAGTTCGAATGTAGTGCCTCGTTTGATAACAGCACCAAAACTCAAACACAAGTTTTCAATTGTAATAATAATACAATTGAACGATCGATAAAACGCGTTCCCTTGATGATAATAACTAGTGGAAAATTGGACGACGATTACGTTGTGGAGGCAAACTGAAGAATGACAGAAAAAGACTGCCAATGATGTGCATGGTATTTACACTGAAGCGGAGAGAACTTGAAGAAAACCTGCAATGCACCAGCAGTTCACAGCAGCACAAAAAAGTCACTGAGAAATCATTGGCCTTCACAGCCTGTGAGACGGCGTAGGATTATCGGCAGTGTATCGTCTAGTGCAGTGGGAAAACATAGAAACAAAAGTAGTTTAAATAAAAGAAAGGTAAGCGGATCGTACAGTTAATCAATAATACTGTACCTACAGTTGTTCTTCCTTCTTTTCACTGAAGTAGAGAGTCATGTGGAACGGAGAGGTGCCCCCGCCTTTCTCTTTCTCTGATGTGTCTCTTCATGTCACCATTCGAGGGGATGATCACCACCACCGCCACCACCATCATCTTCAGGCTTTTGCCGCCGCCGTCGCTATATTTATCATCGCCGCCGCCGCCGCCACGGTCGTGGCCGCCACTAGCACCGCCAACACGTACAGAGAACGTGTCACTCACTGTGCAAAGAGTGGAACTGTGTCGTCGTCGTTATCAGTGGTGGCCGGCGGTGGTGGTAAAGAGTGAAAAGGGAAGCGCTGATGTGCTGTATTTGATTACACACAGGCTTCAGCGGCTCAATGCGGCGCCAAAAATCAATGTTTAAAAACTCTTCTTTTTGTGCGGTCGCGCGACACTGCCGACGATAAGGATGCTCCTGTCTTCAGAGTTTGCTGGTGGACGACAGCGACAGTTTTTTAAATTGAGGAAATCCTGATGAAATCGGCGTGAACTGGTCTGGATCAGCTCATGATCAGCACCTTTTTCCCAAGTAGCACATCATCGTGCGCCTGTGTTGTGTTTTGATCATCAGCTGAAAGTCAAATCTGTGAATGACAGGAGCATGCTCAGAAGGAGGCGAATGCATTGCTGCTGCTGCTTTGAGACAGCGTTCCAAAACACAACAAGAGAGATGCTTGTTCCAACACACCAGCTACGAGCACTTTATTATTCGCTGCTACTGGCTTTCTTTGTAGTTACATCACCCAGATTGCGTAATTGTCATGATCAGTTTAAGGAGGATTACATCGCCGAAAAGGGCAAAATGTGTGTGCGTGTTTGTTTGTGTTTGAGTGACTGAAGCAATGGAAGTAATTTGTGTCATTTGTTTGTTGCTTCGGAAGAAGTTTTGACGTGTCAGGATGATACTCCATCAGATTAAGATGTTCACTTATCCTCTGCTAACGGCGCCAGTGATTCCGTGTTTTGCAAGTTGTTCTAAAATTGGTGAAAAAGTTTGATAATGTCTGCAGAAAGGCAAAAAAATGAAGCTTACCTTCAACAGATAGGCCAGGACATTGTAGTTGATCTTTGGCTGCTGGTTAAATCGCTTCGCCTCGTTGAACTGTTGATGGGAGGTTTCAGTGAAGATTAATTTGAAAAATTGTGTATACTTACAGATCCACAATTCTAGAAAAAGATAAATTGTGATGAGTTAAAGTTCTTTATAAACTCAAAAGTATTCAACTTACCCTGTGGTCAATTTGGCACATCTGGAAGAACAAAAAAGTTAATTTGTAAATGAAACAAATAAAGCAAAGCACTTACCATCTTTCTGCCCAAGTTGATCTTTACCAAAAGAAAGCGTCATTTGATTAGAAGCCCACAAACAAAAGACTTTATTTTCGACTTACTCCTCGCTTCCACTTTGCGAATCCGGTTGGAAGAAGCTCAGGTGTCGATTCTGGCTGCGATTGTGATGTAGATGAAGACTGGCTGTTGGCTGTAAATGAAAGGCGATAAGAAATCAAAATTGCAGTTTCATGTCGAATTACATTGAAACACATCGCTCAGCTCGGCGGCGAGGATGGCGCCGATGAGGGCGAGTGACACAAGGACGATCAGAATGGCGCTTTGAGTTTGCATTGTGGTGATGCTGGTTTGGGTTGTGGTTTATAGGAAAAGAATAGAAAATTCAAAGTGAACAAGTTAGCAGGTGAAAAGGAAACCAGTTTTGAATGACTGCAGTTGTAGACCAGGCATGTCTACTTATATACTTTTTTGCCAAATGCCTTACCGATTTCAAAGACCAAAAAGACCAGAACAAACCAAGAATCGTCAACATTGTACTATTGTTCTATCTATTTGGACTTAAAATCGCATTTGTTTCAATTTCAATGTGTAATATTGAATAGTCACACACATGCAGTTCAGTATAGGTTAAATGAAAGTGCCAGCCACATTTTCGCATGTAAGCTCCGAATACGTGCATTCACAGGAATTGCCGCTAAAAATGACCACAAATATTGGCTTGATCAATTATCTCTTCAGGGCACTCACATATTCGCAAATCTAGAAGATAATCCGCAAAAAAGTAAGTTTGAGCATTTCATTCTAACGATGATTAATGAGCACACTTCTCGCTT
>JAALOO010001842.1_pt1 | contig 13099 bp, 8 predicted proteins | sample 7257641 | NCBI WGS metagenome assembly JAALOO01 (sample SAMN14085613, study PRJNA598686) | mite metagenome | biome: ENVO:01001000; feature: ENVO:01001002; material: ENVO:01001226; isolation source: single female mite from University of Michigan culture on fish food culture... ... | reverse complement strand
CTATGATCAGATAAGGCACTTCCGGTCATCTGATCAACTCGAGTTTGGTATCATTTGAAAGATGCCATTTATCTCGTTGCACTGGTGAAAACCGTTTTTCAATATCTTTAACGGTGTATTTTCTAGAGCAAAAAGAGTCAGTGCGGAGAAAGGGAGAAAAATCATTTTTTTAGGGATAGGCTGATATGCAAAAAAAATTAACAATGTCAAAATGTAATTTGTTTTAGGCATGCCAAGTTGACGCAACAAAGAAAGTATAAGATGTAGCACTTTATTATTTCTTCATATCAAGTTTTTAATAATGGTACACTTTTATTAATAAAAACGAATACTCTGCTTTCACTCTAGAATTGGGTGATCTACAAAAGAAAGCTCAGTTCCAGGCCGCCCTAGCTCAAAAACGGCAATCTCATTGTCGCCTGACCTGAGCAGTGGCGCCGGCAGGTACATCGTCTTTGTGGGACCCACATTCCAGTAACGACCCAGATTGAAGCCATTTACAAAGACGTTCCCTTTGGTCCAACCTTCTTGTCCTCTTTCTTGAATCATCTGAAGCCAGGTATCTTTTGGTTGCCCCTGAATCTTTAACGTTGCCCGGTACATTGCCGGAAGGTGAGCTACATCTCCGGTTTGCGCCTTGAAAAGAGTCCACTTTTCTTTAGAGTTCAAGTTGTTTAGAAACTCTGTTTCAAAATCAAGTGAAAAAATGGAAATGTTTCGTTGTGCGGTTCCGTCAAGTTTAATCTCTGTTTGGTTTGAGTTGATAATTCCCTTTCTCTGCTCGTCCATCGTGTCCGAGTCATGAAGGCGGCCCATGTTCTCCACCAGCAGATCATAGCTGTACCAGGCGTCCTCCAGGCGAATTGGATAAGTGACCACCTCTACCAGAAAAGAGGGCCCATCTTCGGTAAAGTTTGCCCGAGTGAACTTATCACCTCGGACCATGAAAACGGCCTGGTCGGCAATCGGCCCTGTCACTTCGTAACTTGCCACCTGCCTTCCAATGGTTCGATAAAGGATAAATCCGAATCTTTGGCCATAATCATCCCCAATGTCCAAAAGCTCCATTGGAACCGGTTTGCTTATGTTTACCCATTTTTTAGTGTGTTTGAGCATTGATTCGAGGGGAAGAAACTCAGTAATGGGAACGTTTCCATAGCTGGCAACTTTTTGGATTTTTGGAAGCTCAGGAAGGCGGAGTTTTGGAAGTCGACCAGTGGAAACTAGTTTCAGGTAAAACTCTCGAATTTTGTGGTATTTAGCAGTGTAATTACCCGATTCAGAAAGTGGAGCGTCGTAGTCGTAGCTGGTCACCACTCGACCGCCGTTCATAAAACCTGCGATTTTAAATAGGTTTTTTTATCAAGTAAAAAATTTCTTAATGTTTTAGTTACCGAAATTAGTTCCGCCAATGAACATGTAAAAATTGATGCTTCCGTTGGCTTTAAAAAGTACATCGCCCACCTCTTTCTCAAAGTGTTCTAAAGTGTACGTGTGATGGTGAGTCTCATTCCAACTGTCAAACCAGCCGGGCCAAAATTCACTCACAAAGGCAGGTTTTCCAGGTTGAACCTTTTTCAGAGTGGTCAAAATTTCTAAACTGTCATCGTTGAAGTTAGCCGTTTCTAGAACTTCTTCACCTTCAGTTTGTCCACTCGTAGAATTGTGAACGAAAATTCCTTTGGTCGGGAGTTGTCGAGCTGCGAATCCTGGATCAGAAGTGAAGAGCAACTCTTTGAATCCTGAATCTCGCGTAATTTGCTGCAGAAAACGGAGATACTCGGCGCTGTGCTCCATCCAAAAGGCGCCAAAATACTCGTTCTCGAGCTGGAGCATGATGACTGGGCCAGTGTTTTCTTTTCCAGTGAATTGGTATTTATTAATGATCTTCATTGCTTGCTCCCAATAAAGTTTTATTCGACGCAGATATCCAGGGTAGGCGGATCGAAGCTTCATTTTTGGATCTCTGAGAAGCCAACTGGGAAATCCTCCAAACTCCCATTCAGCGCAAATATACGGTCCAGGACGGACGATGGCGAACATGTCTGCAGCCTTGATCTCTTCCAAATATTTTGCAAGGTTCAGATGATCTGAAGTGAAATCAAAATCACCGGGTTTTTCCTCGTGAAGATTCCATGGGAGATAAAGCTGGACGGCGTTTAAGCCGGAGGAGCGCATTCGCGCCAAAGTTTGGCGCCAGTACTGTGGGCGGATGCGAAAGTAGTGCGCAGACCCCCCGTAGATGATGTAAGGGCGGTGGTTTAGGGTGAAATGATCAGAACTGGTGTTTGCCCGAAGACCTTCTTTAACTCCACTTGAAGTGTAGTACTCGTAAAGGGTGGGGTCTAAAGAGGAGGCTCTAGAGATTCCTAAAAGGAAAGTACTAATGAGTAACAGTAAAAGAAAAAACCTCATGATTTTTGTATTTTGAGGTGAAAAAATGTTTGAGGTAAAAAGGACTGTTTTTTATAAGTTACACAGTTTTTCACTTTTATATTTAAAAACTAAGATATTTTTTTGTTGCTAACGCGGAGTAGGTAATCTAATCACTTTTGTACTAAGATTTTTTCAATTTGTAAAAAAATTACCATTTTTAATTTTTTTAATTAAAAATGTATTGTTTGTTTTAGCAATAAAATATTTTTTCTTTGTTTTAAAACTATTTTAATTATATTTATTAATTTCAAATGAGCCAGTTAAAATTTTTTGTTGATTAATTGCATGTCAAATAAAATGTTCTTTTATGAAATATTATTAAACTACAGTAGTGCTCAAAATTATTAACAATTTTAAATCAGTTTTTACATTGTCACGTTTCAAAATTAGCTGCTGTTATAGCAAAAAATATGATAATTTAAAAAAAAATTTGCATATTTTTTTATAAACATGAAATAATTAAATGAACATTTATTGTCTAAAGTTTCAAAATTTTGAAAACACAATAACTGAAAATATGTGTATGAAAGTATAAAAATGTTTAATTAGTTTGGATTATAGCAAACAAAATAGATGCGCATGTCTAAAGATTATATAAAAGCAATAGAGAAACGTTTTTTGAATGTGTTCATAAGAGTTGCAGATAAATAGTGTGACAGATTTTGTTTGATTTAGTTTGGGTTCAGACGCAGTTGAAAACGAATCGAAAAAATGATTTACATCAACAATGTTAAAATTGAAAAAATCAATATAAGATAATGTGACTTTGTTAGCATTTCTTGCTCATTTTTAATTTTTACTAAAAACTTTTTACTGTGTCTACAAGATTGTCATTCATAAAACTTTAAAATGTCATTTTCAATTCACAAACATTTAAATTTCAACTATTCATCAGACGGTTTTTTAAAAAATTCTTTTTTACAATCAAATTCTGCAATTTTTCAGCATTTTCATTTGTTTGACTTTTATGCAGTGTTTAGTCAACTGACAGTCGGAGTGCTGGTAAATGTTGCCATCCTCACTAGTGTGGTGGTGCTTACACCAAAGAAGAAAAAGAAAAAAACAACTAAGGAGCTTTATTGCGCAAACTATGCTAAAACGCCCGTTGTAGACCAAATTATTATTTTTTCTGCCATTGTTGCGCTTTTTCGTTTGTTTTGCAAAAGTGCACCAATGTTGGCTTGTTTTTACGGTAATTTCATTTTTTGCATTTTTAGTTTTAAAAAGTTTACATTTTAAAGCTCATTTTATATTTTAATATACACTTTTTACATTAACAGTTGCTTTTATTTCATGTTTGCTTTAAAAGATTTGCATGTTTTGAATAGTTTTAATTTTTACCGCAACTCAAATATCATTAAATTTAACTACACAAGCGTTTGCCACAATTAATTAAGTAAAAGTTAAAACACTGAGTTTTCACTAAAAAACTTATTTTTCTAGTGAACATGTTAACATTCTTAAAAAACAGCAACAATTTTTGCACTTTTTGTCTTTACACACTATAAATATTAAAGTTAATAATAAAAAGTAAATAAACATTTTTTAGAATACAACAAATTAAAAATTTCATAAATTTATAATGAAAGTTAAATGTTGCAAACTTAAAATTATTAATATGGTGAAGTTTGATAAAGTAAATATTTAATTTATTGAACAATAAAGATTTTATTTACCATAAAGTGCATCATAAATTATTTGCTTATTCATTGCTTTTTGTTAAAGGTTCCTGCTTTTTTATGCCGCCATTTTGCTATTTCCACGGTTATTTCAACACAATCATGCGATGCCTTCATCTCTGGGCAATATCTCTGTTTGTGCAAGATCGGTGAGAGAAGGGTGTTACTAAATACAATTCAATAGCTTTTACAAACTTTATCATTTGAGCAGGTACATCGCTCACCTGGACCCTTCCTCATACCTCAGCAAATGCAGCCATTTTGTGCTGTACGTCACACTGACAGGTGTCGCCTTCCTCAGTGCCATGCACTTTGCCGCCCCCATCTACGGTTTTGCTGCCTATCGTTTCCTCGGCGCCGAACTGACCTGTGCCCTTGACCATCACTCCCACTACGCCTGCATTTACGCATTCTATACACTTCTTTTTGTACAAGGGCCTATTTATTTTCCTCTAGTTTTCTGGACTGTTCATTACACTGCCAAGATGCTTTGTTGTTTTCAAAACAAACATTCTCAACGCTGCTCATCAAACCAATTGTTTTTGAGTGAAAACAATGCTGCAAATCTTCAAACTCACACAAAGTCATCAGACTTTTTTTCTTCATGTTGCCTCAAAAATGAACGAATCACTTCAAAGGTTTCAATACCTTCACCGTCTCCTTACAAAACTCGTCATATTAAATTGAAACACTCTATAAACAAACTGACCTCTTTTTATCCAACTTCATCTATCGCAAACTCAAAATTTTTACAAAATAGGATTAAATCAAACGTTCTAACGGCATCAAAAGAAGTGCCTACCGTTCTGCTAACAGGTTGGCTACTTTTGCTGTCGTACACACCAAAGCTTTTGCATAATGGCTTTGTAGCATGTTATTCTCTTTCCACCTACCCAGTTATTACAGATGAAATGTCCATACCACCCTTCATAGTTGTTGCCACACCTACGAACCACGTTGAAAAAAAGATAACATTTTATATTACTTTTTTTGATGAAACCGTTTCTTGTGTGATACTTCCTTTTCTATGGTTTTTCTTTCACTCAAAACTGCGGCATGCATTTAATTGCATTTTCAAGTGCCTTTTCTACATTTGTTGTAAACCATTTATAGAAAACCAAACACAATCAAATTCAAGTCATTGTAAATTAAATTCTTTTACTGCTAAACCAATGCAAAAATCTGATTCAGTGAAATCAATGAAAAAGTCATTTTCAAGAGAACTGAACAACTGTGAACATGTGATAACGCCTACTAAATTAAACCAATCAGTCAATTTTCAGGTTAATTGTTTTAAAAATAGAGACTCTTTATACAATAACGATGAAAACAAAATTGAAATCACTGTTATATAAAACACATTTTTATATTGAAAAAAACAAAAATATAATTTACACTGTTTTAACAATTTTGCGATTTTTTTGTAAAACATGTTCAATTTGAATTGAAAAGTTAACTTTGCTAAATGCAAATTTTTTAATTAAAACAAATCATTTTTCAGTGAAGTTAAATAAACATTGTGCAAAACAAAGCTTTGTTTTAAAACGCAATTTAAAAAAAATTTGTTTTTTGTTTTTGTAAAAAACATTTAAAACAATTTGTTCACATGTTGTTTAATCATTTTAATTTACAAAAATGTAGTTTTGCAGTTTACAATTTCTGTTGAAATTGCAAGTTCCTGACATAATTAAAAATGTGTATCATTTTCAAACTGAAGATGGCGCAATTGACTTATTTGTAAAAAAATTTTAATTAAATATTATCTAAACAAAAATTGTTATAATCTTAACTTGAATTTTTTTTGTATTACATAAACAATTAAACTAGACATAATAAATCTGTTTTTACATTGAATTTATTTGTATTTTTTTGCGTGCATTTTACTTTTATATTTGCATATTTTTTTTGTTTATGTAACAATAAGAAACAAATCAGATTGTCAACAATTCAATTAATATTTGAAACTATCATGGTCTTGGATTATTTTACTTACTGATTTTTGATCAGTGATTTTTGATACAACAATAACTGATCAAAAAATCAATTGAAAAAATATTTGATTATAATGTTTGAAGTTTTGTCAACGTTAGTTGATTTCTATTAATTTTAATTTATTGCACAACAATTTAGCATTTATAAATTGCATATTTTTTTTGTTTTTTTTAAATAAATTAGAACAAAAAATGAAAATATTTTAAATTAAAATACAAATAAATTTTTAATAATTGTTTTAAAAAATTTTAAATTATTCAAATGTTTTTACTAAAATCATTAAACAAAACTTTACGTTTTATTGATTATAAATGATGTAACAGTTAAAAACTTGAATTATTTAATTTGCATTTTGTTAAAATTTTGTTAAAACGCCATGCATTCATTTTAAACAAAAATAAAATAAAATACGTTGCCGGATGTTTTTGAAATTGTGTTGCAAAAATGCACAACAAAAATATTATTTTGAATGCCAAAATGCAATAAGAAAATGTCAACAATCGATTACAATTAAATATTATTGATTTGAAATGATCACGGTACCATAAATTTGATACAAACATATATATAAAAACACAATTTACATCAAATTTTTTTTAAATTAAACGTGATGATACACTATTGCCACATTTAAATAAAACTTAAAAATTAATTATCAAACTTTTTGCAACATTTGCAAAAAAAAATGTTAAACATTGTAATGATTTTAAAATGTTGGCTTTGCTGAAAATCTTTTTATTCAAAAAAAATCTTAAAGTATACCCATTTACATGTTTTTTTGTTGAAAAATGTTTCAACTTTACATATAAACACTTGCTTATTTTTTGCAAACGTTGCAAAAACAATATGTAATTTTTTATGTCTTGTTGTTTAAGGTTTTTATGACTGCGCATTTTTCAGACGTTTAGTCAATAATGTTGCAAAACAAACGTACCAAAAACTAGTTTAGGCATAACAAAAAACAATCAAAACAAACTAACAAATGTTTTTGAAAAAAACATGTGTTAAACATCAAAAAATATGCAAATTTTGACAAAAAACAAAAAAAATAAACTTTACAAATCAAGCAAAAATTTTAAAAAAATAAATATATTTTTTAAAGTGAGTTTCCAAGTATTCAACGGATTCACTCAAACAATTTATTTATCACAATGTCAATCAGACGCGCATGACAACGAAACTGTTGTACAGCAGAGGATGCGTGAAAAACGCCAACGTTGAATGAGATGGAGAGAATGATAGAGAAAGAGCAGACAGCCTTTGAAATCACTATAAATTCAGAAACACGTTTAGTTACTGTTTCAGAATTTTCAATGATTCTAAAATGCATTTTTAAAAATTATAAAATATTTTAACATTTACTACAAAAATTAAAAAAATTATTTTTGTTTTTAAAAATGTAAGTTTTTAATGCTACAATAAAAAAATGTTTATTAAAACTCCATTACAATTAAAGGTCCCTTATATCTGCTCTAAATGGATCACCTCCATTTGTTGACAGGAGCCAACAAAACTATTAGTGTTTATGAGCAAGCATCAGAGAAGCACTTCAATAAATCCGTCACTTCATCAGATGATCTGCTGATTGCCAGTGTTGTACTTAATCATTTTCGCGCTCTTGACTTTTACGCAGTGCTCAGTCAACTGACAGTTGGCGTAACCCTGAATGTTTTTTTACTTGCTTCGGTGGTTGCGGCTCGACATCAAACGCATGCACCAGGACCTGTAGCTCGGCGGACCATTTACTCGTCATCAGGACACTCACCCATGCCTGTCATTGACCAGATAATCACCTTCATAGGCATTGTTACACTGCTTCGTTTGCTAATCAGAGCTGCACTAATATTGGCAACACTCTCAAGTAAGTAAAAAGCTTGTTACATTTGCAAAAATTGTTTTTGTCAATATAAATTTGAACATTTTTAACTCAATTTACAAACGTTTTAAAATGTTTTTACATAAAGTTTACTCACGTGTAAAATTAAATTACTTTTAGGTAACAGTTTTTTGTGGCCTTCATTTTGCTACTTACACGGTTTTCTAAATACATTTTTACAAAACTTTCACCTGTGGACAACGACACTGCTTTTAAATGACAGGTAATAAAATGACTACCAAAAGTTGTGAAAAAATATTCAAGTTACTTCACAATAAACTTTGAATAATTAAATTTTTCCTACAAATGATGATTTGAGCAGGTACATTGCCCACCTGGACCCGTCCTCGTACCTCAGCAAGTGCAGCCATTTTGTGCTGTACATTACGCTGACAGGTGTTGCCTTCCTTAGTGCTATGCACTTTGCTGCGCCCATTTACGGATTTGCTGCTTATCGCTTTCTCACTGGCGAGCTCACCTGCGCCCTTGACCATCACTCCCACTTTGCCTGTCCCTATGTTCTCTACACACTGCTACTCGTCTCTGGGCCTGCCTTGCTGCCAATGCTTTACTGGACCGTCCTACTGACGGCTCGCCAGATTAAAGCACTCTCAGTCTTTCAATCAACACCAAACAGTTCAGCCATCACCTCGCCTCATCCCCATCAGCCATGTTCATCTTCCTCAACAGTCGTCACTTCGTTCCATCAACCGCCAAAAAAGAAAACACTGTACAGCACAATACTCAACTCAAAGCCAGTCCACCTTATATTGCCCTGTTGCTCCAATCTCCAACATGCTTCCACGACCACCACTCTGTCGACAAACACTTTTGACTTGACCGTGTCTGACTCAGGAATTCCATCAAAGGGAAGAACTACCAGTATTTCAAGTGAGTGCTCCGGCCACTCATCGTCCACTAAAGGCCGCTTTAGAAAGAATAACTCAGTGCTGAACGGTCGAAAAGCAGTCTACCAGCGACCAAGTTCAAGCAGCGGATCAGACCGAGTCATCTACCTCAACTCGCCTGTGCTCGGCTGCCAACTGACTTCTTCCAGTTCAATCTCTCGCAGTGTCAAGTCACACCTTCTCACCTCTTCAAAGGAGCTCAAATCGGTGACCATTCTCTCTTGGGCCTTTCTGCTTGCATCAGCGCCCAAGCTGGTGCGCAATACGTGCACAGCATGCTTCTCACCGTCGCCCTATCCTCTGATCACCGATGAGCAGCCCAATCTACCTGAAGTGCTCATTGCCCAGCCATACCAGCCATTAACTGACCTTCGGTTTAACTTTTACTTAGCCTACCTTGAGGAGACAACATCGTGCCTCGTCGTTCCGTTCATTCTCCTGGCATTCCACAGTAAACTGCGCTTTTCATTAATTCTTTTTATCTCCGCACTGCTGACAACGTGCAGAAGTTCATTTAGTCACTTTAAATTTCGAGGAAATGCCACTAGAAGAGCGTCAGCTCGAAAGCAGAGTACACAAAACCGTTCTTCCCGTCACTTGCGATCAGCTTCAGTTGGCAGGGCAGCATCAAGTCCCAGTCGGCACAAGTCGCCCCGAATTGCCGCCGATCCTCAATCGCTTCCACCAACAAGTGCAAATGAGTGCGATGAGTTGCGGAGAAGCTTGAATCGCTCAAACTCATTGCGCATCAACTACCCAACAAATAATTCAGTTGCAAAGACATCCAATCATTTTTTAAGTGAACACAGCATTGCTGTTACGGTTATTTGATTTCAAATTTATTTGTAAACATTTTCCGAAGTAATAAAGATATTTAATATTAAAATTGCATTTCTGATTTTTTTTAGTTTTTGAGAATATTTTTTGAAACGATTATTTACAGAAAAATTCCATCAATTTTAAACTTGAAAATAAAAGTTAATCATAAATAAATCACATGAAATATCATATTTGAGCAAATCCATATAAGCATTCATTCCCTATTGTTTAATTCTTTTCTTAACTATCGATCTAGATGGTGAAAGCATCACAAAACAACAATAGTGACTCAACACTGATGCCATATTGTAAATTGTAGTAATAATAGAGAATAACAAAGAAATGTTATATTTTGAAAAGATGAAATATGCATGAGACGATTGTGAATTATATTAACCAGTAAAAAGGGGCAATTTGCCAATGTGGTTAATAGGGGCATTTGGTGCATTCTTCCAGTAGCTTGATGTGTTTAGAACAACACCTTTTTGTTGTGACTTTATTAACTAAAGTGAAACTTAAACATTAACGATCATCCAACTATCATAAAATATAGCTGCTTAAAAATAGTTGTAAAAAAATTGCATACTTTTTGTACATTTTTAAACGTAATTGAGTTATCTTTTTATTTTAAAATTTTGGTTCAAGAAGTATTTTAAATTTCTGAAAAATAACTTCACAAAAATTATAAATAAAAGTATAACATTTGACATGCAAATACTAAAATCGTATGATTGCTTTTAAAAATAAAAAGTAGTTTAAAAGTTGGCCCTTTATTATTATAATAACATTTTGTTAAAAAAATAGTAAAAATTTAATTTTTTTTAACAATTTAAAGGGTGATCATATGTAAGTGTTTTTAAGAAAAATTTATAAATTTTGTCTGAACTTAAACCCATATTTGCAACATTTAATAACAAGTTTAGTGCGTTTTTTTTATCAAAAATTTGTTAAATTTTAAATATAAAAATGTTGATGACCGGTAGTGTGTACCGGGACGCGAGTGAGGTGTTGAAGTTGGAAAGCACTGCGTTCACTGCGTAAAAAATGCTTGTGTCGCCAGAGCTTATATGCTGAGCAGCAGAGGTGCTCAAAACTTCAATGGCAAGGCAATCGATCAGTTGTCGATCGAGCGCGTGACCGCTACAAAAACATAATTTAACAACGTCAATTGACATTTTTCATAATTGTTATCTAACAATTTGTTTTACAAACACACTTGCAAAAATTTTAATCAAGTTTTTTATGAATTGTAAAAATTTACAAACCAATGAACAAGTGGAATTCAAAAAACTTGTTTTTTAATTAATTTGAAACTGTGAATGAATATAAAAGTACTATCAGCATCAGTGAGTTACAATTAGATGTGTTAGTATGAGTTTTGACAACAATAGATGCCGTACAATTTAGTAATAAAAACAAAATTGTTTAACATTTATAAATTTTACTTATATTATGTTGTGCCTAATAAAAAATAAACAGTGTTTGTTTCCTATATATTTCATTCACCTTTATTTAATTATTATTTGTAAAAAACAAGTTGTATAAAGTAATGTGATTTAATAATAAAAATATAATGATCAACATGACAGTAAAAAGTTGTTAATGCCGTTTCCACATTGCTGAATAAATCAGCGGTTTGCTCTTTTAGCACACACAATGCACTATTCTCAGAACGTCAGATTAATGTTTAGAGATCATTGAGGAAAAATAGATTTACTACTATATAGTAAACTGTTCACTAAGTTGTAGTGATTTGTTGGCCAAACTAATTTAAGCCGCATGATTAAAAGAAGTTTAAATCAATGGTAAATTAATGTTCATTTTTAAAAAAATATTAAAAATACAATATTTTAAAATTAACTCCTAAATTGTTGCAAGTAAATTGTAAATCTTGCTTTTTGGTTAAAGTAGCGGCCACCAGGCCGCTGGTGACGTGGCTTTGCTCACGCAAAGTTCGAAACCTTTGTAAATGCTTTATAAGCTGCTCCCTCTACCATTAAAAGTCAGTCTGGACTACGTCATGCTTGTAAATCTCTCCGCGCGCCACGTTACCAAACCGCTTCTTTAATTATAATCATATTACATTTTTTCAGTAACTAATAAAAAACTTTAAAATAAATAACTTTTTGTTTGTTTTTTAAACAGCATTGACTTAACAAAAAACTAAAAATGAGTTATACTATCATTTAGTATTATTTGAAAAACTTGGTATTTTTGTTAATAACTTTTTTTATTATTTTGCTGAACCACATACTGTCTTTTGTTTTGCAAAACATAGAAAATAAAAACTACTAAATTTTTTTAAATGTTTAGTTTAAAATTGTCTCAAGTTTGCACATGACTTTAGTTTCACAAAAAATGTTATTATTGCAGTATTTTACAAATTAAGTTAAATTGTAAGAAATACAAGATAAAGTAAAAAGAGTTTTAAAATATCTCACGTTACAATCCACGTAAACCTTTCATAATTAAAATTATTTAATGTTTAAAAACTTTTGTACATAAATTAAAATTTAAAACATTTTTTGTTGCAATAAAGCTAAAGTTAATAAACGTATGTGTTTTTGTTGACCAATTAAGAAAAAACTAATTAGATATCAAAACAGTAAAAAACAAAAGAAAAAACATATTGAAGTAATAAGCACTGAGAAATAAGTCCAAAACCATAAAAACAAATGTACAAAACTGCAAATGCAAAAAATGATCCTATTTATTATTGCAAACGATGCGGAATGGTTAGAAAAATGTAAATGAAAAAGTATCAAAACACCTAAAAACCTCATTTAATCAAACATGTAAAAAATGTTCCGGTAAGAATTTCATTTTGTTTGATTCAATGAATTCACTACCGATTTCTGGTTATAAAACATAATTTTGTTTTTGCAACTTGTTAATACAAGCAAACTGTATTTTTTGCGAATATTTTTTGTAGTATTTAATAAAAATATAATAAAGCTATTATGTGATAACTTCTTAAGTTAACAATGTATGAATATCGACATTTTTTAGAAAAGATTATCTGTAATAAAAAAACAAGTTTTGTTTGTCAAATCATTGTTTACCAAAAATTAACTAGAAAATTGCATTGAGATTTGTGATACTTGAGATTATTTTTCCATAAACTGATTATTTGTCAATTATGGAAAACCTTTTAATGCAAAAGGTTTATAACAAACTTTCAATAACCATCCATTTATCGGACTTGTTTACCTTGTCAAAAAACACTTATTAGCTCTGCTGGCAGTATGTTGGCACAATTATAAATAAACCAAAACAAATTAATTCCTCCTAAACAAAAAAATTTTATTTAATTGTTACTGAACTTAACTAAACTTGTTAAGGGGGGACACCGCGCTCTTTTTTACTGCTTTTTGGAACTTTGATTTTGG
>JAALOO010001841.1_pt1 | contig 13100 bp, 17 predicted proteins | sample 7257641 | NCBI WGS metagenome assembly JAALOO01 (sample SAMN14085613, study PRJNA598686) | mite metagenome | biome: ENVO:01001000; feature: ENVO:01001002; material: ENVO:01001226; isolation source: single female mite from University of Michigan culture on fish food culture... ... | reverse complement strand
TATTTTTTGTTTACCCTGTATCAAAGTTGTTTGCAAGTATGTACTGCAAAAAAAATAGCAGAAGAAAGGTGATCGTTTCTTGTAAATTTTTCTTTTTTTTCATTCTTTTTTTTCCTCTGTCGAAGGTCATTATCGTTTGCCCGTGCCACTGCACTGGCAATAAACTTTGCAGTAGGCTTTAGGGTAGTACTTATCATTTTTATACTTTATCTATCTGCCAATGCTAAATTTAATTAATGCACTAATGCTAAAAATCAAGGTAAACATATCATCGAAACCTGTTTAAAAAAATTTAAAATCAAAAATACTGTATTAACTTGACTGATGATTTTGTAATGTTTAAAATGCTTGACAAAAAACCACAATTTTTAATCAATTTAAGTATTTATTACAAACTATCAATCACATCAATGCCGGCTATCATTGCCACCTTCCGCTTCAGCGGTTTGGTCCACTTGGGGAGCCGCTTCATCAGCCGTTTACATTCATCCGAGTTTTCCTAGCAACAAAAAGCATCACATTTTTATTTTAAAAAATTCAAAAATTATTAAATATTTTTTTTACCTGAACATTGCACATCAGCGAGAAGCCATCAGTGGTAGAGGCGTCAATGAACGCCTCAAAGACGTCCAGCTCCTCTTTGGTGCAGTCACTCAGTACGGCCATTATGCGATTTTTGAAGGCAAAGTAGTCGCTAAACAGTTTAAATGTTAAAAAATGTTGTTGTTAGATGTTAAAGTTAATTAATAAAAAAACTCACCAACAGAGAATGGGTATCTTCAGCTTCTTCTCGGGCATGGCGGCCACTGCGTGCAGATCTCGATTGAGGGCGTCATCGAGGGCGCTTGCCTGGGCCCGATGGCGGTTCATGCAGGCGCCCATTGTCGTGAAGAGTCGCTTGCGGCCGTCATTTAGGCAGTAGCTTCGTTGGACACGGGAGTTTGCGTACTAAAAAAAGTTTTTTATTTGTAAATTTTTGTTGTTTTGTTCAAAATTAGAATTGCTTGCCAACTAACCAGAATAACTTTGAAGATGTTCCTCGTCTCTCGTTTGAGGCAGTTCTCGACGTAGTCTTTGCAGTACCGCTCCACCTCTTTTATCTTTCTAGGTTTTATTTAGTTAGTAAAAGTTTTTTGCTGATTTTTAAAAACTTTTTTTATTCAAAAAGACTCACTTGCAGTTGGCATTCTGCTCGGCCAATGTGGTGGGCCAGATAAAGTCGCTGTCGCCGGTGTAGAAGAATCGATCGATGGCTGCTTCGAATTTTTTGTGATCACATTTGAAATTGGCTTTTTTGTTAGAAGTAGATTGTGGTTGCTGTTGTTTAGCTAAAGTTGGTAAAGTAAACAAAACTAGCTGCATGAAAACACTACTACTCAGCAACGTCACGAGTTGTGTTAATTTTATTTGTTTCATTTTTATTTTTTTAAATTACAAAAATTAGTTATATCAGAAAACTGTTTAATTAATTTGTTGCTAGTGAATGAAACGCTAATTCCACACAACTTTATACCTCTTCATTCGTTCACGGATGCAAAAACTATATTTTTTTATAATAATTCAGATGATTTGCTGCAGGTTTTAAGTTTTAATAAATGCGCGCTGATAAAGCATTAGCAAAAAACTGACATCACAAATTATTCCACTACTTACAAAGATTACACATCAATTTTAAGATTACAGTGATTAGGCAACACAAAAAGAAAAAAGAAAAAATTAAAACTTTACTAATTTTCCAAAAAACACATCTTTTTCCACCGCAAAGTTTTTCATTTAATTGCTAATTTATGCACACGACGGATAGTTACCCTCTTTTTTCTTATCAATTTTTTAAAGTTCAAGTTTGCCTGGAGTACAAAATTGCAATTAAAAAGTTCAGTCAGCTGATAATAACTGAACAACCTCCTCCTCCTCCTTCCTTCTCCTTTTTCTACAAACTCTCCAGTACATCGATGATGGAGAGGAAGATGACCTTCCGTCGTAGCGGTTTGTTGCCCCACTTGGGCAGCTTCTTCTGCAAGCGCTTGCACTCGTCGGAGTTTTCCTGCAGTAAAATTGAGTAAAATAATTAATTAATTTTAAGCAATTTTATTAAAAAAAGTTTAAAATGTTTAAACCTATACCTGAACAGTGCACATCACCGACATGCCATCGGTGGAGGAGCCATCCAAAAAGGCCTCAAAAGCATCCTGTTCTGCCTGGGTACAGTCGGCAATTGTCTTCATCATTCGCTTTTTGAAGGTGTAGGTGTTGCTGATATGTAATGCTTTTGTTTAGTTTTATTAGTATGTTGATTTGTACTTTATAAAATTACCAGCACGTCAGATTAATCTTCTCCCGCCTCACCGGGTAGGCGGCCACCGCGTGAAGGTCCCTGTTCAGTTGAACGGTATTTCCATAGATCTCCGCTTTGTGGCGGTTGGCGCAGCGGCCAAAGATGGTGAAAGAAGATTTCCGGGCGGCATTTGAGCAGTATAGGCGATTTTGTCGGGCATTACCGTACTTGAAAAAAATTGATAAGAATTAATTTAGAAATTTTTTTATTTAAAAAAATTAAACTTACTAGAATAATTTTTGCCACCGTTTTAGTCTCTCCTTTGAGGCAGTATTCCAGGTAGTCCTTGCTGCATTTGTCCACTTTTTGCAGTATTCTGTAGGCAATTTTTTTAATTTTTATTTTTGTTTGTAAACTATAAAACAAAATTAAACAATGAATTTAATTATTACTTGCAGGTAGCGTTCATTTCTTTTAAATTTGTTGGATAGACAAAAGTTTCATCGGCGTTGACGAAAAGTGTGCTGACGCAGCGCTCAAACACTGCTAAGTCACACTTGAACTTAGCTACATTTTTAGCTGCATCAGTTTTAAAAATTGAAAATGTGATTATTAAAACAACTGCTAAATAACTTATTAATAAGTTCATTTTTAAAAAATCAATTTAATATTTTTTTAAAATCAAAATATAAACACAGGATTAATAAAAAAAGTCGCTAAACTGAAAATGCACTAACATTTAGTCATTTTAAAATCCCTCTCTTTTCTTTGAAATGCCAAAGTTATTATATTAATGATCTTGTTTGTTAGAGGTTGTTGTAACAGTGTGTTTTTTATAAGTGCTATTAATTTTTTCTTAAGAAAAACTTGAAACTTAAACTGTCAGGAAAAAGAAATTGCAAGTACAGCAAGTGGGGTAGAGGTAATTAATTGATTAGTTAGTTGAGTTGAACACCATTGCCCCCTTCTCAAGTTTAAACTTTTTTAAACACTAAATTAAAATTCAATCATGTAGATGTACATTAGAAACTGGTGGTAGTACATGCAGAACTGCAAAGTAGAATGAAAGAAAAATGAATGTTGTAAATTACTCAAATAATAAAGAAGTATCAACAAAAAAATCTCTCACTTTGGCAAAGGTGACCATCGTCACCAGGCCCATGCCCGCGTAGGTAATTCCATAGGGACTGGCGGTGTGAAAGTGCTCCACAAAGCGCATCACCTGATGCTGATCTCGAATTGAACTGCTAGTTGAACTTGAGTTAAAATTTAATCTCATCCTATTTTGAATGTTTAAAGACAAAACCCTTAACGTTGGAGTGTGCAACTTTCGGCTGTACTTTGCCGCCATGACGTGCACCGCAAAGAAGGGAATAAACTGGCCGATGACGAATTGAACTAGGTTGCCCTTTAGGTCGCCCTTTGAATTGGCCCCCTCCAGTCGACCCTGAATTAGCAAACTGCAAGCGAGGGCATTCAGCGGACAATTGGCGAGAATGTAGGCAAAGAGAAGCGACCCAAAGAGGCGGTCAAAGGCTAGCACCTGCAGCAGGGCGGAAGTTTGGTGGGAGATGAACTTCCGCGTAACGGCAGTTGTGAAGGTGCTGCTTCGCCTGGAAATTAGATTTCCAGAAAAGAAGAGCAACTGCTTGATCTGACTGAGGAGGATAAAGTGCAGCAGGACAGTGGTGACGCCAATTGTCACCGAGAGATTGGCGATGTGCACAAAGGCGCCCAGGCTGATGAAGAAGAGGAGGGCGTTCACTTCTGCTAGTAAAATAGCGCTGAAACTTTGAAAAGCTTCCGGATTTTGGCTGATAAACTGGAGAATGTTGAGCTGCGACTTGACGGCAAAGGCGACTGTAAAATTAAATAGTTTTTTTAGCTAACCAAAAAGCTAAAAATAACACTTAATTTTACCTAGACTAATGACGTTCACCTGTTGGTAGTTGAGGATGGCCAGGTAGAGCCGCCGTACAAAGGCGGTCACCTCGTACTTTCCCTGGTACTTGGTGGAGAGAAAGACGGGGCGGACCTGCTGTAGAACCAGAACCTTGTACATGGTCACGGTGCTGCCGTTGAGGTAGCTTTGGAAGTAGCAGACTTGGTAGAAGTAGGCAAACTGGTAGTACATGACGGCAAAGGTGAGGTTGAAGTTCTCCGGCATGCCGGCGAAGGTAAAGTAGTCGAACCAGATCACCTGAGTGCCTTTTGAGCAGGGCAAAAAGTTGAAGATGATCATTTTGGTCATTTCGTAGGCGAGGATGGCGTAGAGCAGCTTGAAGAGAGGAGGAATTCTTTCTGGATCCAGGGAAAGGCGTTTTGATATGAGAAACGCCTGTTTAAAGTAGCTGACCGTTTTGTACGGTATTAGAACGGATAAAATTGCCGATAACTGGCCGGTGACCTGAGTAGCTCGCTCTCGACAGCAGAAAAATGACTCCATTTTCAGCTTTTAAATTAAATAGTTGTAGAGAACTAAATTCAGCAGTTTAATATAAAAATTTTAAATTTTAAAAAAAATTTAACGATTAGCTAAATTGAACATAGTTTCAGCTGTGTCATTTATCTAGACTTTGATACATAAAAAAAGCTAGCACATGACTGCCTATTTTCAACTAATGAAAAAGAAAATTAGTTGAAAGAAGGTACAAACAGGTAATGAAATTCTGTTGCTGCTGTTGTTGCTGTTAATAATTAATGACATTTTGAACACACCGTAATGGGAACTTTGCGCTTGCGGAATTAACAGAATTGGCAATTTTGTTTTTTAATAAATAAAAAAACATTTTTAATTTAAGTTTAGGCTCAGTTTATATACCTGTACATAGAAAAGCGACTGTTTACCCTTTTGTTTTTTTGCCAACACTAATCTGCTTTTAATAATTTATACTTTTTTGTTTTTTATTTTGAAAACTAAATTAAAAATTAATACTAAACAAAATAAAAAGTTTAATATTTGAAAGCTTAATATTTTATTTAAAAGAATAACAGTTACCTACTTGGTGATCAGTTTTTAAACAAATTAAACGTCATCATGAAGATTTGACTGTAAAACATGAGAAACTAGTAGGAGCAAAAAAGTTGATTTTAAAATAGGTTAAATAGCACAAACAAAAAGTAATAAAAAAAAACTTACTTTGAAAAAGGTGGCAAGAGTCACCAGGCTACTTTGCAAAAAGGAGATGCCATACTGATTATCAGTGGACAGTTTGGCGATGTAGTTGGCCAGTTTAAGGCGTGTTCCCAGGTGAAAACTGTTTTCAGAAGAGCTATTTCGATCCTCTCCGCTCCTTTCAACGTTTTGTAACCGAAAGCTGAGCCTCGTCAACGGCTCTCTGGCCTGGTGAATTCGCTTCGGGTAGAGGGCGGCCATTAGGTGATTGCCGAAGAGGGCGGCAAACTGCCCCAGGAGAATGGTGCCCAGAAAGAGGCTGTGAATGGTAACCGCGGGCGCCCTTATCAGCCGACTGATAATCAGCGCACTGAGCGGCACATTGCTGACAATGTAGGCGAGGAGCAGCTTTGAGTAGAGCCGGTTAAAGACGAGGACCACGCCTAGGTTGTGGGCGTGAAAGGCGAAGAAGCGATGCAGGTCAAAATAGCCGCTGCAGTTGTTCTTTTGAACTTTTAAGCAAGAAGTTTTGAAGCTAATTCGACCCTGAGGACTGATCAGGCGGCTCGCTTGGCGAAAGCGGATAAAGACAATTTCCGTCACTACGACGGACAGCGTGGCGGCCATCTCGGCGATGTAGATGAAGGTGTAGACCCAGATGTACAGCGAGAGGGCGTTGAACTGCATTAAAAACAGTAGAAAAAGGCCCCAAACTCCGTCGTGAAGATAAGTGGTAGACTGGTCGGCGGTGATAAGCGCGTACAGTCGCAGTTGACAGCTGACGATGAAGATATCTTAAAAGAAAAAACAAAAAAAAAATGATAAGATGCAGTTTAGTGGCCGCCAAATCGGTCATAAAGTTCAAACCTACCTAAGACGACGATGAACACCTGCTGAGCGTTTAGAAAAAGCAGAGCAGAGGCCTTGATCATCGCCAGGACATTTCGGCCCGTGACTTCCGTGGTTTCCGTTTGCAGAAAGCAGGAGTGCTCGCCTTCAAGCAGTACTCGATAGGCGAGCTGCATCGTTCCATTACCCTCCACCTCAAAGTGGCCTACCCAGTAGTAGTAGGCGATCATCGCCAGCACCGGCGCAATGGCCAGGTTGAACTCCGGCGGGAGGTGGCTTAGGTGGAAATAGTCAAAGAGGACCGTTTTGGTGAAGTCACCTGGGCGGAGGAGGTAGGTGAGCAGGAGTTTAAGGAGTTGAATGGTGATGAGAGATAAAATAAGGTAGATTTGAGCCAGTGTTTTCCGGTCACCGGCTGAAGCGAGTTTGGTGCGCCGGAAGTAGGCGGCGATGAAGGCAATTTTTTTAATCGGATTTAGGACGGCGAAAAGGATGTCCACCAAAAGGACGGCAAGTTTGATGAAAATCATGATTCTTTGGTTATTTTTTCAGTTTTGTTGAATTTAAATAAACTTAAAACTGCTTTTTTATTTGCTTTATTCTTTCTTTACTAACTTAAAAATCAATTGCTCGTGTTGTTGTTGTTGAGCTTTTACTACTAAACTGCAGTTGGAACCCGTTTATTAAATTTTTAGCGTAAGATAAATTAATTATTAAAAGTTTTTGTTTTTATATATTTTCAAGTTGTAGGAGTTGTAGGAGTAGAAGTAATTCTACTGAACTCAAATTGATTGATTTCACTACTGGTCTTTCAGCTGAACTTGCGCTCAGTTTAAAAATAGTTCCACAAAAAGGCGAATAACAGCACCAACAACAACGACTGCCTAGTTCTTAACCCGAATGCACTTGAACTGAGTTAATAAATGAACCAGTCAACTTACTCAATTAAAAGTAAACGCTAATAAACAAAGTTGACAGGCAACTTAATTATAGAAAGTTTATTTTAATGTTAGAACATTTTAAAGATTGTGTTGGTTTTATTGATATTAAAAGTTAAAACTCAGTTCCTTAATTTTTTATCAGTCATTTAACTTTTTACTTTTTTTGTGCTGAGCAGTTTTCCTAATCTAATAAACTAAAATACAGATAAAAAATGTAGGAAAATTCTCAAATAAAATAAATTGTAGTTGACTTTTTTTGATAAGTAAAAATCAAAGTTCAAAAAGATTTTTTTGCGCATTTTGCTTGATTTTTTTATGACAAATGTCCAATAGCAAAATATTAACACCAAATATCAACAAACTGAAAGAAAGAACAAAATGCGCACTCATTTGTACATTTGTACACAAATGCACTGATTTTGTACAACATTTTTGATTTTTTATTTATCACTTTATCACATTTGTTAATCACACACACAGGCCAGCTACGTAGAAGTATCTGTACTTTACTATCATCCTCATTTTTACTATTATCATCAAAGCCTACATAACAATCGTGCTAATTAGCGCCAATAAACAGTTTTGATTTGCACTAAAGACAACTTCAAACACTGTCAACCACAACAGCACACAAAAGCAGCACTTATTATTACTTGCTATCATTATTAGTTTTCATTAGTGTGTTTTATTGTTTTTTTGTGTACAAAAAAAGTGCCAAATAAAAAATGTCAAAAACTTTAACAAAAAAAGAACAACAGAACAATGAAGACCTGAACGGGGCGCTGAGGAAGCTGACGCTCATCTTCACCAAAGGAAAGGTGACGCCGGGAATCAACCCAAATTGCAGTCCAAAGACGGTTCCGTTCTGGTACGAGCCGGAAACCTTCCGCCGAGGACAACAGCTCTTTTCCACCTACTCTATAATGTAATTATTAATGTAGTTTTTTGCTAGTTATTAATTTTAACTTTTAATTAAGCCATTATTAAAAAAATTAAAACACAGAATTGGAATTGCCCACTACTACGGCCTAATGTTGGGCCTCGCCCAAACTGACGCCCTACTTCCGCTGCTGACCACCGGGCAGTCGGCCACCGTGTCACGCCTCTTCTCCCGGTACATGTCCACGTTGTGGCACGTGCGCAGCTGGTTCCGTTCCGACCCCTTTGACCCCCGGTCAGAGGCGTTTCGCTCTCTGAAAGTAGTCCGAGGACTGCACCGGCAGACGGCTGATAAGCTAAACGGTTCTTCGAACTCTTCTAAAAATGATCACCTCTGGCTGAGCCAGTACGCCATGGTCGGCGCCCAGTTCTCCTTCATGGGCCTGCTGACGGTTTTCCCGGAAGAGGTGGGAGGAGTGGGTAGAAATAGCCGCTTTTAAAAAAACGTTTTTATTTGATTTGTAATCTAGTTTGGCTTTCACACCTTCACCCAGGAGGACTTTCACTCCTTGTGGCACTTTTGGCGGGTCATGGGCTACTGTCTGGGCATCGAGGATCGCTTCAACCTCTGCAGCGGCGGAAGTGACGGCGAGGTGGCCGCCCTCTGTCGGCTGATGTACGCCGGAAGTTTTCGGCTGGCGGTCGCCGAGCGACGGGAGCCGACCGGAGAGCGCATGTGCCGGGCAGTGTGCGACGGCATGTCGCTGATCAACCCCCTTTTCTCCTACAACGTCCTCATGCACTACCACGCCCCCTGCCTGCGTGTGGTGGACGCGAAGCGGGACTATCCACTGAGGACGTTCTCTGAGCGCTTTCACTACCAGCTGCTAAAGTTTATTCTAGGAACGCTGTGCAGGTGGAAGGTGCTGGTTTGGGTGATGAGCCGGCTGGCGGACCTGGCCCTGCACCGGCGGCTACGGACGATGGACACAATTGAAAAGGCGTTGGAGAGGGAATTTCCCGATACCCATTTTGCCCCGGACGCTCGATGTCCGCTTAGCATTCGCATCAACTACAGCCCCCGGCGGTAAAGGCGGGGCAAATTTAATCAAACGTTTCAGATATAAAATAAAAAACTTTATTGTTTTCTCTTTCAACTTCGACGCTCAACTGCCACCGGAAACGGTTCAACATTCAACAGCGGCTTCATCGATCTAAACTGCAGCTTATCAGGCGTGCCCTCAGTGGCGGTAAACTTGAACTGCCGCAAAATGGTGGCCAACATCAGTCGCAGAACTTGATAGGCGAATCTCATTCCGATGCAGTTTCTCGAGCCAATGCCAAAAGGAATGTAGGTGTGTGGAACGAGAAGATGTTTATTTTCCGCCAAAAAACGTTCCGGTTTGAAAACTTCCGGTTCCGGGTAGTACTGCGGGTTGCAGTGCACGGCAAAGGAGGGCACGTGAACCAGGGTTCCTTTTGATAGGGTAATTCCACCCAATTTGTAGCCCTCAGTGGCGCAGCGACGGTCCAGGCGAACTACCGGCGGATACTTGCGCAGGGTCTCCTTGATAACCGCCTCCAGATAAGGTAGTCGGGTCATCACTGCCTCGTAGTACTGCTCAGAGGAAGGATCCAGTGTTCCTAGAACTTCCACCAGCTCTTGATAGGTTTTTTCTTGAATTTTGGGATTGCTCACCAGCTCAAAGATCAGAGTGGTCAGAGTGCCGGCGGTAGTCTCGAATCCTTTTGAAACAAAAAAAATGATAAGTAACAAGTTATCAAAAAACAAAACTTTAAAATATTACCAGCAAAGAAGAAGAAGATGCATTGAGCAACTATCTCATCTTCTGTCAGGTGTCTTTTGACGCCTGAGGAAATTGAGTGGTTGCCATTAGAAGTTTTGCCAATGGAATCTAAGTAATTAAAAAATAAGTTAAAAAATTTTGTTTAAAAAGAAAAAATTTTACAAACTTACCCTCAATTTCAGCACTTAGCTCATCCAAATTTTTGTTCATCTGTTGAAGGTCACCTTCAGTAATATAACCGTCAATCAGCAGCTGCACTAGATCGTTTCGTTTGCTCTGTTGACCAGTCGTCCCATTGGTTTCCGCCTTTTCCTTTTCCGCCTTCATCCGCTGCCGTACAATCGTCTGCGTCAGCTGAACGAAAAAGTCAAAGTTTCGCTTGCGGAAGTTGTGTTGAACGCCAATCAGGTTGTTGAACCATCGGGGAAAGGAAAAGGCGAAGATCATTTTTTCTAACGGAAAGTCGAAGATCTCTAGGCCATTTTTGATGAAGGGACTCAGAGACTGGCGAGAATCATTAGCATCCGTTTCAGTGGCAAACGCCGTGAGGGCGATGTTGTCGATGGTGAAACCGGCGAGCACTTCTTTGGTCTTGATCACCCCACTTCCGCCGTTGTTACTGGCTACACTGTTAAAGTAGGTGACCAACTTTTCGATGCACCGGTTCATCAGCGGCGCCATTGAGCGCAGCTTTCCGGAGGTGAATGAGGGCGAGGCGATGCTTCGAATTCTAATAAAAAAATATATAAAAAATTAAAATATTGGAAAAAGTTTTAACAAATTTTTTTGTTTATCCTACCGTTTCCACTCGTCATCCTCGGCAAAGAAGAGATTGTGGTTAAACAGCCGGTGGTAGGTCTTCAACTGCTGTCGGTTGATAAAGTGGCCAAAGTCCTTGACCATCACCTGCTGAATGAGGTCGACGTCGGCGATGGTCAGCACGGGGTCAAAGCCAAAGTAGACCCCGTAGACGGGGCCGTACTGCTGCCACAGGCGAACCTCGGCCACTTCCGGTCGATCGCCGAAGACGGCGAAGAGGTTGCCCATGCCGAAGAAGGACGGCCGGGGGCCGGGGACGCCCCGGTCGCTCCAGTAGGAGTACTTCTTTTTGATGCGTCTATGAAAAAGTGTGTTTAGAAAATTAGCAAAATTTTTCAAATATTAAATAAGTTACTTACAGGTAATACAGCCCCAGCAGGCTGCACAAAATGAGCACCAGAGTTAGAAAAAGATCCATGTTTTTATTTTGCTGCTTGTTTGGTAGTTGTTGTTGTTGTTGTTGTTATTAGCCAAATTGCAAAAAAAACAGTCGTACAACTGCTTGCTGGCAGCCGTACAACCAACAAACAAAAGTGAAGTTGCAGAGCGGCAACAGCAAAAATAATAACAACTTTGATTAGAGCCAAATCAGCTTTTTTTTATCTCTCCGTTGTTTTTCGACTCTCTTTTTCTGGCTAGTTCAAAGTCAACAAATCAGCAAATTGTTTTTCACCGAAGAGCTACCTACCTCTCATTGCCAATTAATGTTTATTTTCAAGGGAAACAACTCTTTTAAATACCTCCTCCGGGAACTAAACTTTGCACTGCAAGTGCGGATTGCTGTTGCTTACATCAGAGTGAGATTTTTTTCTTTGATGCTATTTTTGGCCACTCAAGGTCAGCTGTGTGAGTCGGCAGTGTGATAATGTCTTCTTCTTTTGTTGCCAAGAGCTTTGATTGCCAGTCTCTCTTTTTCAGTACTTTTATAATCAGAGTTTGCCTGTAGGCAGTCGTTCTTTTTCGTTCTCTAGTACAACCACTCAAAAAACACATGATCACACTAGCAAATAAAATGCAAAGAAAGAAAAAAAAGAAGAAATTAATGTAATCAAATTAAACTGGTATTTTTCTGCACTGTGTTCAAAAACACTAAACATTTTTGCACTGATCGGACAAATTCAAAGTGAAGGACAAGTTAAAATCTAGTAGTAAGTTTGAACGCTTTTTCATTTTATTTTAAAAGACTGTAACAGAAGATAATCAATCGATACTTTATTGTGTGATATGAATTTGTAAACAAAAAATCACATTTGTTTTTCTAATTCAAATATAATTTTCTAAATTTTTAATTATTTGTTTACCGTACGAAAACTCATCTAAATCTACAGTTCCTTCAAAACACAAAAAATAACTTTTTGTTGTCCGCTGAGACCGTTTTTGTGCAGAAAATTTTTTCATTTTTTTAAAAAAATGTGCATTTGACGTAAAAAAAGAAATAAATAAGGAAATCAAAAATAAAATCAGAACTACAAACCTAAACACTTCCGAGTTCTGTTAAAAGCTTCTGTTCCAATGTTAGCTAATCACTAGGGTATTAGGCAGCTAATAATGAAATGCGATTTAGAGTACTTGAAAAAAAGTGGAAAATAAACTGAAATTAGAACTCTAAAATTTGTCAAATGAACTAAATTTTTTCAAAACAAGAATTAGACATGCAAAAAAAAGTTCAGCAAAAAAATTTATTTAATTATTTGAAATATAAAATGTGAAATCGGAGCACCTTAATGAATTGGAAAAGGTCATGATGCTCATTTTCAGTATTAAGTGTTATTAATTGGTTAGCTGTTCAGTGATTTAGTAATTTAGGCTAACTTGTTTTCTCTCTTGATGTGCTGTTGTTTGTTCCGGTCAAACATATAAACCAAAAAAATGATTTTTTAATTTTGCAGCAAAAAACCGATTTTAGTTTGCCTTTTTCTAAAAATAAATAAAAAGTATTTGACAAATGAAGTTTTTTAAGCAAAACAAGTTCAATTTAAAAAAACTGTATTTTTTGATTAATTGGTTGTTTGTTTGGCCATGTCATACTAACCAGCCAACCAACTAAAAAACGCAATTTGTTTTTTAACTAAATTTTAATTCTAAGTGTTAGTTTCCTTTTCTTTACCTTTTATTTCACTTTCCATTTTTTATCAATTTTGAGTCACATTAATTTGACATTCTTTTTTCTTTTTCACTTTGATTGTACCTCTAGGAACACTAAATGTCATTACACACACAAACACACACACACACACACACACACACACATTTTTAAATAAATTTTTTTATTTAACCTTTCCAGCACTTCATTTGTCTGGATCTTGTTTTTGTGTTGCACAAGGAAAAGCGTTCACAAAAAAAATTAATATTATTTTTCAATAAAAAAACAAGGAAACAAACAAAACACTTTAGTCGTTGTGCACATTAAGGAT
>JAALOO010001840.1_pt1 | contig 13107 bp, 11 predicted proteins | sample 7257641 | NCBI WGS metagenome assembly JAALOO01 (sample SAMN14085613, study PRJNA598686) | mite metagenome | biome: ENVO:01001000; feature: ENVO:01001002; material: ENVO:01001226; isolation source: single female mite from University of Michigan culture on fish food culture... ... | reverse complement strand
CTCTCTCTCTCTCTCTCTCTCTCTCTCTCTCTCTCTCTCTCTCTCTCTCACATTGTTCTAGACACACACACTAGATGATCGTCATCATCATTACCGCGAATATATATATTTTGAGCAGCACCAAATTGGCACTATTAGGCACCAAGTTTCGGTTTAGAAGTGAGGGGGGCACCTAAACAAATAGAGACTAAAGCCAGCCAGCCAGCAGTTTTGTTTTCCAGCGCAGCTGAAACTTCTTTCTTCAGCTTGGCTGGCTGGCTGGCTGGCGCACAATGGAGCAGCTCTTGAAACACACAACCAAACCGTAATGATAGTAATAGCAGTCTAATTGGGCAATAAATAAAATTCATAAACTCTCTCTCTCTCAAAGTATTACTCTACTTTGAATAAGAAACGTGGTGGTGGTGGTACGGTAGTATTCCACTTGTGGCCAGACTGATCGTCTACCGCCAACAACAACAGCAGCAGCAGCAGAGGCAAATTGATCGTCCTCGCCCCAGAGATCAATTGTGCAAATTGTGATGATCAGAGCAGCTGAAGTGGATCAAAGGCAGCACTTGCGCCCAAGTACTCAACTTGAGGAAAAAAAATTGCAGCTGATTGCCATGAACTGACCCACTGAGGGTTCCCCTTCCCTCACTCAGGTCAATCATCGAATCAGCCCAGACAAAAAGACCTCATTTCTTTAGCACCCTAAGCAGCACTTCCACTTCCACTTCCATCATTAAAATGGCCAACTATGAAAGGATTAAAGCTGTGCACCAAAGGCGACACCGACACTTTAGGCGCCACTAATTGTCCGGTCAGCGGCGGCGGTGATGGGTGTGTGAAGTGAAAGAGCAGACAGAGGGCAGGCAGGCGGTAATTAGCGAAGAAAAGAGTGCCAGAAGCACGTCCAAAGTGCAGCACAGCACAGCACCAAAACACTCGGGCGAGCATTAGCATTAATAATTGAGCAGGTGATTCAATTTCAATTTAAAGCCCGCTCTCTCTCTCTCTCTCTTTCTTTCAGCTAATGAGAGAAAAAGATAGGCTAGCAATTATCCTCTTTCATCAAGCACGGCACACACACACCACTCATTATTAGGTTATCCGCACTAAAACAGGTGAGGGTCCGGAGAAAAGAAGAAGAGCACCGAAACAAACCGACGACAACACTTTGTCGTCGTCCAGCACTTGAGCACTCGCCGTCCCAATTTGCAATTTTGGTTTTTCTCGACTCAACCAATTCACACAATTCACTAGAGGCTTTAGTGCAAGTGAAACGAAGGCTAGGGCAACCGAAAGTATAAACAAATGCCTTCCAAAAAGGATGAAGCAATATTAGTACCAGCAAGGCAGCAGAAAAAACTTTAGACAGCTTCCATTTTGCGTGAAAGGAGGAATGGATGGAAGAACCGAGGAATGATTAGCTGTCGAGTGACAAGACGGAAGGGAAGAAGAAAAAGAAGAAAAAGAAGCTGGAACGAAGCAAAAAGAAGAAGAAGAAAGTGGAAAACGATAAAGCCAGCGCAAGAAAAGAAGACGAAGAAGAAGAAGAGGAGGAGGAAAAAAAAGTGTGCCAGTGATAACCGTGGCGAGGCACACTGAATTGAATAGAACAGCCAGGCAGCAATGGCTTTAGAGCCAGTGAGTGAGCACCAAAGCACAGGACAGTAATTGAAAATCAATGAGTAATCCATCAATCCCCATCGGTATCAATGGCGCGCGCGGCAATAAACACGCACTTTATGGGCACACAGGCACAGTTGGCTTCGAATATGAAAGAGAGGGAAATATGAAGAAGAAGAAGAAGAAGAAGAAGAAGAAGAAGAAGAAGAAGGCAATGCATCAGACGGCGAACGAGCCTGAAAACGAGCAAGCAAGCGAGGAGAGGCGACAATAAAAAGCGGACAAGGTAATAAAGCTTCCGTTGTAATGTGGTGTGCTCGTTGGAGACAGCTCGTCGTCGTCGTCGTCGTCGTCGTCGTCGTTGGAGGCAGTAATCGTAGTGGTGGTGGTGGTGGAATCGATTCAAATTAATCAGCGCACCGAGAGTGGCAGCAGCAGCAACAGCTCCTCTGCGGCAATAAAAAAGCCTGCAATATCAAATGGCACCGAGTGTGTGCCCGTGGAGCTGCTGGTCCAAACACCCAAACACCCAAGCCTAAAGTTGACGAAAGCTACCCGAGCGACTACTACTCGAGACTACAGCGAGCACTGTTATTATTAGGTGGTGATCATTTGCCGCTGCCGGCACAAAGCTGCTCGGCACCTGCACAGCAAGTAGTAGTATTGCGCCAAGTGCCAATAAAACACATCACACCTAGCAGAGAAAAATAGTAGTAAATCCAGGTGTAATAATAACCGAGAGTACCAAGAGAGAGTCACACTGTGTAGAAGCTAATGAAATAGTCACTGTGAGGAGAGTGAGAGTTAATAAATCCTGGCACATTATATCGGCGAGTCATGCAAGCAGGCAGGCAGGCAGGTAAGCGAGCAGGTAAGCACCATCACCACCACCATCATCATCATCATCATTTGCTAATGCACTTGCTCTTTTCAGTGCCCAGGAACTTCCTCGGAACTTTTGACTTGGCCAAGTCAGTCAGTTTGAGTCTTTGGCCGCACGCCTGTCCCGCGGTAATCAACCTGCCTCACTGTTTGGAGGTGGTGGTGGTGGTGGTGGTGAGAAGGAGAAGGAAAAAAACTGGCACCTTTTAGTGATAATTAGATGTACTACACACACTCACTCTCACTTTCAGAATGATTTTCTGGTGGTGGCGGTGGTGGCGGTGGTGCCGTGTTCTAATTCGATTGCCCGAGTAATTTCAATAATCGAATCACCACCACCACCACCACCGCAGACGAGATTTATGTATTGCCCGGAACTGACGAGAAAAAGAAGAAAAAAATTGTGAATTGCTCAGGCGATTGGCGTGGGCAATGTGTGAAATGAGAGTGCACTACAAATCTCTAAGCTCATTTTGATAGTGATGGCCTGATACCGAAGAGAATTACGACTGTAGAAATCTTTGGCAACTAAGCGCAAAGCTGATCGACACAGGGCTTTTGCTGATTTTTATTGGTTGCTAGCTAGCTAGCTTCTTTTAATCGAGAGAGGACTGCAAAAGAAAATTTAATTGCACCAGAAAGCACTAGCTTCCAAGCAGAAAAGAAATCAATGAAAAGAAACTGAGGCTGTTGTAGAGCCAACTGGCGGCAGTCAAAGTGGCAATTGTGGCCGGGCCATTATCAAACGACAATGATGACAAAAACCAAAAGTGAATCTTTTGAAAACAGGGAAAAGATCGGTTCTGGTTGAAGGATGAACCAATGAAAAGACAATAGATAGATCACCATCAAACAAACACAAAACAACCAAACGTTCCGATTGACGTGAAAGATCAATCGCCCTCTGAGAGAGAGATAATTAAAAACCCCTTAACTCACAGTAAAACAATTGAGTCTTGGTGACAGTGACGTGATGTGACAGTAGTGAAACGGCAGTTATTCACTCTCGTTTTTCACCACAAAAAAAAGTAGTAGTCAGCAGGCTAAGCTGTCAGATTGGTAGAACAAAGAAGAAAAGCCTGATGAACACTAGTGAGCCAGTGAGCCTTCAATGCACACAAAAACTATGCACTAGGTCTCTCTTCCCTAATCCAATTGTACCGTTTCCAGTCAGCCAGTCAGTCACTTCGTATTGAGAGGGTTCCAGGGTCTGGAATGTCACCACCACCACCACCGCAGTGATAGCACTTTCCACATTCTTCAGCACTATTCAACCTTATCGAGTGGTGGTGGTGGTGGTGGTGGAAGCATGCCACTGATAGGCACACAGAGAGAATAGGCTCGGCTCAAATTTGCATAGTCAAAACAAAGGAGAAGCCTGGCCGAAAATTCAGCAAAACAAAGCGGAATATTCTGCTTCGACCAGGGGGTGACGTCCTTTTCGTTTGAGTTTAGAGTCGGGTCGTCGAACTAAACAAGAGAAGTGGTACACACTGACAGAGAACTGTCTGTCTGTCTGCCCTTTCCCAGTCTACAACAGTCCTCCTACCCCCCAACACTCAAGCAAACAGAGAATTGAACAGAGTAGTGGACAGTGGTCAGTCAACGGTTCCAAAAGAGAGAAAGTCCACAGAAGAAAAAAAAGACGAAGAACAACTAGATTCAATTAGTCATTGCTCAGAGCATCAACGAGTAGAAAGAGGGAGAGGGAGAGCAATAGCAAGTGCATAATTTTTTTTCCTTCAGCAGTAGTAGTGAACAACTGTCGCAAAGTAGTAATTTTTTGCCCAAACAACCGACAAGGACGACGAGACAAGCGAGGCGGAAAAGAGCTCGGACACGAGCGCCCGTGGAAGCAGTGCCTCCAAACAGTGTGCTTAATTGCACACTGCTGTCGCGAACTGTGAGTTGGATGCAATACTAACACAATTTAACATGCACCCGCACCCGAAACCCCAGAGTAGAGCAGGTCTCAGTAGGCAACAGCAATGGTGGTACTCAATCGATGGGATACCCAAGAAAAAGAATGAAAAAAAGGAAATTTACTGTCAACTCTGCTGATCTATTCCTCAGTCAGTCAGTCAGTCGTCACAGTGTACCTCAAGGCCCTGTCTGCTGTCTGCCGGTGGAGGTTACCCTCGTCAGAGTCAGAGGCAGTAAGCCTAATCATCGTACACTGGCTACATTTGCTCCTATTTCAGATGCAGCAACAGCACAGCGGCAAATCATTCCAAATTCGGGTGATGAAAGAGAAGAAGAAGAGGGGGAAGAAGGAGGCAAAGTTAAACAATATCTACATATGTAAACACACCACAGCACAGCACCGCCGCTGCGTTTTATAATCAAATTAGGGCAATACGTCGCTTTCTCAATTGTGTGTGTGTGCACCAGCACCAGCACCAATCCAATTCATCCTGCTGCCAGCACACACACACACACACATTCAACTCACACATGCCAATCAGCAAATGGTGAGCAGCAGCAAATTCAAGGCTCAAAATAATGAATCCATCCATCTATCCCTTCCAGCCTGAGCTTGCTCAATGTAAACAGAGAGAAAGAAAAATTGATTATTGACAGACGCATTTGCACTGGCACTGGCCAGAAGCAGTCACCAGGAAAAAACAAAGAGAAAAATTGCAGCAAGGTAGCAGGCAAAGGTTAGCACCGACACTGAAACAAAAAGCGGCGACAGGACAACAACATTTGCAACACAAAGCAGAGAGGAGGAAGAGGAGGAGGAGGAGGTAAAATGAGATGACTGACTGAGCAGCAGTGCAAGTGAACCAGAGTAACAAACCAGCAAGCTCTGAGTTCGTTGAGCAGCAGCAGCAGCAGCAGCAGCAGCAAATCAACAGCAGAATCGACAGCACGTAAATTATCAGCGCGCCGAAAATGTGGTGTGTGCCCAGCATAGGCAGGCACCAGCAGACCAAACTGGAACAGGGTAATTTATTCAGTGCCCACACACAGCACACAGTGCAGCAGAAGGAAGGACAAAAAAAAGAAAAAGAACACAGTCGGATTAATTCCCTTTTTTCTCCTCTCTCCGCTCGGGTCTCTAAATCAAACAAACAGAGAGATTAATTAAAGAAGAAAATGTTTGTAACTGGCTGCTGGTGCTGGTGCTGTTGTCGGTTGTCTCGGATCACTCGACTCGACTCGAGTTTTGCCGCCCCTTCCTCCTCCTCCTCCTGTTCCTGCTACTTTGGTTAAGGGAACAACGATCATCGAGTTTCAGTGCAGTTTTAGTCTCTTCTCGTGCTTTTTTGCAAGGGCAGAAAAAGTACAAAAGAATAACATGTGCACCGACAATCACGGAAACTCAGGCAGCAGAGTTGTCGCACCAAAAGTTGGCAAGAGTTCTGGCGTTCTCGTGTGTTGCTGCTAAACACACTTTCTGTCTGGCATTTAAATAAATGATCGCAGTTAAACTTTAAACTCTTTTTCAGGCAATAAATTGCCCAGTTCTTCCCCCTTCTTCCTTCTTTTGCTCTAAAACTAACTCTTTGTACAAGAATGCAGAACAACTGAATAGCCCTGAACAACTGAGCAAGCGGATAGAGATGTCACAATTAATTAACTCGCTGCTACTCGAAAGGAAAAGAAAAGGGAACTGAACCGACCATTTTCGGCACTGACTGTGTATGTTCTGACTGCGTTCAATGGCAAGCAATCAATGGCAATCAATTTAGTAGGCGAGAATGATTCTGATTCTGATGTGCACACTGCAGCAGGAAAAACAGACACTGAAACCAAGTGTCAGTCAGCTGATCAAATTAGGGCAAGTGAGTGTCGGTGTCAGAAGACAAAAGTAGAAGTGCTTCTCAGACTGTGCCCCCTTACACAGTGTGCTCAAAGATGCAAAGTTTCCAGTGAATTGATCATCCTCCTTTGAGGAAAAAAAGAGAATTCCGGTCAGCTGAGAAAGAGAGGTTTGGAAAGCAAACAAAAACACAGAACTGACGGCCCTGAACTTAGCCTGCACCAGCTAAAGTGCTTCAGTGGAAGTGGAGGCGGCAGAGCACACAAATTAACTTTACAAGTTTGCCGACTAATTCCCAGTGTCCAGTGTCCAATGTGAGTGTGTTTGTGGCACTAGTTCAGTTCAGTACTGTACAGTACTTTCTCTTTTTGGCCGCACAATCACGAGCGCACAGACACCAGAGCAGCACCAGCAGCAGCATCTAATCGAGTGGGATTAGAAAGAGAGAGTGGTGGTAACAGCGATGAGTGCAGACTGAGTGAAGACGACAACGGCAAAGCCACCATTCATCCCAGTGTGTGCCCAGTGGCCGCACAGACACAGACAATTGAATTAGCCAGAGTAAAAATTGGCATGGCCCAGAAGAAGGCCTCCACTGAAAAAGAAGAAGTGGTGCAGTGTGTGTGTGTGCACTGGTAATTAAATCAGTAAGACAAAACCCCAGCTTCGCAGTAGTAGTGGAAGTGGTAGTGGAAGTGGTAGTGGTGGACTCTGGGTATTACTAGTAAAACTACGCCCAGTCAATCTATTTCTCCTTTTTGCCGGCGGTAAGTTCGATCGATGTGCTGCTGCTGCTAAAGGCTTTGAGGTGCGGGCACTTGCTAATTCATTCACTTGCTCATTCATTCAATTTAGCAGTGGCTAGCCTGCTGAATTCAGCAGGCAAAAAATTGAAATCGAATCAAGTCAAAGCGGTGCAGCACATGTGTGATTTGACCGCATGATAAATTGATGATAGAAATCAACAACAGGTAAAAGAAAGAAAAAAGTGGGAAACAAAGCGGCCACTAATCACTGCAGTCACTAAACTAGCTAACGGCATAAAAAAAGTAGAAGCCAGGTAGCGACAATGAACAAGTGCAGAAGAAAAAACGCTGAACATTTTTCCGCACTGCTTCCTAGTGTGCAATGCACCTCCTTCTCAAAGACACACAATCATAGAACACACACATAACAAAACACTTCCCTCTCCTCTGATGTTTTTTTCACCGCCGTTTTTGAGCCACACTTTCATTCGGTCAATAGTGTGTGCCGGCACAGTGGCGGACAATGCGACTGGCGCCCTGCTGCTGCTGCTGCTGCTGCTTCTTATCACTGAACACTATCTTTAGTGTGTGTGTGTGTGTGTGTTTGGCAGTGTTCAAAACTATTGCTCTACAACACTGATCAACTCTGGATAAACTTAACTGTTTTCGCCGCCACCGCCGCCGTCAATGAGTCGTGAGAAGTGAAATTGCTCTTTAGCTGCAAATTAATGCGAATCATAAGGCAGAGTGCAGTGCACACGATTACTTCTACTACTACTGCTGCTGCTGCAGCACTAATTCAACAGTTGAGGCAATGGCGAAAACAATGGCGCCCGGCAAAGTAAGTGTGGTGGTGATGCTGTGAAAACCGCAAATGTGCTCTTGGGCAATTTCGAACGCTGATGCGGCAAGCAAACAGGCAGGCATACAAAAAAAAATCAAAGAAAGAAGCATTGATCTGGCCAAGTCATTCATTCATTCATTCACCACTGATGATGATAATCAACACAAACGTCTGAGCAACAGTCTGAACTGAGCAGACATGCGACAAACTAATTGAGAGTTAGAGTCGCCGCCGCCGCCGCCAATGTTTAATTGTCGATAATCGACTCGATAAAACAGGGCGGCCAGGCTGTTCTTTTCTTATTGAAGGTGTGCAAGGGCAATGAGACTTCTGAACTCCTTCAGAGAGAGTCTGAAGTGAGTGAGTGAGCACACACACACTGAGCAGCAGCAGGTCAGACCTACTATTGCTGAAGAAGAAAACAGGCACATATAAATCTTCAAGTGCACACAACTGTTTTGTAGAAAAGCGCCAGGCACAGCAGCACTGCCACTGACCATGGCCAAACTGCAGGCACAGATACAAAGAAAGAAAAACCACGAGACTAGTCATTTGCTGACCAATTCAGCTCAGCTCAGCTCAGCTCAGCTCATTCAGACAGGAAGAGGGCCCCCTTGCTATTTAAAGCATCACTCAGCAGCAGCAGCCACAAACAAAATATCCAAGTGTCTGTCTGTCTGTCTCTGTGTGTCTGTGTGCTAAGTAGCTGGTGCATCTTTCTTTCCATTCAATCCATCCCATCCATCGCTCAATCCATCCATCCATCCCATCCGTCGGGTCAATTTCCCCCATACCTCTCTTTCTCATTGCCATTGCTATTCATTCAGCAGCAGCAGCAGCAGCAGCAGCAGCAATTGCTACCGTGCTCGTATCGGTTGCAATTTATGCACTCGGTCAGTGAATAGGCACTGCTGATGATGGTGATGGTGATGGTGATGGTCAGCACAACCTGAGCTCAGGCTGAATAGATAATGGGCGCAGAATAACAATTAGACAACACAACGGCCGAAGAAAAAAGTCTGAGGCACGACTAATGCCACTGCCGCCGCAGACAGAAGCAGTGAAATCTAGTTCATCACTACTGCCTGCCTGCCTGAATAACACAACAGGTCTGCTGCTGCTGAAAAGCCAAATTTGCATTTGCATAGGAAACTCTACTGCAAAGCTCTCCTGCGCCGCTGCCGCCAATGATTGGATTCAGCAACAGCAATGACGGCCAATAAATCAGACACTGCCGTTTCAAAAAGGTTGGCACTGTCGATGATGATGGCGATGATGATAATAATAATGACTGGGTGAATGGCGCCCGCTTGGATCCGCGCGCACTTTTAGAGACGCTCGCAGACGCGAATACAAAAACGAAGTTTGTCTGCGGACACGCTGAAAAGGCTCAGCAGCAGATTTATTAATCGAGCTCGATTAATAAAAGTGTCAAATTAAGGCGCTAAATGTGCGCCGACTGCCGTCGACTGCTGCCGCTGCCGACTGTGTTGTCATTGTACAGAAAAGTCCTCGCTAGCTAGCTATAAATAGGGCAGTGTTTGAGTGTGTGAATGGGCAGCTGCCGAAAAAAATTTGCCGTTTTGCTGATTAATTAGAATGCATGATAGCACCTTTGCTCTGATCGACTATTTTTTGTCTGAGGTGAGCTGAGATCTCGGGTTGGGCAGCATTGATCTCGAATGGAAGGCAGCAATGCAGGCACTGAATGCCAATCACCTACTGCTCAATGGAGCGATTCCAGTGCCAGTGCCACCACTGCTGCTGGAAAATCAGCTGCTGGTCAATTACTGTCAATTAGTTTCCTTTTCAGTTCACTCTCGGCAGCAGAAACAGCAGCAAAAAAGCAGAGCAAAAGAGCATAAAAAGTCGATCGCCAAGCAAAAAAGCAAGAAAGAAAAAGGATCCCCACGAGTGAATGGACAGCAGCAGCAGCAGCAACAGCGTACAATGCAAAAAGGCAAGACAAAAAGCATGCACAAAAGAAAAAATAAAGAAACAAAAAGAAGAAGAATGATCCACTTACTTTGATGACAAGACATGGAAAATGGGAGAAAGAGAGAATTGGCCAAAACGAGAACAATTGAAATCGGTGAAGAGGAAGAAGGAGGAGGAGGAGAAGAAGAAGAAGCGTTCAAGCTGGAATGTTGCCAAGCTTCGAAATCGTTGTCAACGAGGAGAAAGATCTGAAGAGAAGTGATAATACATCTTCAAAAAGTGCGGTGACACCTGCGAAATGAGGAAGAAAAAGAAAAGAAAAACAAATGATATTTAGTTTAAAAGGTAAAATAAAAGACTGCTTAAAAAAGAATATCGAACTTTGTCTTTTGTCAAAAAAAGTAACATTTCTTCTTCTTTTTACAAAACTGCTGCACTAATGACGACACAGTTCATTCATTCATTCAGTGATGCATCGAGAATTGGCTCCTCTCTTTTTTACCCATCTCCCAATTCAAGCCCTCTAGGCACAGAGTGCACAGAGCACCAGTCTTTGCCAGAGCAGTGCCTAGAGCAGAAAAAATAATGCTTAAAATAAAACAGAGCAGCAGCAGCAACAGCAGAAACAGAATCAGCAATGACCAAAAGATGATGCTCAGCCAGCAGCTGACTGTTTTGTCTATTCACAACACACTGAACACTGTGTGTGTCGTAATTGGCAATCAGAGTTGGTAATCTACATGAGCAATGAGCAGATAGCAACTCAAAGTAAGCGGTAGTTAGCGTTGTCAGCCAGCAGTAGTGTGCAATAGCAGTGATGACTAGTGGTGAGTGGTGCTCAAGTGCAATTAAGTGCTCGAGGATTGTGAGCAAGTTGTGTGTTTGCAGTATTGAACTGAACTGAGCTGAACTGACTGACTCAGTGGAACCGTTAATAGAGATATTAGTGATGCTGATGCTGCTTCTGATCCTTCAAACTAGATCTTCGTCATCGGTGATGTGAGCTGTCGTTTTTAGTGGGTGAAACAAGACATTGCCTCCAACAGCACCAACTGCTGCTGCATCAGCTGTCGGCTGAGTATAGTAGCACCAGAGAAGATTGAAATCTATTAGGCAAATTGAATTGTAAATCACAGCCAACACACACACACACACACTCACTTGCGCTCAACATTCGTGTTCTTTAGCAGCAGCAGCAGCAGACAAAAGAGAAGAAGAGCACACAACCAAAAATAAAAAAGAAGAAGAGGCACCCGATTAATTCATTTGGAGCGACGCACGCTGTACGCTGTCATTAATTTAATATGTCCATTTAGTCGTGTGCAAAAAAGGGAGAAAACTCTCGGTATTATTAAAAAGCAAGACCCAAAGTGGCCCACTACAGCAAAGCACAGCACACACCATCAATAAAATATTAATAATGAAAAGTTTTTGCAAACTGTACGGCTAAAAAATCTTTCCTTCTAAATGCTCTAATCCACTAAATATTCTGCACTGAACTTGTTCGTAGACAAACAAAAAAAGAGCAAGAAAAGTCAAAAGCGATTGTTAACTGATACTGTGTTGTTAGCAGCCAATACTACCACAGCTGATACAGCAGTTCTACTCTAATAATCATCATCATCCTCTTCCTCTTCTTCTTCTTCTCGATTCCACAAATAGCCTGGCGGTTACATTTGCATAAAACAGACAATCAAAAAAGAAAAGGAAAATAATGCCTACATAAAGGTAAACTTGGAGTGTGCCCCTCCGCCAATTAGTCGCTATTACAGCTGAAACATCAGCAACAGCTACAGCAAAAGTAGCACTCGGTGCCATCTCGCCGTAATTGGAATGCAGGCAACTCAATTTGGCGCCTTTGATTTTTTGACTGCCAAAGAAAAGGAAGAAGAAGAAGAAGCAACACAAAGTGAACTGACTCTGAAGAAGAGCACTCATTCCCCCATTCATAGAATGTACAGAATAAATATGTGTAACGAGCAACAGCTGCTCCTGCCGTTGCTGCTCATTGACTGTGATTACTGCTCATTTGCCCGCCGCTGAGATGATCTTCAAACAGCAGTGTCTGGTCTTCCCTGGAACTAGTCAGAGGGGCTCAAAAGCACTAGTGTCTAAAAAAGGAGTCTGAGGAGAGGGCACCAGACACAGACAGAGGCAGCAGCAGCAGTTAACTCGATTAGACACGTTTCAGAGGGCACTCCAGTGGCTCCAGTGAATGCAGCACTGATTCTTCCCGAGGAGTTTATAAATAGCCTTTGTACCCTGCCAGCAGCATCAGAATAGAATTCACTCTAGCTAGAATTCTGTGACCATCCTAATTGGCAGTCGGTGGTGGTGATGGTGGCGGTGGCTGTGGTGACCAGTGGCGATCATCAGTGCAAAAATCTAAAAAGGGAATTCATGACAAAGACTACTACTACTACTGCTGCTGCTAGAATCGAGAATTAATGGCCGTGTTCACAAGTGACCAGAGTGCTGTTCACTGAACTGCTGCTGCTGCTGCTTCTGCCGCCGCTGCAAGCGATGCCACAGCAAACGGCGCACGAATATATTCCGCAAGGCATCATTTTTCACCCGTCAAATTGAGCTCAGTGTGGCAAATTGCCATTTACATATGCAGCAACAGCAGCATCAGCAGCAGCAATAGAGTTTACAGCATTGCAGTCCGAATGCTAAAAATTCTTTCTACAGCAGTAGTTTTTTCTTCTTCTCAAGACACTTCTCAAAACTTTCCTGACTCAGCAGCAGCAGCAGAACCTGCATCATTGATACATTTTTTAATAATATGCTACCCCAGTCAGCTCGAAAATCAAAAGGAGAGAAGAGAAGAAAGAAATGGAGAAGGCAAACACAACACTAGGCGACTAGATAAATACATAAACACTGAAGAAGGAAAGGCAGAAGGAAGAGGAAGGGAAGAAGAAGGGTGTGAGGGCAAAAGGAGTGAAAAGATGGAAAAGCAAAAAAAATGAAGAGAGAATGAAGGAAGGAGAGTTCCGACGACGACGACGAGTGATCTTTGCAGCCCAGTGAGCAAACAGAAGCGCCAGCGCCAGTGCCAGTGCCAGCAATGGAAAGCAAACACAGACGCAAACATACAGAGAGACAGAGAGCTCATTCCTGAATGGAAATGAAAGAGAGAGAGAGAAGAAAAGAACCTGACATTCACTCAATGCTGAGCGGGGAAAGCAGTGCACCGAAGTGCTCTACTGTGAGCACTGGCAACACTGATGGAAGCACCGACTGTCATCCATTTAGTCGTCAACACACCGAGAGAGAGAGAGAGAGAGAGAGAGAGAGAGAGAGAGAGAGAGAGAGAG
>JAALOO010001154.1_pt1 | contig 13111 bp, 14 predicted proteins | sample 7257641 | NCBI WGS metagenome assembly JAALOO01 (sample SAMN14085613, study PRJNA598686) | mite metagenome | biome: ENVO:01001000; feature: ENVO:01001002; material: ENVO:01001226; isolation source: single female mite from University of Michigan culture on fish food culture... ... | reverse complement strand
TACTCACTGTGCTTGGCAATGTTGGGCTCAATAAAGGTAAGTCGTTTGTTGACCTTTTCTCGTGCATCGTCAATTATTTGATTGAGCTCACTGCTGCTTAGCTTTGGCACACTTTGCAGTTGACTGGAGAGGAAGGAAGGGGATGCGTCGATTTCATCGAGAAAACGTGTGTTGAATTGAGACTGTGAGTAAGTGCAAAAAAGTCAAAATTACCGTTACTAAAATACGCTCTACGTCGCTATAAATAACAGCACTCAAAGATGTTGAATACTAATTAACAGCCTATTATCATTAGTAGTTTATAAGTAAACCTTACATTGGTTGAAGTGACTGTTGACTTTTTGTTTAAATGATTAGAATTGGAGACCTTTTTCGGCGCTGGAGCTCGCTTCTCTCTGACAAGTGACAGACTCTCACTGGGAGAACTCCAGTTCCAGGAAAAAGAGAAAGAAGAATGTGCTGCTGAGATGAGTATGAGACTACAGAGGAAAAGGTGCCTGTTTGAAGAGGACAAATAACAGAAAAATCACCTTTAGTTGAATGAATAAAAAGTGTTGGCAAAGGCGTCATTGAAGCTGGAAAAGCAATTGAATAAATTGGCGGGAAGGAAGTGTTGAACTTGTTACGAATATTTAAGAGAACATCAATGTGTGTTTTATTCTAAAATTAGTAGTCTTGTTTAGTCGCTGAACATGTCAGACAAAACACTATTTCTTATTGATATTCACGCTTTGCATCGGCATTGTAATTGAAAAGTCGTGTCAGACAAACATCGGCGACGACCTTCCTATAGGTAAAGTCTGACAAAGGAAAAATGATAATCATCAAATCATCTGCAAGTGTTTGCCGATCATAAAAAGAAAGTTTTGACGCCAGGGAAGACAATGTTTACTATGCAAATACTACTGTATTGCTTAATTGGACGTCCCTACAGGTAACACACACGAGAATGGAGAACATAACAAACGCAAACAAACAATTAAACAGTCAATGATAGTGGAGGAAATAAACACTGACAATTTCTAATTGAGTAATCAAATGAGAGAGAGAAAGAGTTTCAAATGTCAAACATAAAAAAAGTAAAAAAGTTAAATACTACAAACCTTGCAAATAACATTTTAAAGTGGTGACTGAGTGGAAAATAATGAGTTGAGCATTTAGAGGATGAAATGGGCCAGACAGGTTTGGACAAGGTACAAAGCTCTTTAGAAGGTTTCAATTTGAAACTCCACAAAAACGAGCGCACTCAACCTGCTTATCATTAGCCACGATGAAAGGAAGACAAAATAGATGAGTTTAAGAATCGACAGAGGCACAATCATCAGAGGGATGACAGTCGATGTAGATGACAGATGTGAGCAAGTGGAATGAGCAACTACCTTTGAAAATCATTGCCTCAATGATGTGTAGTATTTAGTGTCGCTCAGGGGAAGGTGATTTAGAGTGAAAACTGGCGAATAAATGCGAGCATAAGTGGACGACAGTGTTTGGAACTGTCTGCCGTCCGCTGTCTGAAGTTCGGCGACTGCAACTGCAGATGAAAGTGAAGCGAAAGAAGGCGGACACATTTGCGGCGAGATGAGAGAGAAACAGAGGTGGCGAGAGAGAGAGAGAGAGAGAGAAGGAAAAGGGAAAAGGTAAATGGCATTCAGACATCACTGGATCACCTAAAGTGTGAGATGAGTGCAAAGTGTGCGAGAAGAGAAGTGAGGTGAATACGGTGATCAGTGGCTGCGCTGAAGATGCTGGGGACACCTGAACAGAAGTGAAAGTGAAAGTGAAAGAAGTGCACTGACGTTCAAAAGTGGCGCCAAAACAGACAGTCAGTGAGTGGCAATGGCAGTGATGGTCGTTCGGAGTGCTCGAGGAGATGCGGAAGATTGGCCGGGCAATCAAGTCCAGTCACTGCTGCAGCAGAGAGAAAGTGAAAGGAAAGTTCGCTGAAGGAGAGAGTCAGAGAAAGAAACACTTCTTTTCTTTCACCTTCTGTGCATCTTCTCTTTTACTTTCTCTCTCGTTAGCAGCCGCAGCAGCCTTTTTCCTTTCTCCTTCAACCTTTGGAGCATTTTATTTCCTTGTCAGTGCTCGATTCAAGTAGATTATCTTAGATCATCGACGAGGAGAAACCGGTCTGCAGAGTGAGAGAGAGCCGCACCATCTAACAGACAAACAGTGGACACATGTCAACCGTTATCTCGGTGGTACAAAATGTACGTTGGTGTGTACTTTTTGTCAGTTTGTTTGTTTGCTTGCGTGTGTTTGAGACGCTCCACTTGAGAAGAGAAAGAGCGCTACAAGTGTGCTACAAGAGCGTTTAATTCAGTTCATCTTCAAATGTATACAGTGTAACAAGCTTTGGGAGTTTTTTAAGTAGTCTTTCGGTGTCGTACAATTAAATAATTTCAAGAAGAAGGAGAAATGTATGTTAAAGATGAACTCAACTTAAAATGGCTAAAAGCTGCAGTTCTGAAGTATAATAAATAATGTAGAAAAAAAACTTACTGAATGATGATGATCGTGACTATTTTGGCTGCTTTTCTCAGAACGATTCAACTGGTACTTGCCGGTGAGTGAGATGACTAGATGAGCACGTGGTAATAAAAACTGGTGATCAAACTCGGATGAAAAGGAACGTCAAAAATGTCTCGCCCAAGCACAGGAATCAGTCAGTTTTTGTTTGCTGTTCTTTTATTTACGCAAATGGGCTCCTCTTTCAGCCGCTGCTCCACTCTCGCCAGTGCTGTAGGTGGCGACACTGAACACTGTTCATGACCGTGGGTGAACTTTGCCTGAAGTGTGACAGTGCCAAGCTGTTTGGCAGTTGAACCCGTCCGTGAACTTTGAAGTGGCGGCGGATCTCACTCATCGGCAAAGGGTAAACAGTATGAAAAGGCGACAGTACAGCTGCAACTTAACTGGACATCACCTGGTCTCTCATCTTTATGCTGAATTTTCTTTGAGAAAGGTAAGTGCAACCTTTTTGTTTCTCCTAGTCATCATTTTTCGAGGAATTGCTCAGGTTTTGTCATTTTGACAAGTGGACACTGCACACACCTGTCACTCAAACCTGCAATTTGACAAAGTAATTAGACAGATTCATCATCATCCGCATCATTTTAGCTAGTCCATCTACTTTCTTGTTGTTTATTACTCTTAAGTGACACACTAGTGAGGAAATGTTTTGTTTACTTTCTCTGATTTAAAATTAAAATCACTACTAAAACAACAGTGTTCAGTTTCCTTTTAGAAAACGTTGATTGACTTAATTAAATTGTCATTTGCATCTATTTCCAGCTTATCAGAAAGTTAAACTGAAAAAACTTTGTTGTCAACTTGACAAACTTTAAAAACAAAGATGAACTAAAGACTACGCAACTTTGAAACACATAAAAATTAATGAGTTTCTCACGCATTGTTTTGTGCAGATGCTCTTGGTGCTCAAGTGTTTTTGCGCAATTATGAGAACACAAACAGCATTTGTTAACAGTTTTGTACTTGAGTATTGCATTCTAAATATAGTAAGTCACATAAAAAAATGTTTGCAAAATCACTTTTGTTTCAGTTGTATTTGTTTTTTGTCATTATAAGACGGTTATAAACTTCTTAATGCACCCCAATTCTGGTAAGCAGTTTGCGGAGGGAAATTTCATTTCTCTCCAGACTTTCAATTTCCCTCTCCAGCTGAGCCGCCGCCGGCTTGTGTCCCAGCTGGCCAATGACCTGTTGAATGATGCCCATCTCGTAGGTAATATCCGCGTGGACAATCTGGTGAGCTGGTGTCTTGTCATGAGCCAGTGCATTGTGGGCTTTAGTCACCAGAGCTTTGGCGACATTGATCAGATTGCCCACTTTGGTGGCGTCATGTTTGGGTGGGTGTGCAAGGTAGTCTCGCAGAATGATTAGCTCATCGGAGAGTCGTGATTCGTGGTAGTTTAGTTTGTCATCATCGGCTTTAAGCTACGTTGAAAAGAGCTGTTTATTAGTTTGGATTGCATTTGTTGATAAAAGCACGAGCCTGATACCTGAGCAGCCGTTTTGTGATGAGCAATGTCACCTTTCAGTGCATTCACGTCGGCCTTGATTGTGCTGATTATCTTTTCAATTGAATGCAACAGGTGGGCTTTGTCTGCTTTGCGGTACTCCGCTAGAGCCTGCTCTGTCAGAGAAACAGCTTGGTTGGCCTTGGCAATTAGAGCATCCTGGGGGTTTGCAGCTAAAGTTTCAATAATTGAAAAAGTTGATTAGATTTTTACTAGAACTAAAAAGACTTTATACCCAAAGCAATTCCAATGGAAAGCAACGACAAAATAAAAAGTCTCATTTTGAGAAAAAATTGCTTTAATGTTACCCAAACTGTTTTGGTTATTATTTAATCTTTTGGTTTTTATATTTAAAACATTAAATATTGATTTATTGTTAACTGATAAGGCTATAGTTTTATCATTTTCTCGATCAAAATCTTGTTACAAACAAAAAGTACATTTTTTAGTATTTATTGTGCATACAAGAATTCTGAACTTTAAATTTTAAAATGTTTGTTTTTTTATTTTTTTGTTTGTTTTTGATAATTAATTTTAAAACAAAGATGCGACTGAATAATAATATTTCTAAAAACATCCTAGATAAAAAGTTGCTCAACATATTACTTTATCATTGTTTAGTTGATAAAACTCATTGAACTTTGCGGGAGGCAAACAAAACAGGATTTAGGTCAAAGTAAGTAAGCATAATCAATTATTAAGAGACATCGATAAAATTACCTGAGCCGGATTTAGTGATTGAGCAGAAAAGAGGCAACCTGTTTGCATTTTGTACATCTTTTTAGTTCTCATTGAAAAGCAGTCTGGTAGATGGCAGTTTGTGCGTTTAAGAAATCAAAAATTTTATTTTATGATTTTTCTAAATGGACATCAATGAAAATCAGTTAGTGCTGTCCAAAGTGAGACGGTTCAGTGGGGTGCGGGTGCTGTTTGCATTTTGTACATCTTTTTAGTTCTCATTGAAAAGCAGTCTGGTAGATGGCAGTTTGTGCGTTTAAGAAATCAAAAATTTTATTTTATGATTTTTCTAAATGGACATCAATGAAAATCAGTTAGTGCTGTCCAAAGTGAGACGGTTCAGTGGGGTGCGGGTGCTGTGGTGCAGCCGTCGTCGGCTCTGGCTGCTGGTGGTGGTGCTGATCATGGGCCATGACTCGCTCGATGAGGTGGAGGAGAGTCTGCTGGTTGCGCACCAGCGTCTGCTCCTCCTTCCTCAGCTCGGCCCCGGTTGGGTGCTGCTCCAGTTGGCTGATCAGCTTCTGAATGAGGTGGATCTCATGTTCAATCGCCTTGATCTCCTTCTGGTTGTGGCTGTTGCCGTAGTTTTTGGCCACCTGTTTGGCGTGCTCAATCAGAGCCTTGGCGTGGGCAATCAGCTTGTCAGCTGGCTGGTTCAGGTGCTCGTGGTTCAGTGTGTCCTCGATTACTGCAAGTTCTTCAGCCACTCGATTTTCGATGTGCAACAAATCCTAAAAAAATTAAGTTAAGTAAAAGCTACTAGTTGTACAAATCTTACCTCTTCAATTAAGTGCAAGTGATGCTCCTTAAGGGTGAAGTTTTCTTTGCTGTGCTCAAACTTGAGGCTGAAGATGAGTGCCTCAACCAGCGACAGTTCGTGCTCTACCGTGTCAACTAGATGGCCTAGGCTGTGGTTTCGGTGCTCCTTTAGCAGGTGCTGGGTGTGCTGAATCAGCGCTTCACCACGGTGAATCAGTGCTTCAGTCAGAGAGCGAGTGTCAGCTTATTTTAGATAAATCAAAATTAGTAAAATTGTATGTTTCAACTAGTGAACATTACTTACCATAAACAAGTGCACCAACAAAAAAGGCCAAAACCGATGCAACTAAAATGCTTTTCATTTTTGATTATTAACGCAACTTATTCTATAGTGACAATATCTAGTAAATGTAATTGTTTGTGTTGTATCGATTAAGTTTATATTTATTGAAACTTTAGGCCCTTCACGTGGGTCCACTTTTAATTGACTTGTCGTTTTAAAGAACGGACACTTTACAATCGCACCTGTACAAATAGCTACGTAAATACGCCGCTGATAAACTCAACTGGCTAGGTTACGGTTTAATTGAGAACATATTTTCTCTTATCCTTTAAAAATGTCACATCTTTTAACAGTTGGGAAGTTTTTTGATAATACCAAAATGTTCAATTTATTGATCGTACTATTTACAGGTTAATGTTTATTGTCTAAAAATAGTTTACAAACTGTTGAGAATGTCTACAACTGTGTAGAAGAAGGCCTTTCTATTAAATGGCTTGTTCCATTTGGGAATCTTCTTCAGCATTGAATTGCAGACGTCAGACTCCTCTGCAGTGTAGCCGCTGCACACCAGCGATAGGCCATCTGCGGCATAGCTGTCAATTAGATGCTCAAATCCGTTGACCTCATCTTCTGAACAGCCTTTCAGCGCCTCTAGTGCAGCTGGCTTAAAAACCGTGTAAGCGCAGCATACCATGGGAATTCGCATCTTGGGATCGTTATACTGAAGAATGCCATGAAGTCGTCGATTCAGGTCGACGCTAGTTTGAGTCAACGCTTTCAGGTTTCGGTTTGCACACTTTCCAAAACGATGGAAGGATTCCTTGCGAGAGATGCTGCTGCAGTAGGCTCGATTAGCCTTCGTTACACCATACTGAAATAAAAGGTTGTTACTAAAAAATGCCCGTTTATTAAGCAATGTCAACTACTTACCAAGATTAGTTTAACTGTGTTTTTCGTTTCGCCGGTCAAGCATTCTGAAATGAAATCATTGATGCAAACGTTTAAACGCTTAACCGTTCTAAAAATGGCATGGAGTTTTTTAAATTGGTGATGATCAAAACTTGAACTCACTTACTTGCATCGCCCATTCATTTGCTTTATGTTTGTAGGAAACTTGAATGTTTCATGTCCAACCATGAGCAATTCACTTATGCAGTTTTCAAAGTTATCAGATTTGCATTTAATTTTGGCGCTAAATGCGAAATCCTCTAAAGTAACCCAAAAAATGCATAATAGAACAATTTTAAATGGATTCATTTTGACAAACAAAAAATTGCTATTCACACCGTTTTTGTAAGCAATTTAATAAAAAATGTTTTTGTAAAATTCTTTATATAAGTTTCAAAAACTAAATAAAAATAATCAATGTGACGTTTCAAGTGCTAACATGTGATCAAAAAGGGTTTCCTAATTGAGGGTTACGAATTCACCAGTTAATTAACATTGAACACTTACGTTTACGTCACTGCAAAAGTATAGTATCCGTCAAAATAAATGGGACGTTTCAAGGTTAAGCGTGTAAAACTTGAACGCTTTATACACTACAAAAAACATTTGAAAGTGCATAATTAAAGTCTTATCTGCCATAATCTTTTTGATTAGGGGGTTGTTTTAGAAAAAAATTGAATTTATGAAATCAAGTATAGCTTGTAAAAACAAATGAAAATAAAATTGATTTTTAAGTGAAGTTTATTCAGATATAATACATTATCTCACTTTTTAAAAATTAAACAAAACTCTTAGTGCGAATGAGCACTTAAACGGTCAAGAAGAACCTTTAGAGTTTGCTCACTTTTTACCAACTTAATTTCCGCCTTTTTTAAGTCACTTCCAGTGGGCGCAGGGGATGTTTTGAGCATCTTGACTGTCTCACCAAGGGTTACCACCTCATTCTTTGCCGAATCGTAGTCTCGGTCATGTGTGGGCGCCTGTTTGATAATCTCATTGGTCTTTTTGATCAGTTCTTCTGCCTCTTTGATGAGAATTTCTGCAGTTTTCGCTTGTGAGTTGTGGTGCTTAGCCACTTCAATCGCTAACAACTCTTCCATTACTCGATTCTCAAGACGCAAAATGTCTGCAAATATCTTTTTTACTTAAATGATTTATAAATGTTGATTATTTTTAAATACCTTCTTGAATGGAATGCTTCATAGTTTCATTCTGAGGCACCTTCAGTTTTCCATCAATAGCCTGAGCGATTTTAAGCTGATTTTGCAGCGTATGCGTCAGTTGTTCATTGCCCTGCGCATTGAGCTGTTTGATGTTGCTCTCTATAACGTACTGAATGGACTGTAGTCTTCGAATGAGGTAGCCAGTGTCAGTTGGACTGTTGCCACTAATGACTAGAAAAAAATGTTTTAAAAAAACAAAACTTGTATATTTGATTACCTAATGCAATAAAAGTGGCAAAAAGAAACGCAGAAAAAATTGTTTTCATTTTTGTAAAATTAATTCAAAGAAAAAACAAGCAAACGTTTATAAATTATACGATGTCTCAATTTGTTTTTCCTTAAATTAATTACTATCTTGTAACAAAAGGATGCTCAACTTTGGGTTCTTTCCAAACAAGTGCAGATTTATCAGTTGTTTAGCTGGGATTATAGTTGCAGCTAGCAGCGTCGGTGGGTAAGCGGTAGTGCAAGCGATTGCAATATGTATCCGCATACAAAGTACAAAAATTGTAAACCTAAAGATGTTGTTTCTTCTTTGCAAAACAAAATAATCAAAATCATTTTTTGTATAAAGTTTTAATTGTAAAATTTCAATTTTAGAATAAAAGTAGTTTGAAAAAACAGTTTACAAGTAGCCATGCGGACGAGCAGTGCCCGAGTGGTGTGACCCGGGATCAGGCTTGGAGTATCGGCTCAGTCTCGCCAGAATGTGCTCCAGCGACTGGGCGATTCGCACCAGTTGCGCCTCCTCCTTGCTGGTGTCCTTCACCTCAGCGCCTAGAGCGCGCATTTTGGCGATCAGCTCACCGAGGGCCTTCATCTCGTGCTCTGCGGCCACCAGGTCTCTGTCGCCTGCTGGTGCGTGTCGCATGACGTGGTGTGCCTTGCTGATCAGGTCCTCTGCCTTCTTGATCAGCGACTCAACTGAACTACCCTCATGTCGGTGATGGATGGCCATCTGAATTGCAATCAGTTCTTCAGATACTCTATTTTCGAGATTTAGCAAAATTTCCTCAATTGTATGTCGGTGATGTTCGGAGAGGACGGCATTCTGGTGCAGATCGGCAATCAGTGCTTCAATGAGGACCACCTGGTGCTCAAGGGAGGCGGCCAGGTGGCCTTTACCGGCGACGTTCAGATCGTGAATTGCTCGTTTTGCGCTATCTTCCAGTATCATTCCACGGCGTACGAGAATGTCCGTCACACTGGGACCCTTTCCTTCGCCTTGAGCTGCACAAAAAGGGCAAAATAAAGTTAAATTGTTATGATTTCTTTAGCAACATTTTTTACCAGTAACTGCTTCAATGGAAAGGACAACAACGACAAAAACAATTAAAATTTTCATTTTTAAAATGATTATTTTTTGGATCAAAGGTCTCTCTGTATGCTAATCCGTTTATCGTGAAAGCATTTTTATACTATTTTTAATATCTTTTAACTGCAATAAGTTATCTAAGATTATTTTATTTTACATCAATTTTCTCACTTTATCCGATTTCAAGTCCTTTACTACAGATTAATGCGTTTTTATTTATAAAAATGTTTATTTTTTGTTTTGCAATAAAAGTATTGCATCTTTTTATTAGGTTAGTTTTGGTCACTTTTTTAGCCGATAAACTGTTGTACGTAAGTACAAATACTAAAAATTTATTAAAAATTAAAAAAACATTTGTGTAATGTGACAGTTTTTCAGTGCCATCATTTTAACTTTTATCAAACTCACTTTAAAATAGACCAATTTAAAGTCATATCATAAATTTTATTTATTGTACTATTGAGTAATTAAAAAATAACATAAGTAAAAACTTTAAGCTTATTCATTTGCAAAAAACTAATTTGTTTTGGAATGTTTTGATGCAATTCGTTCTAGAAGTCTCCCGAGAGTTTCATCAATTCTTCGTAGCCTTTGCTCAACTTTTAATAAATCATGTATTTCATGATGATTTTCTAAATGAGAAACTAATTGTTCCAATTCTTTCAGTTGATGACGAATTGCCGACGCTTCTTTTGCATGAGGATGCTTATGTAGAGCCTCCTGTGCTTGAGGAACTAAATTGCGAGCAACAATTAACAGTTGAATGATTGTCTGCTGAAGTTCATTAGGCTGAGAGGCACGCAGTATGCTGACTAACTCTTCCTCTACAATATGCTCGTAGTACATGAGCTCCTCTTCAATTCGATGCACATAGTTGATCCATTCGACGTATGTAGGGTGTGTCAAATTGGGATTTTTTAGTTCATTTGTCAGCTCGGTGATCATTTTTAGCTCGTATTCTAGCGCGCTCAACAAGTGAGCATTGCCACTGTTTTGGTGGCCTTTGATGTACTCTTCCGTTTTATTTTTCAACATTTGCCCTCGCTCAATGAGAGCAGCGGCAATTTGACGCTCGCCATCTTCAGTTGTTGTAGTGGTGTCTCCTACAAGTAAGGTTTTAAATAAAGCAATTTTCAAAAGTTGAAAACATACCTAAAACTAATGGTGTTAGAGAATTTAGGAAAAAAACTGTTGCAAATATTAAACGCATTTTTGCATAAATAGGTTTGCTGCTCATCTCATCAAACAAAAGCCTTTATTTTACACATTGTCAAATGGAATTCCATTTGGAAATAGTTTCTTTGACAATCAAGTGCTGCTCAAGTTTTAAAATGATAGCAAATTGCTTGCATGTAATGTTGCAAAATAATTTTATTAGATGGTGCTGTTAAAACTACTTTAAAATGCAGTTTGTGCAATTAGTTACAAAACTTTATCTTTCATTATTATCATTTTATAAAAACAAAGTCACAAGGCAATTGCCCAGGTTTAAAAAATAGGTTTTTACTCTAAATTAAAAATGTTTTTTAATTATTGTTTTTTTTGTTTGCAAAACGCTGTATGTTTATTTTAGTTTTAACGTGAGTTTAAACAAATAGCAGTTTCAAAGGTTTTAAAAGGTTATTGTTTTGAAAAAAATATTTGCTCGTTCAGCGGTGATTTTAAGTTGGAAAGAACTTGAGTTGATTAACTAAAGACGCCTTTTTTGGCAGCAGTTACTGTTTAAAAAGGCAACTTGTGATTAATTATATCGACAATTAAAAGTCTTCTGAACTTTTATATCATTGAATATAGAGAGCTACATAGTATATAAAAATGGTTGATACAAAATTTACTCGACACTTTTATTGTTAACTAACGCAAATACTCAGTTTTTACAATTTCAATATGAAGAAATTCATTGTATTAGCTTTAGTGTTTGTTGCTGCATCTGCTGATCAAGTTCAATTTACTGATTGTGGTTAGTTTTTTGTTTATTAAAAATGAAGCATCATCCAAAACAATAAACAATTTGTTATAGGTCACAAAGAAACACTCGATGTTTTTGTCACTGGCTGTTCGGGTGACTACTGTATCATTTATCGTGGCAAACCAATAGTATATTCAACCAACTTTATTGCTAATCAAGACACCTCAACAGCAGACATAAAAATATTTGCAAAAGTCAACGACGTAAACGTGACATTTCCTGGCGTCGAAACTGATGGTTGTCATTATATTAAAAATGGCTGTCCTTTAACAAAAGGAAAGAAGTATCACTTTGAGTACAATTTTGTTATTCCAAAGTTTATACCACTGATCAAGTCGTCATTACAAGCAGAGTTGGTTGGTAAAAGTGGTGTCATTGCTTGTGTCGTTATTAAAGGCGAAGTGAAAGATTCTTAAGCTAATTTCACTCATGTTTATGTGATAAATTTTTTATTTAAAACAAAACATTCATTGAAAAAATAAAATTCATTGTTTGCTTGAGTGTGCGTTTCAAAAAATACATTGTTGGTTTTTATAACAAGATAACTTTGATTTTCAATCAAGTTTACAACTTGAAAAAGCATAAAGAAAAATATAGTTTGTTTTTTGTAACAAAAAAATTTTTGAAAACATTTTTAACTTTGCTATATTTTTTATTTAACGGTTTTGAAAGATTTGCTGCTCTATCAGTCGACTTTGTGGCATCTCCAGCCGATGTTCTTGTTGAGCTTGTTGTTCCACTTGTCGTTCTCGTTTTTTAGTCAAATTAATGAAAAACTTGTCCAGTTCCATGATGAAAAAGTAATCGACAAACTTGCGCAACAAAATTATGCCCAGTGGATGTAATAGAAGAAGTATCATAAAGTTGAGAAAGATAAAACTTGTCTCAAGATCAATTTGGTACAGTTTTGAGAGTCGTTTTCCCAGGTTTTCATTTGACACTGAAAGAGAATGAAGTTGATCAAAAGAGAAGAGCACTGTTATCAGTTAGTACTGACCGAGCAGAAGGAAGAACATGTAAAAGTGGTCGACACGCATGATGTGCGTCGTTGGATTGGCGCAGAAGAGTGCATAGGCGACAAAGACCAGGTAGACGGTCCGCTCAAAGTGCTGCAAGGTGAGGAATTCATAAGCTCGACCGTACAGACGGAGGGCCAGCTCAGCGAGGGAGGTCACCTCCATTGTGAGAACTCCTTCACCCAATTCCATGGGAACTTGGCAGCCTTGCAAGAAGAACTTCACACTCACTCCACTTTGGCACTGGCCACGTTGAAGTGGGGGACGTTACAGTGTGCAGTGTGCAGTGTAGGGCACTTGCTGAGGACTCACAGCGTCGCACTTTTCACGGCCACCACCGACGCCGTATCAGTGCACCAGTCAACACAGTCAGCACAAGCCACTGAGTTACAGAGACACACACACAGAGACCGCTTTCAGTTCTCAGAGAATTCGCTGCTGCTGCTGTTTTCCTCAGACCGTGCAAAGTCTAGCACTGGCCTACACTGCTATACAGTTCACTTCATTCAAAGAGGAATCATTTGGAGAATGCCTTTACACTTCACCAAGTGCAGCAACAGCGGCAGCAGCAGCTTCAGCACTAGAATCAGTACCTTCTAGTAAAGATATTCTTTTTCCAAATTTCCCCTCAGTTTTTTGTCTTTTCTGTAAAGGCGTACCAATTAGACAATCAGTGACAGGAAGAGAAAGAGCAAAAAGAAGTGGTAAAGAACAAAAATCAGAATAATGCCAAAACAAGAGAATTATTTGGAAATAAAAGAAATTTTTGCTGTCAAAAGAATCACAATTTATTTCCCAAAATTGAAAATGTTAAAATTTA
>JAALOO010000713.1_pt1 | contig 13115 bp, 13 predicted proteins | sample 7257641 | NCBI WGS metagenome assembly JAALOO01 (sample SAMN14085613, study PRJNA598686) | mite metagenome | biome: ENVO:01001000; feature: ENVO:01001002; material: ENVO:01001226; isolation source: single female mite from University of Michigan culture on fish food culture... ... | reverse complement strand
CCCCCATGGCAGTTTCCCATCTGCATCTCAATGACCATCTCGCCCAGAACCTGAACATTTAAAAAGAATGGGTTAATAATAATTTTCTTAACAGTCCCCACCAATTACCATAATACAGTCGAGAATGACCAGCACGACCATGACCAGCTGGAAGTTGTAGGAGGAGACGACATTCTTCAGCCGACTCTTGAAGGTGGGGTCCTCGTCATTGAGGCCGCCAATGAGCTTGTGGGCACTGGCGATGTGGCGGTTGGTGTACATGCCCTGCCGCTGCTGGTGCATGTTGATGTACACCGAGTTCTGGCTCTTGCGAAGATTTGCATTGAGGTGGTTCAGCTGCCAGTTGCTAGCGTTGATCTGCCCCGAGGAGAGGTACTGACTGCGGGACCGCTTCAGACGGTGAGACGGCGCCCGGCGGACGGAGCCGGGCCCGAAGCGAACGGACTGGCGATTGCGATTCTGATTCATTTTGCTAGTCAATGTGACATTGACCTAGGCGGTTGTGCAGGCAGGACGAAGTCCTCGAGTGAAAGGGAGCAACTGCTCCTCCACTGATTGCCTTTTATATCGATCACCCATTCTTTTTCGGTAATGAGTACCTGAAAATGCTGCCGCACTCTTCGAATCACCGACATCTTCACTGCGCCTAGTCTCTCCGAAGGTCCCTCCGGTGCACTGTCACTGCCAATGTGACATCGCCATCGGCATTAATGAAGCATCGGTATTATTAGCAACGAGCCAGCTAATCTGGTGACCGAATTGATTGATTGGCTAAAAGAACAAAGATTCAGACATTGACAATTTTATAGCAGACAGAAAAAGATGGAAAAGGGTACGTCAGAAATTGGCATCGCATTCGTGCAAATTATATATCGGTAGTGGAAAGTTTTACAGGGAAGTTACCGGAACATTTTCATGAGGCAAACAAATGAAACAGCTGCTGCGATACTTTTTTTAATATTCATCAGAATGTTTTTCTGGTTTGGAACTACTTGAATGTGGCCTTTGAATAGGTTGAATGCTGATAACATTACTCCATGTTCAGCCCTAGTCATCGGCCATTTATTCGGCAGTGCCCTTGCCGTACACTGAATGGCCTCCTCCTGAACCACAACACCTTTGGCTTAACTGGTAATGTGCCTGAAACTCATTCAAAACATCACATTCTCTGACCTTTAAACTTTTGCCAGTTTTACGCTACCTAGCACAACAACCTAAGGAGACATGTAATTACGAAACTCTTGGCATCACTCCCAAAGCAGATTCCAAGCAGATAAAACTAGCATACTATGAAAAGTCAAAAGAATATCATCCTGACGTGAATCAGTCTCCTGATGCGGCGGTCAAGTTCCAGGAAGTCAATGCCGCCTACGAAGTGCTCTCCAATGAACAGCTCAAAGACGAGTATGACTACAACAAGGGCTACAAAGGCAACCGAACGGGATTCAACGGCGAAAAGTGAGTCAAATGCCTGGTATCATCAAGTGCCATCATATAAGATTGTCTTTGTCCTTCTCAATTTAGTAGTGAAAACGGCTCGGGAAGTACGACCTACAGCTATAACCGCCAAGTTTACCGACAAGTTAGGAGGCACAGTTCTCATCAATTTTACGAACCTAAACTAGCAAACAGATGGAGAAAGGTGAAGCACGATACGGAGTTCTACGAACACCTTTCCCCGGAAATGAAAGCCTCCTACAAAACGTACATTGATCGTGTGAAGCGAGAACAGGAAGACCTGAGAGAATCATTTGAGCAGGCGAAGCAAATGAGAAGTGGCTTTTCACTGATGGGCATGTACTCCTTCATCGTCTCTGTAACCGTCGTTATGATCATTTTGGAAAGTCAACTGTGATTTGAAGTGGGCAAAAAACGGTGCAATTTTAATAAAAAAACAAATGTACATAGTGAAGAAAATTAAATAGGTGTTATATTGAATTTACAAAGACGGTTATAGAAAAAAAGTGGGAGATTCAGTGCAAAAATTCGTAATCATGTAGTAGTCTATAGTGGTGAACGGCTTGATTGATGAAACATCATTAGCGCGCAGCTTCATCCTACGACAGCTCAAAGCCGGGGTTGGAGTTGATGGCGTATCGCAGCTTCTCCTTCAGTGTACTCTTCCGCTGGTAGTTGGGCAACTTGAGGAGGTTGAAGCAGGTGGAGGAGGTGGGCAGCCGGTTGACGGGGTCCTTGCGGCGAATGGTGAAGAAGCCACGCAGCACCGAACCGACGGTGTCTCCCGTGTCCTGGTCATCGCTCACCTCCACGCAGCGAATGGAAAAGGGCGGCTCGAGGTGGGCAAAGCCGAGGAGGGGCGGCTTGGAGCACGAGGTGACGAACTTCAGAAAGAGGCGATGCTCCTCCACGGAGAAGTCACTCTGGAGAATGTCCCACAGCCAGCAGATGACGCGGTGGTTGGCGTGGAAGCCGCCAAAGTACTTGGTGTGCCGGCGCAGGTCCTCCAGGTCAATGGGCGAGTTGTCGCCGGAGATGAGCCGCTGAAACTCCGGCGTGCTGAACATGGTCAGCCACTCGGGGTTGATGATGGAGCGGAAGCCGCGAATGAAGGCCGCCGTCTGCTCGTGAATCTGCGTGTGCATGCGAAAGTGCGCCATCAGGTGAATGTAGCTGATGCGCGTCTCCTTCGTCACCGGGATGGCCTTTCCGCCGTGCAGCAGCTCGTGCGTCACAATCTGCCCCATGGCGTCCTCGTCCACGGAGAAGGTGAGATCGAGCGAGGAGATGTCGCCCTCGTCGTAGTGCTTCAGAAAGGTCAGGTGCTTGTACAGCTCCGGGTCGAGGGAGGGCAGCTCGTCAATGGAAGAGTACAGTGCACTCTGCTGCTGACCGAGCACCTGGCTGAGAAAGAAGGAGGCAAAGGGAACGTCCACGACGATGCCCTCATAGACGGCCTTGCCTGAAACAAAAAATGTAGTGTGAATCATTGAGGACTGAATAAAAAGCAAAAAAATATTTCTCACGTACCAATCATCTTGCCGACAAATTCAAACAACGACAGGTGATTCTCGTGAATGTACGACGTGGGCGAAGGGTACAGGCGCTGTTCACTGGTCACTCGAAACAAATTCAAGGACGGGTCAAAAATGCGCTTGATGGTGTCCTCGAGAAACTCCTTGAAGACGCCATCCTGGTCAATGCCCGCCTCATCGAGGCCCTGTTCGTTGATGAACTTCACGCGTATGACGCCCTTCAAGGACTGACTAGGTAGTGAGTTCAGCTGCTGGTAGCCATCCTCAACGATGCGCGCCCGGTGCACGGTGACCAGGGTCGAGTTGATGATGCAGCTTTCATTGGTGGTGAGCATGTGTCGATCAAGGGTAATGTACTTGCGGAAGAGGCCGATGCGCTCTTTATGGTGAATAATGTGGGGCACTTTTTGCAGTATCGCCTGCGCCGTCCGCTTGCCGTGCTCAAGGTCCTTCATGAAGGAGGACATCTTCAATTCCCTGTGTGATAAGGTGCTCAAAATTAGCAACTCCACAACTCCAAAACCTAATTTAAAAAGGTGTTCACCTTATAAGCCAGTGATAGGGCGGTGTAAAGGGCCGACGAGAGTCGCGTTTGTAGAGCAGCATTAGGAGAGAATGCGTCGAATTTAGTAATGCATTGGTAGACATGTTTTGAATATCTGCGAATGAGAACCAGGAATGTAAATCAGGCAATATCAAACACCGAAGTGAGCCTTACCAATTAGATTATGCCAGATCAACTTGAAAACAAAGTTGTTGAGAAACTGCGATATCATCACCAGGTCCTCGAGGGAAAAGGGCTTCTGGTTCTCGTACAGTTCAATGTCGTCGAGAATGGTAATCAGGTGCGTGGCACACTCGCAGAAGATGATGAGAATCTGAAACTCGGGGGCGCAGCTCTTGGAGTGCATGCTCAGGTAGTCGAGGTAGGCGCGCGCCGGATTGTGCGGCCCGATGAGGGTGATGAAGCGCCAGAGATGCGGAAGGATTAGCTCCTTGAAGCACAGGCCGGAGAGAATGTCGTGCTTCATCTGGCTCAGCGTGGTGAAGGCGTTCTCGTAGAGCGAACACACCAGCGCAATCAGCGACGTCTCCGGGGTGCCCAGCTTGTAGATGGGATTCCAGCAGTGACCGGAGAGGCCGCTGGTCGACCCGGAGCGACCGCCGAGAGAGGCGGCTCGCTCAAAGGCCTTCCCGATGAAGGTCTGTCGCCAGGAGGTGAATGACTGTCCCTGAACACTGGTGGCCGCTGTTTGATTGTCGCCGCTAGTGCCTGTTTCAGAGCTGCCCAGTGCCGCCTGCACCACAGCTGAGCCGGTGGTCACGGGGATCGTTGAGGACTTTCGACTAGAGGCGGCGGCGCCGGCTTCAATGGCAGCGGCAGAAGTCATCTCAAAGAGCGGCGCAAAGATGAGTTCAATCATCTGCGGATTCCACAAATACTGTAGCTGCTGCTTCACGTGAGACATTGATTCGTGAAGTCTGAAAAAAATAGGAAAAGAAATTGTGTCAACAGTGGTAATCACTTGAATAAACAAATGAGCAGTACTTTTGGTCGACATTCTGCGAGAACCAGCCCAGAACTGGATGCCAGTGCGAGATGCTCGACTGCTTGCTGAGCACGTACTTCTGACAGCTGTCGAGCATCTTCTTCAGAACACACTGAACGACAACGAAAAAGATTGTTAGGTTTGATTGAAAACTTTCTCTCAACGGCAAACAACTTACAACAAAATCAATCACATGTGGTCGTATAAACTTGAGAGAGGTAAAAGCTAGATGGACGAGGTTGGCCATCAAGCACAGCGTGTAATTGCCTTCCAGAGTGGCAAAGACAACTCTCGAGTGATCATCGGCCGCGAGCAGTTCAATGATTCGCTTCAGTATTGGTTCACGGTAAAAGATCTGCACCGCTTCAGGGGAAATGTGGTTGAGGTGCCAGATGAGGGCAGGCACTGAGAAGATGTGCAGAACAAAGGACTGCACATGTTGGTCCGCATAGCTGGAACACTGCATTGGTCGAGTAGAGACGGTGATGATAGCAGTAATTGAAGTCTTCTTCAGCGACGGCTTAGTTCGTGTCAGTCCTCGAAGTAGCAGATCATTCATGCAGTGGTAAAGTCCACTGTGAACCAGCTGATTGGTCACCTTATGACAGATCTGCTCCAGAGAGTGGCGGTACCGTTCGTACTCGGCCGTTTTCAGTACCTTCCAGCTGGACGTCGAGGTGAAGCAGACAAGCACATTGAGAAAGGTGGCAACTGAACCGTGGTGATTTGCCAGTTCAGGCTTCAGGTGACGAAGGAAGGTGCAGGCAATGGTGGTGATATGCGTTATCTGCCGTGTCCAAATGGCCGTCATCTCCGGCTTGAGAACGATGATGCCAATGTAGGAAGTGTTTGGGTCTTCGGAAAAGAGCGACATGACGATGTGCTTGCACAGTGACTCCAGCTGCTGCCAAATGGTGACAGTGGCATTCTTTCCGTCATTCTGTGTACTGTCAAAGAGGGAGAAGGCACTTCCGGAAGGTATTCGACAGCTGTTGTCCACGTAGCCATCATGTCCTACTTTGACTAGTCGTCTCGACAGCAGTTCGCGTCGGACAATGAAGACCAAGCGCTGGGCAATGTCGAAGAGTCGAAAACAGTCGATACTAGTCTTCTTTACAGCTGAATCCGAGTTGCTGCCAAAGAGTTGGTCAAACTCAGACTGCACTTGGTTGTTGAAAGAACGTCGGGCGAGGAAGGCTCGAATGAAAGCCTGCAAAGTAATCAAATTTAGAAATTAGAAATGCTAAAGTTCAACAACAAATCCAATTCACCTGAATAGATGTGGCGGCGGTGTTCAGTCGCCGCTCTCGATCTCGCTCTTCCCTGGCCGCCAGCAGCTGGCCGAGGAACTTGCTGCGGTCATTCGGCTGAGACTGCTGGTCGAACATGGTCTCGGAAGTTGCGGAGTTGTGGGACCGGGACTGGGATCGCCGACCAGCCGAACTCACAGTCCACTCGCAGACTCGGGAGATCAGAAGAAAGCGACGACCACGAATGCTCGGGAAACGCAGTGATGCGACGCAGCAGAATCTCACAGCCCAGTTCACTGTTTTGTGTGTGTGTTTACACTCGCAAGCGAGAAGTCGGAGACGACTCGAACTGAGAGAGCGAGAGAGAAAGAAAGTCTTCCCGGCAACCATTCTCCTCGCTCTCTCTCATGCGGCATTTCAGTCTTCTTTCCCTGCAGTTTCATCATATCAATCTCGCTGTCAGCTCTGGCGTGTGAACTTGTGCTTGTTTGTTTGTTTTGAAAAAAATCGCCGCTGTCAGAAGATGGATTTCACCGATCCGGACATTGAAGAATACTCACAGAGTACTGAAGGGAACAGCAATGACATGTTTGCTGAGGGTGGCATGGATGCCGAGGCAGCAAACTTGCTAAACACCGGAGATGATGCTGCTGATGCTGATGAAGAAGACGGCAAAGAAGATGATAGCAGTGATGATAGCAGTGAAGACGATGATGATGATGATGATCAGGAGGAAGCGGCACTGGTTGCCGACATCAATCGTCTTCAAGAAGAGGTATGTTTTGTTTTGTGGTTGCCGTTTTTTCTAATTGTTGCCACTTTGCCCCATAATAGTTATCCTACAATTCACTCGACTACGATAAGCACATCGAGTTGATAGAGAAACTGAAGGCTCTCGCCAACCTGGAGCTGCTTCGTGATGCACGTGAAAAGTTCAACAAACTGTATCCACTATCGCCAAAACTGTGGACTGATTGGATCAACGATGAGATCTCAGTTGCAAGTACCGTCGAAGAGAAAAAAGCAGTTAAGGCGCTTTACGAGCGTGCTTTGCTCGAGTACTACGACCAAACAATCTGGCTAAACTACATACAATTCTGTGTAGAGCTACATGAAGAAAGTATTATCTCACAGGAAGAACTTAAAGACATTTTGGATCGAGCAATTAGTCACAACGGCTGCAACGTCGCCGCTGGGTCAACTTTCTGGCGAGCCTACCGAATGTTCGTAGTTCACGGTTTGCCAGATGATGCAACTGAAGAGCAGCTGAAAGAGCACGTCAAAACCACTCTTGATTTGTTTCATCGACAGTTCTCTCTTCCATTGATAGGAATGGATGAGGACTTTAAGCAATTCGAAGAGTGGCTCGTCCAGACTAGCACCAACCACCAAATTGATTTCGCGGAGCAGCACTACGCGAGAGAAATTGCAGCCATAAAGGCAGATTACGAGAAATCACTCAAAGCACTCGTTCCTCTGGTCGACTTTGAAATGGCCCTTAAAAAAGGCTCGCCTAAACCAGAGCTGGCTGATTACCTCAAGTATCTCGATGTGGAGATAAAAAATGGAAACCTCGCACGAACAAAATGTCTATTTGAGCGAGCCATCACAGACCACTGTCTGGAGAGCGACCTATGGCTGAAGTACCTCAAGTTTGCTGATCTAAAGTTAGTCGTTGACAAGTTGCTGCTGCCACTGTACGAACTTGCAGTCCGTAACTGCTCCTGGGTCGGCGACATTTGGGTGCAGTACTTGCTGGCTGTGGAGGCTCTCTACGCCGAAAATGAGAGCGTCAACGTCGACGAGAAGATGGTCTCCATTCGCGATCAGGCTCTATCGAGCACCAGCTCCTCAGTGGAGGACTACAAAAAGATTTGGTTTACCTATATCAACTTTTTGCGACGACAGACGTGCCGGCAAAACGCCTGGAGTGACACAGTTGCCGTGGCAAAGATTCGCGACACCCTGGCTACTGTCATTGAGAATCTTGAGGCAACTCAGAGCGGGGCTTACTTTTGCTACGACTTGCACCGGTTCGCCGCCAATATGGAGGCAAAGTTCTGCAAAGACATCGGCAAGGCGAGGGAAATCTACAATAGACTTGTGAGTAAATCGTCGGATTTTAAGAAAACGGTACGTAATTTTGCAACCAAAAATGTTGTCAAAAGATTCACATTTTCCCTTTGTTTTTAGGCCACCTTCTGGCTTGACTACGCCAACCTCGAACTTTTGTACGGCGACGAAGAGCATTACCGGAAGACGCTGTACAAGGGTCTGAACATGTGCAATGACTATCCGGAATCAATTGGCAGTGTTCTTATTCAATTTGAAACGGAAAATGGAACCTCAGTGGAGCAGTATCGCATTGCGACAGCAAAGAACGACATTGCTGTGAAAAAGGCCAACGAACGACGTGCCAAAGAGACGGCCAAAAACGCTGTCCCAGAGAAAGTACCTTTCGCAGCTCCGGCAGCTGTTGATGTTTCGAAAAAGGGTGGAGCTCAAAAAAGAAAAGCCAACGAAAATGCCGGTCGTAATAACGATGTGCGCAATGACCAAAAGAAGCCAAAAATCGCAAAATCTGAGGAGCCAACAGTTCATGGAACTAGTGTTCAAACTGATGAATCTAAGCGAGAGCAGACTGCTTTTCTCAGCAATTTGGCTTTTGATCTCGAGGAAGATGAAATTCGAGATGCCTTTTCTCAGTTTGGGAAAATCAATGATGTGCGTTTGGTGCGTAATTTCAAAGGACTTCCAAAGGGCTTTGCCTACGTGGAGTTTGAAAACTTTTTATCAGTGAAGAATGCGCTGAAACACGATCGAATGATGCTCAAAGGACGCCCCGTTTTTATAAATGAAATGGACAAGCGAAAGAAGTTTGATTACAGCACTGACCAGGAGAAGAACAAAATATTTGTGAAGAACATTCCACTTGAGTTTACCCAGGAGGACCTGCTGGCGAAGGTTTTTGCCGACGTTGCGGACGAAGTTGTCAGTATTCGCTTGCCGACATTTAGAAATGGCCACTCAAAGGGCATTGCCTACGTGGAGATGAAGAGTGCAGAGGTGGCTTCAAAGGTGGTCAACGAAAAGAATGACATGGAGGTCGGTGATCGAAAGCTTTTTGTGGCCATCAGTAACCCTAGTCGGGCAAGTGCTAACCCCCGGCCCCAGCAGTCGTTCATCAGCAGCAATGCTCGTGCAGGAAAGAATCGACCACCACCACCACCATCAAAGTTCAAACCAGGCTCCTCTTCAATGATGATTCCGCACTCGTTGATGGTGAGATCGTCAAAGGTCAAAATTCAACTGGATGGTGGAGCCAACTCGCTGTCCAAGTAACGCAAAGATTATTTACCGTTGTGAAATCACGTCAAGTGGATTTATTTTTTGTAATTACAAATTGCCAATTATTTTACCTAATTGGAACAGCTCTTTACACACTGTCAGTGAGCCTTGTGGATGCCTTCCTTTTCTTCGCAAAGTATTTTGGTGGTGGCAAGATGTAGCGCTTGCAATGGTCATCTCACTGCTGATAGGCGTCATTATGCGGCGCCCGCAAATTAGCCCTGTCCGCACAAAAGGTAGGTGTCTTCATTCATGTCTCTGTGTTTTCGTCATGTTTTTCAGCCTCACCATTCATGGCTTCCCCTATTGTACCGCCATCATCATTATCATCGTCGTCATTAAATCGTCGTCTTCAGAGGCGATGACGGCGATCGCCCAGAGATCTCTCTTTCCTCTTTTATCTTCGGCGGCAGAGTCGTCGATTCGCAAATTGACTGACCTCGTCTTCTCCACTGACTGGTCTCCCGCTCTTTAGCTGGATTTCTTTCTTTCTTTCTTCTTTTCCCCAATTTGCATGCTTTCACTTTAGCGCGCGCAGAACATGCAGTCAAATCCGCTTCTGAGAGTGATTTAATTGAATATCCCACTTCACTCGTTCACATTCACCTCGTCGTCGTTGTGAATGTCTCTCACTCTTTCGTTCTCAGTCTGTCAGTTTGAGTCTATTGTTTCGCCATCGCCACCGCTGCAGCTCGCACACTATCGACTGCGGGCGCAGTGGGAATTAATACTTTACTTCACTAATTCGATCGACCTGATTGAATTTGGAGAGTGATTTTGGTGCGACCGGCAAAGTGCGGCAGAAGAAGAGGACGAAGAAGAAGTGCTGCTGCTGTTGCTGCTGGTGGTGGTCGTTGTCGTCGTGGTGAAGGTGGTGATGGTGCCCACAGTGCCGCCAAAGGGAAACGATATATGCCAATCGAAACTAGATTAGCGAGGGAAGAAGCCGATTGTAGTGCGCTCAGTCTGTGTGTTTGCTTGAGACAGAGAAAAAAGAAGAAAAGAAATGAGAAAGAGAAAGAACAGAAAGAAACGGTGCTGAGGAAAGGCAAAGCACATGGAGAGGCCGGTTTGGAAAAGAGTATCCTCGTCTGGGCAGCTTTCCTTTGAAGCTTGCCTCACTCGCTGGCGCCGGAGCTCGTTTGAATTGAGAGAGTCATTCTCTGTCCGAGCGCCTGATCACTTGCCTGGCAGTCGCCCGACCGAACGGTCACTACAACTTCACGGCGGCGTCCCATTTCAGCCACCACCACCACCACCACTATCACTGCTGACCACTTCGTTTCGATTTCTCGCCAGTGATACACTGTGATCTCCTCTCCTCTGCTCCCCTTCATTGAAACCTTCTTTTTCTTCTTTTGTGCCGTCAGCTGCAATTCATTCAACTGCGGCAGCTGCTGCTGCAGCCATCAGAGTGGCCGTCTTTGAAATCAGCACTTCTTTTACCTCAATCTACTGTTGCCTTTGCAAGCGGAACTCTGCTCCTTCCACAATTCCTCTCTTTTCGCGATCATTAGCGCTCCGTTATGATTCGACGGGCCAGTGATAATCTACAGCTGTCATAATTGCGATCTTACGATTATTATCCGCTGATTGAAGCAGCAGTGTCTCCTCAGCTCGTCCGTCCGCCCGTGACTTGACCTGAAAACAGAGAAAGAGGATTGAGAGAGAGGATGAATTTCAGCAAGAAGGGCAAAACGGACATCAAGCGGTCATCGTACTATGTGTGGTTCCTCGGCACGAAGGAGTCGAAGGGCCTTCGAGGCGACCAGTACGTCACCCCGGTGCTGCACTACCTCCTCGAGGGCGAGTCAGCAGGAGGTAGCGGCAGCCCTTTGGAGCACCCCTCCAAGGTGACCCTGCAGCTGTCGAACAAGGGCATGAAGATTATTCAAATTCTCAGCGTTCCGCGAAAGTCCTCCTCCTCCTCTCTGTCCAACTCGCTGAAGAGTGAGCAGGTGAAGCACCACATTCCGCATGACTCCATTACCTGGGTGTACCAGGAGGAGGACGTCATCTGCGCCATTCTCCTGCTCTACAATCCGCGCACCCGATGTCCGGTGCACGTACACGCCTATCGCTGTGACTCGGTGGAGACGGCGGACAGTCTGCGGGGGCAGCTGCAGACGCTCGTTTCTCGCCCGGAGAATCAGAAGAAGTTTCACGACATTGAGTGCCGACTGTACGCCAAAGGACTGCTCCTTTTGCCGGCTCCTGCGACCCCAGGAAATGGCCGAAACTACGAAGAGGAGCAGGTGCATGTTCCGTTTCCTTTACAGATGACCCGATCAGTGACGGGCAGTCAGCCATCCCCGCCGTCGTACAAGCAGCACTGTAGTGTGAGCACCAGCAAGTCGGCACTGAACTCTGACGGACAGTCCACGCGCACGGAAGGCTCCGATGAGAACTCGGAAGAGTTCGCTAATGATCTTCGCTATGTGATTCGCTCAAAAAATGTCATGATCAACAGAGCAAATGAAGCGTCGCCACTGTTGCCGCCGTTGCCCTTTTCATCTGCGCTAGAGGACGTTCCAACACGAAGCAGTCATAGTAATCTTTTAAAGCACAAAAATGCTAAGAAACCGGGAAAACCTGCAGCTAATCTGCCCTTTGAAGAGGCGTTGCCCGCTGAAGCTTTGCGGCCTGTCGCTCTCTACGACTCACTGGCGGCTGAACTTCGTGCCAAACTGGGCAACCCAAAGATGGGCCCACTTCTTCTGCCGCCGCGAGACTATGAATCAGAACGTGGCAAGGGTGAGAAAAGTGCACCGACTCACCTGAAAAGTGCCCAACCTAAAGGTGCCGTACAGTACCCGCTGAGTAGATCCGAGTCGAGTGGCCAGTCCTCCAGTGGTATTGGCAGTGATGAGGCACTTTCCAATGGCAATCAACGGCAGAGACAGTCATCATCATCTAGTGCCTACTACGACAGAGAGGACAACCATCATCATCAACACCACCATCCACTTTCCCAGCAGCAGCACCACCACCGAGACATTGACATCGACCGGCACAAACGGTCAACTAGTTTCATCTTTGGCGACCATCAGTCAGAAAGTAGACTGCCACCACTGTACCACAGTTTTCCACTGAACGACAGCTACGTCAGCGACTCTGATGACGACGAGGAGAACGATGACTACCACCGCCACCCAGTAAGTGACAGTGCAGATGAGGTGGACACTGAGGACATTGAAGAGGACGTCTTCTTCACTGCCAACTTCAACAGTAGGTCTAAATCGGCCTATGATCTTTCGCATCTGGCACAAGTGAGTGGTAAGCAGTCCGCTTATGAGTCAAAGCACTACCGCGAATACCACCACCATCAACAGCAGCAACAACAGCCACTGCAGCCACGGCACCATCAACGGCCACTGTCATATGCTCCGCCACCTGACATCGACCATCATCTGTCATACGCTGAGCACAGGTCAGGCGCACATCGTGAGCGACAATCACAACAACAACAACAACAGCAGCACATCACACCTTTGTCCAGTGCCTCTAATCCGAACCTATCTCGAATCAGCAGGCAGCAAAAGGAGGTCAGGCAAACAACGACAGTCAGTGATAAATCTGCTTACGTTATGGGTAGACGGAGAGAGCGTTCAGTGCAGCAGCAGCAGCTACAGCCACCGCCGGCGCATCTTCACCTCATCAGCCCATCATCATCATCAGCGGCGGCGGCAGTGAGCAGCAGTCGAACAGTGCAGCCACTGATGCTACCGCAAAAGTTTTTCTACTCTGCCGATGCTCCCGACTACGGCGAGGTAGCAAAGTCGCGTGCCAAAGCGAAGGGCCACCATGAGAAAGCTCAGCATCAACAGCAATATCATGCATTTGTCAACTGGCATTCGATGCATTGAGAAGCGATCATCATCTTCATCCTCATCATCACCACCGCCGCCGCCGCCATCCGCTAGACGACAGGGGCACGGCACGGAAATGAACACAGGCACACACACGCAGTGCAC